>Ga0207933_1002358_pt1 | contig 12352 bp, 11 predicted proteins | sample NGESurdeep092012_4_FD_184488 | JGI IMG/M metagenome (GOLD analysis project Ga0207933, IMG submission 184488) | Arctic peat soil microbial communities from Barrow, Alaska - NGEE Surface sample F53-3 deep-092012 (SPAdes) | ecosystem: Environmental > Terrestrial > Soil > Wetlands > Peat ... | reverse complement strand
CTCGGGACTGTCAACCGCCATTAGAAATGTCCCCACTCTTACGCCATTAGAAATGTCCCTTTCGATTAGGGTTGGTTGTTGATCTTCAGATCTGATGCTTTTGTCACATCTCTCATGGGTGTACATCGACGTGAGCCCGGCGAAGCCGGGCGAGTTGCCTTACCTGCCTTACCTGCCGTGACTGTTTCAGTCGCTCTGCCCTCGCTACCCAGCGTTCCTGACTCTTCCGCCAGGGGTGATCCGGGGCCGGTTTGCAAGGTTTGCAGTTTGTCGGTTGGCCAGAAGAGATAGGAGCAGCCACTGGCACAGCGGGAACAGCCACGGAAACAGCTGTGGGAGTACGCTGTACCTCCGGCGCATCGGTCCATTTGAGCACACGCTCTTCTCCGTTATGGCTCTTCTGCACCACTCGTAAGCGACCGTCTTCAGTCTCACGCACGAGGACTTTTGATTTGGCAGGCACCCGGCCCCGCGCCTGCCGATCCAGCTGTAAGCTGCGCGTCTTGTACTGCACGACGTAATCATTGCTCACCGTGCGCATGGTCTCTATGCAGAACACGTCGTCATCGCTCAAGTGTCGCCGAGCTTCACTATCCCTCGGTACGTGATAATCAACTGGACTTGCAGGCGCGACGGCAAATCGAGCATTGTGAGCCCTGGTGTACTCACCTTGGAGATATGCATTGGCTGAGACATGATCGGTGATTCCTTTGAGCCGCAACTCCTTAACCAGCCTGTCCTGGTGAGTTCCGTGTGCTCGCTCGACGCGACCCTTGGCCTGCGGCGTAGAGGCAGCGATCACCTTGATGCCGAGCTTGTGACACATGCGCCCGAACTGCGTATACGCTTCCGTTTCACCTCGGGCCAGCTCGGCCGACGTGAGGGGCCGTTTATACACATTCTTCCAATCGGTGTAGAGCGCACGCGGCACACCGTACTCTCCAATCCACGACAGGAGCACATTGGCCGCAGCCCAGGTCGTCTCCTCTTTCCCCATCTCTAGCAGCGTCTTCCCCGTGGCATCATCGACCATGGTCATCACGCAGTCCATCGGATTGTCACTTCCTCCGCGCCCTTCCAGCCAGTCGTGGAAGCTGCCATCCAGTTGCACCAGCTCACCGAAGTGCTCCTTTCGCTCACGTCGCTTGTGCTGTGTGACTTTACTCTTTCGTACTCTGGACCAGAGGCCATCTTCAGTCATCCATCGCATGAGCGTCCGCACAGGCACGAGCACTCCATGATCGCTGAAGAGATGCTCGGCCGTGAGCGTCGGCCCGAAGCGCTGATTAGCGCCCTTGCTCACCTCACCACCGTAGTGCTCTCGCACGAGCGCCGTCACCATAGCTCGCTCACATGCGGGGTGGGCACGATTCGACCGGTGCCCCGCGCCTGCGTGCCTCAAACCGGTCGCACCACGATCTCTGTAACGTGCATAGAGTCGCTTCGCCTGACGGTACGACAGCCCAAGAAGCGGGGTCGCTTCGGTCAAAGAAATCGATCCAGTCTTCACGCGCGCCAATACCGTCGCACGCTCCATCTCTCGCCTGCTCATTGCCGTCCGCTCCACGCCACTCTCCCCAGAAGGAGAGTGATACGCTAGGGGACATTTCTACTGACGCCATCAGGGGACATTATCAATGGCGTACAACACCGCGCGCTCGCGGCCGGTGGGATTATCTTGCTGGTTCACTGCTTTCTTCTTCCGCCCCGCGTGCTCGAGCACGTGCCAATGCACTACCCCGTATCCGTGCCTGGTAATGTCGCGGCCGTCGTAATCGGCGGGGCGAACGTGGACAACAAGAGCGCAACGTCCGGCGCGCCGATCATGGGGACGAGCAACCCCGGGCAGAGGCGCTCGTCGCTGGGCGGCGTGGGGCGCAACGTCGCAGAGAACCTCGCGCGGCTGGGGGTGCCAGTCTCACTCGTCACCGTTGTCGGGCGCGACTCGGATGGCGCGCGTATTATCGAGGAGACCGAGCAGTCCGGTGTATCGATGGACCACACGGTGCGGGCTTCGCAGCCAACGGGTTCGTACACGGCGATACTGAACGAGTCCGGCGAGCTCGTGGTCGCGGTGTCGGCGATGGAGTCCATCGACCAGCTCACTCCGGACGTGGTTAATACAGTGGCAGAGATAATCGCCAGCGCCCGCGTTCTGATACTGGACTGCAACGTGCCTGAGGCCGCGCTCGCCAGAGCTGCGGAGATCGCCGACGAGCGGGGCGTGCCGATCGTGATCGATCCCGTAAGCGTGACCAAGTCGGGCCGTTTGGTGAAGCTGCTTCTGGCGGGGATGAGAATCCACACGATAACACCGAATCGCGCCGAACTGGCCGCGCTTGTCGGCATGGACGAGATGGCCGATGATGTGGACGTGGCCGGCGCGGAATTGTCGATCGCGCGTTCCGCGTTGCACGCCGCTGGTGTTTCGAACGTATGGATAAGACTCGGGGCGCAAGGCAGCGTCATGAGTTGTGCGGCGGGAGGATTGCGGCGGGTGTACCGCATCCCCGCTCTGACCGCGCGACTCGTAGACGCAACCGGTGCAGGTGATGCGATGCTCGCCGGTTATGTCGCGGCGATCGTAGCGGGGGTCAAGCCAGCCGCGGCGGCCCGATACGGGAGTGCCGCGGCGGCGATCACGGTCGAGTCGGAGCACACTGTGAGCCCGACGATGACCGCGGAGGCGGTCGCGGCGCGTCTGGCGTTGCCTGGCACAGGGCCTGGAGCCGCCGATCGCAACGCAAGCCGCCTCTCGATGAATAAATTCCCCGCATGAGACCTCCGGCCGTGGTGCCAAATCTGGAGTACAGCGCCGAGGTGTATGACGCGATCGCGAGCGGCTTGCCGGTGGTCGCGCTGGAGAGCACGATCATCAGTCACGGTATGCCGTATCCGCAAAACGTGACGACGGCGCGCGAAGTCGAGAGCATTATTCGGCAGAGCGGCGCAACGCCAGCCACGATCGCCGTGCTTCATGGAACTATGAAAGTCGGTCTCGACAGTGGCGAACTGGAACTGCTGGCTACGAACAAGGACGTCACAAAAATCAGTCTGAGAGACTTGCCATTCACGGTGGCTTTGCATCGTCACGGTGCGACAACGGTCGCTACGACGATGCGCATAGCGTCGCTGGCCGGGATTCGCATTTTTGCGACCGGGGGTACCGGCGGAGTTCATCGCGGTGGTGCGACGTCGCTGGATATCAGCGCGGACCTGACGGAGCTTTCGCGAACAAACGTCGCGGTTGTAAGCGCTGGAGTTAAGAGCATACTCGACATAGGACTCACGCTGGAACGGCTCGAGACCCTCGGGGTGCCTGTAGTCGGATATCGCACGGACGAGTTTCCCGCCTTCTATTCGCGCGCGAGCGGCTTCCGTGCGCCATTGCGGGTCGACACTGTCGCCGAGCTTGCCAGGGTGGTTCGCGCCAAATGGGAGCTCGGTATTTCCGGCGGCGTCCTGATCGCGAATCCAATTCCGGCGGATGCGGAGATTCCAGCGAAGGAGATCGATCCGGTTATTGAGGCGGCCCTGGCGGAAATGCACGCAAACGGGATTGGCGGCAAGGACGTAACGCCCTTCCTGCTCGCCAGGGTCGCCGAACTTACGGGTGGTCGCAGTCTCGAGGCAAATATCGAGCTGGTGAGGAACAATGCGCGCGTTGCTTCGGAACTCGCGTGTGCGCTTTCGGAAAGTTGCGCGTCCTGCTGAAGCGCTGGGGGAGTCGCCGCGCGGAGGCTCTTCTGAAGCCTTACATCCGCGCCATTCCCTAGACAGATTTTCCGCATGCAACGACTGGTCAACGCGTGGGTATGGACGACGACGGTGCTGGTCGTTCTGCTTGGCTTCTTTTACGTGTCTCTCGTCTGGATTTTCACGGCTCCCTTCGACCCCGGCAGGTACGCCGCCGGCAGGGCGTTCCGGCACCTGGCGGTATTGTGCACCTGGCTGAATCCGTACTGGCACTTTCGCACTAGCGGCGTACCGATCCAGGATCCGCGCAGGCCATACGTAGTGGTGGCCAACCATGAGAGCTATGCGGACATCTTTCTCGTTTCGCGGCTCAAGTGGGAAATGAAATGGCTGGCGAAGGATACGATCTTCAAGATCCCGGTCATGGGCTGGATGATGCGCATGGCTGGCGACGTACCAATCAACCGCGCGAGCCGCGGCAGTGCGCAGCACGCCCTTGAGGCTTGCCGGGACAGACTATCGAAGAAGGTGTCTCTGATGATTTTTCCGGAGGGAACGCGGTCGCGAAACGACGAGCTGCTGCCGTTCAAGGACGGCGCGTTTCAACTTGCAATCTCAACCGGAACGCCGGTTCTTCCCATTGCAATCGCCGGAACGCGCGGCGCGATGGCCAAGGGATCATTCAGCTTCCGGCGTGCCACCGCGATGTGCCGGGTACTTGAACCGATCGTCACGACTGGCCTGACGGCAGCCGACCTGCCCGCGCTGCGTGACCGTACCAGACAGACTATCGCCGATGCGCGCCGCCAACTTCAACTGGAGTTAGGGTCGAACGGCAAGTGACATGTGACGGGTGTGCGAACGGCTCGCCGCGCACCCGTCCAGATGTGTCAGTAGCCTACTGCGGCACCAGTGGATCGCGGTTCGTACACACCAACCCAGTGGCCATCCGGTGCACGCATCAGAGCGTTGACATTCGTCAGTGCATTCACGGGATGGAGCTTGTATCCCATTGCGGTAAGTGAGTCCATCGCGGAGCGCGAAAAACCACCGGCTTCGTAAGTCAATTCGTCCGGCCATGCCTGATCGTGCATCCGCGGCGCGTACATGGCATCAGCCAGCGACATGTGTTGATCGATCACGTTGAGAATGACCTGCGCCACGCCGGTGATGATCGTAGGGCCTCCAGCCGCGCCGATAACCATCATCAGTTTGCCGGAAGGATCGAGTACGATTGTCGGCGACATTGCACTGAGCATGCGCTTGCCAGGCTGGATTGCGTTGATCTCTCCCTGCACCAGCCCGAACTGATTCGGCTTGCCGGGCTCGGAAGCAAAATCGTCCATCTCGTCGTTCATGAAAAAGCCTCCTTCCGCAACGTAAACGCCAGACCCAAAGCCGCTGTTCAGCGTGGTAGTCGTCGACACCGCGTTACCGGAAGCGTCGACTACCGAGTAGTGGGTCGTGTGCATTGCTTCTGCGGCTACACTGAACGCAGGTGGTGGTGTGGCGCGGTCCGGCTTGATCGTTGAGGCAAGACGTTGTGCGTACGCCTTGTCGGTCAGCATTGCGATCGGGTTCGAGACGAACGCCGGATCACCGAGCTTGGTGTTTCGATCTATGAATGCGCGTTGGAAGGTTTCGGCGAGGATGTGCTTGTATTCCGCGCTGTTGAAATCGGGCAGCTTCTTCCACGTCTCGAGCTGGTTGAGGATTTCAATCATGGTAACGCCACCGCTCGAAGACGGAGGCATGGCGTACAACGTGTAGCCACGATACGTACCGACGATCGGCTCGCGAAATATCGGCTTGTAGTCCGCAAGGTCCTGTTTCGTAATGATGCCGCCGTCCTTGTGCATCTGGTTGACGATCTCGTCGGCGATCGGACCATTGTAAAATGCGGATGGCCCCTTGTCGGCAATCATCCTGAGCGTCGCCGCCAGCTTGGGCTGACGCAGCAGTGTGCCCGGTTGCAGTGGCTTGCCATCCGGAAGGAATACTGCGGCACCGTCGAACTGATTGATGAGCCTCGCGCTTGCGCCGAGCGATCGCGATGTTGCGCTGTCAACAACGAAGCCTTCGGTGGCCAGGCGAATCGCTGGCTGCATCACGTCGTGCAGCGACATGGTCCCGTACTTTGCAAGCGCCGCTGCCATGCCCGCAACTGACCCCGGGACGCCTGATGCCATTCCGCCCACGGTGCTCTTGCGCGTGAGCTTGCCGTTTTCGACATACATGTCGCGCGTTGCCGCAAGCGGCGCGGTCTCACGATAGTCGACCGCCACGGCCTGCCCATTCGCCATTCGGATGACCATGAATCCGCCACCGCCGATATTTCCTGCAAAGGGGAACGTGACCTCGAGTGCAAAGCCAACTGCAACCGCCGCATCGACGGCGTTCCCACCCTTTTTCAGGATCTCCGCGCCAGCAGCGCTCGCGAGCCGACTGTTGCTGACGACCATTGCGTGATCGTCGACGACAGGCACGGGCACATGTTTGGGCGCCCAGCCTTCGGGGAACGACATGTCCACAACTGGCGGCCTGGTGCTCCTCTCCTTACCCGCGACAGTGGTTGCCTGGGCGCCTGCCGTCGCCGAGACGGCCGCGACCAGCGCGATTCCCATCACAGAATGTCCGAGCTTCCGGAACGAGGCTTGAACGCGGTTGCCGCTGCGTCTGGGGCTGGCAGTAGAACGGATTTTCATAGTCTATCCCGGAAATTTGGCCTGATCAGGCGCTGTTTCAAGAAAGGTACGCAGATCCGCCAGCCACCGTTTCGGCGCGGAGTCCGTAGTCCTCCGGATACCCCGGAGCGCGCTAATTCTCCAACTTTCCACCTTATTACGCCCCAACAGGTTCCACCAGGCCCTTTCCGCTCCATTGCTCACTGAATCAACCGAAGCCCCTGGCCTGCGACTCGACTGCCTCGGTATCAGCCACAGGACGGCTGCATCCGAGTTGCGCGAGCGCGCTGGCTTTTCTGTTTCGTTGCTGCGCGAGGCCCTGTCCGCTGCGCGACGCGATTCGCGCATCGAGCGCCTCGTCATCATAGCCACCTGTCACCGCACAGAGCTTTACGCGGAAACTCCCACCAACTCGCCCGATACGGCCAGCGTTCTGCTCGACTGGTGGTCGGAGACGTGCGGTGTCGCTTCCGGCGCAATCACTCCTCACGCGTACGCGCTGACCGGTTTCGACGCGGCTCGGCATCTTTTCAGAGTCGCTGCCGGTCTGGATTCAGTAGTGCTTGGCGAGGCGCAGATTGTCGCGCAGGTCGCCAGTGCGCTCCGCCAGTCGATTGCTGTGCACGCTGCATCGCCGATGCTGAAGCTGGCATTCAAGAGCGCGGTGCGCGCCGGCGAGCGAGCGCGTGGGATTGTGTGGGGAAGACTTCAGGCCGCCAGCCTCGGCTCCGCGGCCGTAGATGCGGCTGCGGCGGCGGCAAATGGACTCGAAGATCGCGATGTCGTCGTAGTGGGCGCAGGTGAGATCGCCGAACTGGCGCTTCGCTCGCTCGCGGCATACCGTCCGCGACGCGTTACCATCGCGAATCGCACAGTCGAAACCGCGCTCGAAATGGGCTCCCACCATGCCGCTGGCGCGTGCCCATTGAAGCTTCTACCCGCCCTCCTGCGGGAAGCGGACGTCGTGATCGCGGCGACGCGTTCGGATCAGATACTCATCGAGCGCGCGGTTATAGCTGCCGCGCTCGACGATCGGCCAACGCGGCCAATGACGCTGGTCGATGTCTCGCTTCCGCGAAACGTCGATGTGGGTGTCCGCGACGTCACCGGTGCAAAGCTGATCGGGATCGACGATCTCGGTCCTTACATAAGCGTGGCGCATGCCGAGCGAAGGGCAGTGGTCCCGTCGGTGGAGCGAATTGTGGAGGAGGAGCTTGACGCACTCCGCCGGAGGCTGGCTCGTCGTTCGGTCGAGTCACCAGCACCAACTGTCGCGGCACGCGTCGAGACAAGGGTTCCGATTTCGATTGCCGTATGAGTAATCGCCGGATCGCGATAGGTACCCGTCGCTCGCCACTCGCGCTCCATCAGACGCAAATCGTCGTCGAGTTGCTTGGTGGAGCGCACCCTGAAGTGCCGTTGGAAATTCGCGAGTTCGATGCGTCGGGTGACAGAATGCTCGATGTTCCCGCGCCACTTCTCGCGGCGGATGCGTTCACCGACACGATCGAGCGCGCCTTGCTGGCTGGAGATATTGACGTCGCAGTGCATTCCTACAAGGATCTTCCGCTCGAAGGCACTCCGGGACTCACAATTGCCGCGGTGCCTGTTCGTGCCGACCCGCGTGAGGCGCTCGTGTGCGCGCGTCCTGTCACGTTGCGCGAGTTGCAGGCAGGTGCAGTAGTCGGAACCTCAAGTATCCGGCGCACCGAAGCCGTGCGGCGCCTCAGGCCGGATTTACATGTCAAGCCGATTCGCGGTCCGGTTGATATGCGCGTCGCGAAAGTCCTGGCCGGAGAGTACGATGCCGCGCTGCTTGCTCTCGCTGGCCTCGAGCGGCTCGGGCTTACCCAGTACGTCACCGAAATCTTCGACCTCGAGACGATGCCGCCAGCTGCGGCCCAGGGTGCGCTCGCCGTGCAATGCCGCACTGCCGACTCGTTCACGCGGGATCTACTTGGAGACATCGACCACGCCGGTCTGCGCGGCGAAGTCGAATCCGAACTGCGGGCCCTCCGACTCGCCGCCGAATGAAAGAGCCGCTCTCCGGTCGGCGAGTTGTCGTGACGCGGTTCGAGATTGAGAATGGCCCGCTCGCCACGGCGCTTCGGAGTGCGGGCGCCGAGCCATTGGTTGTGCCGCTCATCGGCATCGACCCGATTGCGAACGCCGAGGGACATGAGTTGCGACCGTTGCGCGAGTTCGACTGGATCGCATTCACAAGCGCGAACGGCGTGCGCATGTTCTGGGCGCGACTCGATTCCGAGCAGCAAGCGGCGCTCCGCGCGCATCGCGCGATTGCTTCGGTCGGGCCAGCGACGGCGCGCGCAGTCGCGGCTGTTGGAGGTACATCGACGCTGACGGCGCCGGAGTTCATAGCAGAGTCGCTCGCAGATGCGCTGGGCGAAGTGTCCGGCAAAAGCATACTGTGGCCGCGTGCTGCAGGTGCGCGATCGGTACTCTCCGATACACTGCGCGAGCGTGGCGCCGAGGTCACGGAAGAGATCCTGTACGACACCGTCGCACTGTCAGTATCTGACGAAACGCGAATGCAGGTACTGGACGCCGACGCAATCACCTTCACGAGCCCGTCTGCGGTCCGCGCGTTCGTCGCGTGCTTCGGTACTCATATCGTCCCCCGCATCATCTGCATCGGGCCTGTAACCGCTGCGGCGGCACGTGAAGCGGGCCTCTCGATCAGTGGCGTGGCGAATTTCTTTACGCTCGACGGTGTGGTGCGTGCGGTTTCGAATGCGTTCAGGGACGTTGTCGACAACAGCGTGTTGCCGATCCACCCATCCGGGGCAGCGTGAGCGATCACGGCAGCTTTCCGACAGTACGTCTGCGCCGAATCAGAACATCCGAATCCCTGCGCAGGATGGTTCGCGAAACGGCTCTTGGTTGCGGGCACCTGATCGCACCTGTCTTCGTAACAGATGGAAAAGGGGTGACACAACCTATTGAATCGATGCCCGGGATCAACCGGATATCGGTGGATGGTGTGGATGCTCTCGCTGACGATCTTATCGCGCTCGGCATTCCGGCCGTCATTCTCTTCGGAGTTCCCGACCCATCGCGCAAGGACGAAAACGGTTCCGAGAGTTTCGCGGCCGCGGGGGCGGTGCAGCGGGCCGTTCGCGCGCTCAAAGCCCACTCGCCGAATCTCGTTGTAGTCACCGACGTTTGCATGTGCGAGTACACCACCCACGGACATTGCGGCATACTCGACTCCACGCAATACGTCTCGAACGATGCCACGCTCGGGACGCTGGCGAAGATCGCGCTATCCCACGCAGAAGCGGGAGCTGACATCGTCGCGCCGAGCGGGATGATCGACGGCGCCGTCGGAGCCATCCGCTCTGCCCTTGACGCCGCTGGCTTCGAGAATGTCTCGATCATGGCGTACGCTGTGAAATACGCCTCGGCCTTTTACGGTCCGTTTCGTGAAGCCGCTGGAGGCGCGCCGTCGTTTGGCGATCGTCGCACGCATCAGCTGGATCCCGCAAATCGTGGAATCGCTGTGCGCGAGAGTGCGCTGGACGTTGCGGAGGGCGCGGATTTCCTGATGGTGAAACCAGCGCTCGCGTATCTCGACATCGTTCGCGATGTAAGCGATGCGTTTCCGGGAATTCCGCTCGTCGCGTACAACGTGAGTGGCGAATACGCAATGGTGAAAGCCGCGGCCGCGGCGGGATGGATAGATGAGCGCGCAATTGTGATGGAATCTCTGATGTGCATGCGTAGAGCCGGTGCCGCCCTGATCATTACGTACCATGCGCTCGACGCGGCGCGATGGCTGAAAGGCTCATGACTGTCGCACATTCGGCGGCACTGAGGCCGCACGCGTCGCGACCATCGATGGGCGATACGCCGGCTCAGAGCGTGGCCGCCGACTCTTTGCTGGTCCGCGCCTGCCGCCTTCTTCCGGTAAGCCACACTCCCGTGTGGCTCATGCGGCAGGCTGGTCGATACATGCCAGAGTACCGCGCCATCCGAGCAAGACAGACGATGCTCGAGGCGATCAGCGATTCAGCAGTCGCCGCTGAGATCACCCTGCAGCCAGTAACTGCGCTCGGCGTCGATGCGGCAATCATTTTCTCCGACATCCTGCCGCCTCTCATCGGAATGGGGCTCGAGCTCGATTTCGTTTCAGGCGTTGGCCCGAAGATCGCGAATCCCATTCGCACCTCCAAGCAGGTAGACTTGCTCGCCACATCGCCTGCCGAGCAGACGATGCGCGGAACGCTGGACGCAATACGGCTCGTCCGAAACGCACTTCCGCCTGTAACTCCAGTCATCGGCTTCGCAGGAGCGCCGTTCACTCTCGCGTGTTACGCAATTGAAGGTGGCAGCTCACAACGCTACGAGATTGCCAAGCGGTTCATGTACGACGAGCCCGCCGCATGGCATAGGTTGATGCGGCGTCTCGTGACCGTACTCGCCGATTATCTCCTAGCCCAGGCGCGTTCTGGTGCAGACGTTCTACAGGTGTTTGACTCGTGGGCGGGCGCGCTCGGTCCTCACGACTACGCACGATACGTGATGCCGCATAACACGGCTCTCTTCAAAACCGTCGCGGCGGCAGGCGTACCGGTAATCAACTTCGGCACCGGCACCGGGGCTTACCTGGCCGATGTCGCCGCATGCGGTGGACAGGTACTTGGCATTGACTGGCGCACGCCGCTCGATGACGCGCGCGCCCGTTTTGGCGGCGACAGGGCAATCATGGGCAACCTCGATCCTGTCGCGTTGCTGGGTCCGTGGCGGGAACTCAGGGGTCAGATCGACGACGTGCTGTGTCGAGCAGGAACTGCACCGGGTCACATCTTCAACCTGGGCCACGGAATTCTTCCGCCGACGCCGGTAGAAAACGTCCGCCGCCTCGTTGACTACGTGCACGAACAGACTCTCCGAGCATGAGTGCTCCGCCAGGTCCGGACTCAGCGCCGATTGGCGTTTTGCTGATGGCATACGGCGGTCCCGAATCAGTTGCCGAGATTCCGGGTTACCTGTCCGATATACGCGACGGCAGACCGACGACTCCCGCAGTCCTGGAAGAAATCACGCGGAACTATGTTGCTATAGGTGGCCGCTCTCCAATCGCTGGGCTTACTCGGCTCCAGGCTGATGGCGTCGCGCGCGCGTTGAATACGCGCAGTATCGAGCCGCGTTTCCGCGTCTATGTCGGCATGCGACACTGGTCACCGTGGATCGACGAGACCATCGGCAGAATGAGCGCCGACGGCATCGAGCGTTCCGTCAGCATGGTGCTGGCACCACACTTCAGCGGGATGAGTATCGCGCGCTACCAGGCCCGCATAGCAGACGGCCTGGCCATGTATCGTGCGACGATAGATTTCGCGCACGTGGACAGTTACCACACGGCACCGGGCCTGATCGAGGCACTGGCTGATCGCGTACGATTGGGACTCGCCCGTTGGCCGGAAGCCGAGCGCGATTCTGTTCACGTGATTTTCAGCGCGCATAGTCTTCCGGAAAGAATCATGCGGGCCGGCGATCCGTATAACGCGCAGGTTCATGAAACTGCGCAGCTCGTTGCCGAGCGTGCAGGAATTACAGCCGACCGCTGGTCCTGGAGCTACCAGTCCGCTGGTCGAAGTCCCGAGAAGTGGCTCGGCCCAACCTATCCTGAGCATCTTGCGGCGCTGGCATCACAGGGAATACGCAATGTTGTGAGCGTGCCAGTCGGCTTCGTCAGTGACCACGTGGAGATTCTGTACGACATCGACATCGATGCGCAGCGTATCGCCGGCAACCTGGGTATGAGACTCGAGCGACCACCTTCACTGAACGACGATTCCCGCTTCATTGAGCAGTTGGCCGAGACGATTGTCGATCGCGCAGTGACGGCTGGATGGATGTGATTCGCGAAGCAATTGCTGGGCGGCACGTTCTGATCGTCGGCGGTGGCATCGCGGGGCTCGCCGCAGCGCTGGAACTTCGCTCGCGCG
>Ga0207933_1002357_pt1 | contig 12354 bp, 14 predicted proteins | sample NGESurdeep092012_4_FD_184488 | JGI IMG/M metagenome (GOLD analysis project Ga0207933, IMG submission 184488) | Arctic peat soil microbial communities from Barrow, Alaska - NGEE Surface sample F53-3 deep-092012 (SPAdes) | ecosystem: Environmental > Terrestrial > Soil > Wetlands > Peat ... | reverse complement strand
GGTTCTTGCTGGAACCCAATTCAACCTATCAGAGGCTTGGCTCTTTTTCGCTTTTCAGCCCTGCTTCACCTACTCCGCTAATTTGGACAGCAATGACGGGAAGTAAACCGAGCGTGATATGGATGGAATCCTCATCGCGGGATTTGGCCGCGTGGAATATTCCGCGCGGCACGTACAGTAGATCTCCCGATTGCAACTGGATTTCGGCCGGCGGCGCGTCTGGCGGGTACACAAGCCATTCTTTGCATCCGGCGATCTGGAGAATCAACACATCGTGCTCGTCGGCATGCTTCGAAAAGCCGACGGACCCGCGCGGTGTGATGTAGATATTGGTCTGCGCCGGGAAACCTAATTCCTCTGTCAATATCCTGCATGCGTTGCTGAGCGCGGGCAGGGCGCCGTGGGCATGGTTCAGTATCAGAGTGGCGCCGGACGCATACAACCCGAGAAGCTTCTCCGGAATGGCTACCCGATGAATTCCTCTGGCCGAGGTCTCCACGCCGGACCATTCTTCGATGGGGCACCGCACGCCATTATTCACGACGTTGACCGACGCAGCGGGCAATTGCCGGGATTGCAGAACAGCGTCAAGTTCGGCGACGGTCAGCAAATCGGCATAATAGCCGGGCGATGTCCTGCGGACATGAAAATACTCTCTTGCCCGATAGTGCTTTAGAAACGCGTCCGTATCGAGCGGAAACAGGAGATGGGATAAGTATTCAGGCACTGGACACCACGTCCTTTTCCACAAAATCGACCAGAAGGGGCAAAAGATTCAAAGACTGGGGACGGATCAGCCGGACGACAAGTCCGGCGGCTGCCACGGCGGCGGCCCGATCCAGATTGATTTGCCGAAGCGCATGGCCCGTGCGCCGGACGCTGATGAAGGAGTGGGCATTCAGAAGCGCGACAGCCGAAAAAACGGACAGAGTCGAGGAACGGACGGCTACCCGGCTATAGGAATTCTCATAGTCGAGAAAGTAGATTCTCTTCACGGGATACGGACCCGCCAGGCCGGGATCTTTCAGGCAGTAGACATGTTTCTCATCCTGAAAACCCGAGGATCGCACCCCGGCGCCGATCACGTTTCGGCTGTCTTCGAGCAGACGAAGACCAGGCCACGCGGTCTGTAACTCTATGCCGGATTTCACGGTACGCACGGCGGCAACATCGTCCGCAAGCACGTCGTGCCCCCTGGAACGGAAAGCGGCGGCTGTAGTGGATTTGCCCGATCCGCTGTCGCCAAGAAAGAGAACGGCTTGTCCGTCTATGGCGATAGCACTCGCGTGAAGCGGCAGGTGGCCTCGCTGGCGCAGAAGACAGGCCATAATCCTTCCGGCGAGCAGAGTTCGGACAACGCCCGCATCGGCGCCGGGAAATAAATCCACAACGATCTCGCGGCCGCGCATAATGTGGAACCCGCCGACATCCGGGGGAAAGGCAGCTTCATCGTCAATCGTGGCCGGCGCCTGCGGACGGCTTACTTCTCCAAGGCGGATTGTCACGTCCGGCTCGCCCCGGCCCCGCGAAAGTTCGGGCAGTTCCAGCTGGGAATCAATGTTTAAAGAGAATCCCGAATATCGATACATTGCGGCGGACGATTATTTTGAACTGCTGGTAAATGTTGCAATCACATTGTATTGCTTATGACCCGCGCCGCCGGTGACGATGATGCCGCCACACCGCAGCCATGCGTGTGCCCGCATACCGCCTCGTTCCGAAGTGCTCTTTGCGACTCCCAGAGCCAGGGTTGAGGCAATCTGCCGGAGTCGGAGCATTCCAGCGCCCGCCACGGCCTTCGTGAGGCAGTTGCTCTTCCATGGAGTACGGGCAGCGGCGACCTTCAAGGCCCAGCGGGCACGCGGCGCAAAAGCAGGCGAAGTCACAAAAGCCTGCGTTGGTTCGGTCTCGCCGGACGGCTTCATGGCTAACAGCCTCGTGGTCCACCGGAACGGGACCGTCAGAATTGTAATGCGCGCGCAGGCAAGCCAGAGCACAGCCTCCAGCAGCAAACGCCGGTCCCGCCCGGCCGTCCCGCGAAGTTTTATGAGATCGGATTTTCGCAACATCCCGGTTCCGCGGATGAATACTGCTATTCCACTTCCAGCAAACCCTCAATGTTCAGTTCATCCAGAAAAGCGATGAGGTCCGCCGAAATCTGCTGCTGGTCTCCCCGATATTCCTGCGTCAGCTGACGGCACAGGCGATCGACCGTGACAGGGATTTCAATCAGATCCCAAACGCGCCGGCCTGTTTCGTCAAGACCGATATAATTGTCGCGAATCGGATTCAGGACGAAGATGTCTTTGTCGATTCGGGTACTCATCAGCCCGGAGTTTCGTTTCACAATCGAGTGGGATGTCAGGAGCATTTTCTCGCTATTCCGAAAATCATCCTACACGTGTATGTCATCGCACGCATGACTCGCGAATCTGCGGTGCGAGGTTGTTGCGACCGCGATACGGGAAATTTCGGGCTTGCGCCAGTCCGGAAGAGGAGCCACCGTCCCGGGCTGTTCTTCGGACGGATCGGGGAAGAGAATGTCGGCTGTATTGTCAACCATAAGGCTGCTTTCGGTTTATGTTAACACGCCGGAAAGACCAAAAAGCTCCTGGACTTTACGCATTGATTTTGTTATTGTTTGGTCTGATTACCGGGCCACCCGGTCATTATCCACAACGGAATATTTATTTAACCCTGCATGAGCCCGGGCGCTTTCCTCAAGTCGAAGCTGGCCGGGGCCCTGCCGCGGGAACTGGACCCGATTTTGTGTGCAAGTATCGGGAGAGTGGCGTCCACCCGGGTTGCGCAAACGCTGGTGAGGGAACGAAGCAAGGCCATTTTTGGATTCAGCAGGTATGTATCGCGAAGATTCATCCGGAAGCCGGCCTGGGACTTGAAAGGCGTCCGCTTTCGTCCCGGGGCGGTCTATAAAACTCACGATTTTCCTTACGATCTGATCGCCCCGCCCCGCTTAAAAATTATTTTCCTTTACGGCCGCCCGTCTGATTCCATTCTTTCCCTGCTTCGCTGCTGCGAAAGTAAAGGGCCGGCATGGATGGAGCGGCACTTTGCGCACATGCACGCGGACGGCGGTTACCGCGAACTTCTGCACAGAGACGTTCTTCGAATTGGAGAGCAGATTGAAGCGTGGTCCGCCGTGCGCAATGCCAGCGTCCTCGGCATCCGGTATACCGCGCTCTGGGATAAAATCGACGTCCTGAACGGATTCGTCGGATTCCGGGTGCGTTTGCCGCCGCGGATAGAACGTAATTTCATGGATATAAATCCGGCGATCGTCGCGATTGTGAGAGAAAATTATCGTGAGCTCGATATGAAAGAAGCAGGTCTTCCGGACTGCTTTCTCTCGTCGCAGACGCTGGCGCGCGCGGGTCGTCCGTGACCGGGGAGGCTGAATGCCGCGCGTGACGGAGAATTTCTGCCGGCAGGAAAGAAATGAGAGTCTGGCCGATGTTCCCCGATATGGCGACGGCCCGCGGCACGTGCGGTTCACGCACATCTTAAACCCTTATCGGGCATTAACGGAAGATCGGAAGGCTCTCCAGGAAGTCACTTTCGAGACCATCCGCATGGCGGCCGGTGTAGCCGCGCCTTCCGTAAAAGTACGCTGCGTCTGCGTTACGCATCCGAATGAACTCGACATTGTCCCCGCCGATTTTATCGCCGCGGGACCGCTGAAGCGCACGGTTCTCGACATCGCAACGTTCGGGGTTCCGCGGGCAATGCCACTGGTGTTCGATATTCTGGACGCCGGCGTGGCGGTGACTGAAGATCCGCCGGAGGTGCCCGGTTGTGAAGATTTCATCGTTTTCACCAACATGGATATCCATCTGTCGCCTCATTTCTATCTGGTTATGGCTGAGTTGATCGAAGGGGGGTACGACATAATCGACGTGCATCGCTTCAGCATTCCGCACTACCGGCCGTCGCTTCGTGAACTGCCCCTCATGTTTGCCGAGCAGGGCGTTCACCATGGCGGCCTGGATTGTATTGTCTTTCCGCGGCGAAAATACAAATCGTTTATCAGGAACAAGGCCTGCATCGGGATGTCGCTGGTCATGAAGGGTCTTCTCTTCAACTGCGCCATGCAGGCCAGGAGATTTCTTGTCTTATCCAACGCACGCCTTACGTTTCATCTGGGAAACGATCGCGCCTGGGACAGTCCGCTTTTCAAAGACTATGAGGATTACAATCGTCTGGAATCGAAGCGCGTGGTCAGCGCAATTGCAAAGGATAAAACTGCGGCACTGAAATTGATCCTGGCTCTTCAGGCGATGGGGCAACGGCAGGAATTCATCCTGGTTGCCGAGAAGACCGCCGGGATCGCGAGTCCGAAACTGAAGGCCGGCCAGGTGATTCTGCGGAAAATCCGGAGTGGCCGGGCGCTGTTAATCCGGAAAGCGCACGCGTTGCTGCCGTCCATTGATTAGCCTCCGGGTTAGCCGCGCGGGGCGCAGCCCGAAAATGGCATGAGGCCGGTAGAGTGGTATCCGAAATTGATGAAATCTTCGATGAACCTTTCTTTGACCATGTCGATCGTTTCCTGATCGCAATAAGACATCTTATCTTCGTTGCCCCGGTTGCGATGAGGCACTTCGCCCTGAAGCGGAGGCAGACCGCAAACACACAGCATCTTCCTGAAGTCCTCGTCAAAGCTCTCGTACCGCCCCAGAAAATCGAAGTCAAGCAGTTCCGCGTTGTATTGCAAATAGCTGGTGGCGGTTTGCATTTTATTCAACAATCGGGCAAACTCCCGTTTGTCAAAGCGGGCGGGAGTCAGGTCTCTGCCGGCTGACCTGCGCAGCCAGCGGGAAGGCGAAAAATACAGCGACATTGCTCTGCTCAGCGGATGTCTGACAAAGGACACCCGCTTAAGGTTCATGAACCTTTCCATTCCCAGTCTTTCAATGTATTCGGCACTCGTGCAATGTTTACGGGTGGTTATCGGTCCGGAAACGGCAAATCTGTTCCGCAAGTCCTGGTAGGTGCCTGTTTTGAAGCGCGAGTCCTCGGTGAACGGTTCAACTACACTTTGAAAGCTGTTTCCACCCGTCTTCGGAATATGGATGAACACAAAGTTGTGTTTAAGGGAAAGCATTTTATGGCAGCCGCTTCGTTACCGCGGAATCGAAGAGGGCTTCCAGTTTTCGACGACGTATAATAGCCACGCAGCTTCTACCCTGATGATATCGTCCCCTCCGAACTGCCGGCGTAAAAACTACCGGATTGGTTTTCGATATAGTCTGGTATACGCTTGTCGTGTTTGAAAGGATGAATCAGTGACGCTAACGCAATGGCGGGTTACAGCGATTTCCTCCGTGGCCCTCGCCGGGCTGCTGATTTTCGGTTGGAATGGCCGGGCTCAAACGCGCGGCGGCGCCGCGCCGCGCCCCACAACCGGATCCGGGCCGTACAAGGCGGTAATGGAAATGGACGCAGGCCTGCCGGACCACACGGTCTATCGGCCGGAAAATCTGTCGGAGCTGAACGGTGCGACTCTGCCTCTTGTCATCTGGGGCAACGGCGGCTGTGCCAACGCCGGCAACGCGTTCAGCAACTTTCTGACGGACATCTCTTCATACGGGTTCGTCGCCATCGCATTGGGTCCCGTTGTCGAACGCAACGCCGGTGCTCCGGCCCAGCGTGCCGCCGCGCCGGCTGCAAGGCCTCAACCGCCGGTACAACAGTCGGCCGACACGACGCAGCTTCCTCGTAATCTGCCGCCGGCCGCCACTCATCCGTCCCAGATGATCGATGCGATCAAATGGGCCACGGCCGAAAATGAACGTCCCGCGAGCAAATATTACAAGCACCTCAATACGGGCAAAATTGCGGTGATGGGTCAGTCCTGCGGAGGAGTTCAGGCAATCGAAGTTGCGGCAGACCCGCGCGTGACGACCGCAATGGTTTGGAACAGCGGTCTCTTTGCACAACCTTCGGACATGGGGGGCGGAAAAACACTCAGCAGGAAGGACCTCGAATCCATACATGTTCCCATGGCTTATATCGGCGGCGACTCCACCGACATTGCCCACAACAACGCAAATGCCGACTTCGAGTACATCGAATCGATCCCGGTCTTTCGCGCCTGGGAAAGAGGCGTCGGTCACGGCGGTACTTATAACCAGCCGAATGGCGGTGAATTCGCCGGCATCGGGGTGGCCTGGCTGAACTGGCAGTTGAAAGGCGATCGGCGGGCAGCCCTCATGTTCCGGGGGCCGGACTGCGGTTTGTGCGTCAATCCCAAATGGGTTGTGCGGACGAAGAACCTGAAATGAGAACAGCATCCGCGATTCTGCTCACGTTCATCTCCGGCGGCCTTCTGGCGCAGGCACAACCAATCCCGTTTGGCTCCGCGCTGGACGCCGATCGGCAGATTCTGGAATCGCAGCAGCTTGCGAAGGACCTCTTATCCGCCCCAAACCCTCAGCGCCGCGCTAAAGGAGATCAGCATCGGACGTATAATTTTCCGGCGGCCAAAAAAGCGATGCCTTATCGCCTGTACGTTCCCGCGGCGTGGGACGGTCAGTCCAGGCTGCCTCTCATCGTGATGCTCCACGGCGCCGGTTCCGATGAAAACCGCTACATGGACATGAACAACAAGCAGATCATGCGCCTGGCCGAGCGGCACGGTTACATAGTTGTATCGCCGCTCGGCTACAGCCCCCTGGGAGCCTATGGCACGCCTCTCAGGCTGCCGGCGGTATTCGGCCAGACGGAAACCGCGGCCAGACAAAGAGCCGCGGTGACGCCCGAAGCGGAACACACGCTCGAACTCAGCGAGAAGGATGTGATCAATGTCCTCGAGATTGTCCTGAACGAATATCCCGTCGATCGTTCGTCGGTATTCCTCGCGGGGCATTCCATGGGTGCAGGCGGAACGTGGTACCTCGGCGCGAAGTATTCGAAGTACTGGCGCGCCATCGCTCCCATGTCCGGACCTTTCGTCGATCGGGCGAATTATCCCTGGGAGCACCTCGGGTCCATCCCTGTCATGATGAGCGAAGGCACGCTGGCCACCCCATCCCTGCAAGGCAGCCATGCGATGCGAGACTGGATGTTTCAGCAGAACTTTATCTTCGAATACTACGAGGTCAAAGCCGACCACGGCGGTATGGTGCCCCTGGTGCTGCCCGCTGTCTTTGACTTCTTTGACCGTTACCGGGAGAAGTAGTCGCCGCAACTTTCCGCCATAATGGAACAAAACACCACTTCGGGCAAGCCGCTCGATGGCATCACTGTCCTCGACATGACGGTCGCGCTCGCCGGACCCTTCGCCACTTTGATTCTGGCTGGCCTCGGAGCCAAAGTGATCAAGGTTGAGAACCCCGCGGGGGGTGACAGTTGCAGGAGCAACGCTCCTTACCTCGGCGCGGACGGTGCCAAACTTACCCGTGAATCGGAAGACGATATTTCCGTTTCCGCGCTCAATCGGTTGCGCAACAAACTGGGCGTGACATTGAATCTCAAACACCCGGACGCCCGCGCCGTTTACGCCGACCTGGTTAAGAAATCCGACATCGTGGTCGAGAACTTCAGCCGCGGCACCCTGGACAGGCTTGGAGTCGGCTACGCCTTCGCGCGCGAGTTCAATCCCAGGCTCATTTATTGCTCGATCACGGGGTTCGGGAGCACGCCGGATGCAAGTTCCGCCAAAGCGATGGACGCCATTGTTCAAGCCCTCAGCGGCACCATGATGACGTCCGGCGGACCGGACGATCCGCCCATTCGCGTGGGCCTGCCGATCGGCGATCTCACGGCTCCGCTATTCGGTGTCATCGGCATATTAGCCGCGCTTCATCAGGCTCAACGCACCGGGCAAGGTCAGCACATCGACGTTTCCATGCTGGGCGCTCTCACCATGATGGTGGCGGTTGAACCCTTCGATCTTCTGGCGCGATGCGGCATCCCGCAGCGCACGGGCCTCACGGTTCCGCGTCTGGCGCCGTTCGGTCTGTACCGGACACGGGATGGATATATCTCAATCTGCGCGCCCACCGAGATTTTCGCCCGGTCGTTGTTTGAAGCAATCGGGCGTGCCGATCTTATCGGCGACCCGCGTTTTGTTAACCGCGATGCGCGTGTCGGGAACGTCGGCGCGCTGGATGCGATCGTTGGCGACTTCACCGGCCGGTACACGAACGCCGAAGCCGTGGCCATCCTCGAAAGCGCGGGAGTGCCCTCGGCCGAGGTCCGCAATCCCGATGAAGCCGTCCGGGATCCGCGTGTCCTCGCCCGCGCCGAAACGGTCCGCCTGGAGCATCCGAAATACGGAGTTGTCGACGAGGTCTACGGGATGGGGATTCCCATCAAATTCTCCGGAGCGGCGGCCGGCTTTGACCAGCCCGCCCCGGCACTGGGAGAACACAACGAAGCTGTATACGGCACGATCCTCGGCTATTCGCCGGAACGTCTCGAACGTCTGAAATCGAGCGGAGCGATCTGATCGGTGGCGGTGAAGACTGGTTCCGCGGTCGAGCGGTTAGCCTGGCATTACGCGCATCCTCTCGCGCAGGCGATGGAAAGGGCGCGCGATGGAATGCCTGTCGCCGGCGTCACCTCGAACACCGTGCCCTGGGAACTGCTGCGCGCGGTCGGTTACTTTCCGGTGATGCTCAATCCACCGCGCGGGCCGGTTCCGATGGCCGACCGGTTCATGGAAGATGGTGTTTTCGGTGCCCGAATCCGGGGAATCTTTGACGGCATCGTATCCGGCGCCTGGCCGTTCCTCGGGATGGTCGTGATTCCACGGACATCCGAGCAGGAACACAAGCTCTTTCTCTATTTGCGCGAAGCAGCGCGCCAGGGATTCGCGGCCGCCTTGCCGGACCTGTATCTTTATAACCTCTTGCACGCGCGTTCAGCCGAAGCTCAGGCGTACGGTTTGGAACGTACGCACGAGCTGATAAAGCATCTGGAACATCATTCCGGCCGACCGATCGAACCAGCCGGTCTCGCGCGTGCGCTGGACGAGTCGAACCAGGCATCTCACGCAATTCGAAGACTGCTGGAACTTCGCCAGGGGCCGGAGCCGCGGCTGAGTGGAACGGAGGCCCTGGCGCTGACTGGCGCTGCGTATTTTATGGATCGTGCCGTGTACGCGCAGCTTGCTCTCGAAGCGGCGATCGGGATCTCCGGCCGTGCGCCGATGCGTGGCGTGCGTATCCTGATCAAGGGATCTCCGCTCCATCACACCGGCCTGCACCGGGCAATCGAGTTGCACCGTGCCGTGGTCGTGGCAGAGGACGACTGGTGGGGCTCGCGGATCGTCACAAAGGAAATCGCGGTGCAGGGCGATCTGGTTCGGTCGATTTTTGAAAGGTATTACTTTGACGCGCCGAGTCCGCGTGTGTTTCCGCGCCAGATTGCGGATGAGTGGTTTCTCGCCGCTTCGGGAAATATCGACGGAGTGGTTTTCTATCTGCCGCCCGAAGACGATGTTCTGGGGTGGGACTATCCAGGGTTGCGAAAAACGCTCGACCGGCGCGGTGTCCCGAGCTTGCTGGTGCGCGAGGATGCCTCGGACGAACTAAGCCCGGAATGCCACCGGCACATAGGCGGCTTCGTTTCACGCATCGCCGCGGGAAGCTGAACACACATGGCGGAAAAACAACTGGAATCCACGGTCGCCGCGGCTGAACACCAGAAAGCCTGGTTTGCGGAGCTGCGACGCGACGTATTCGAGAATCGGAAGCCGTATGCGATTGTCCAGGCGGATATGCCGCTTGAGCTCTTTCAGGCCATGGACGTGCCAGTTGTCAGTAATCAGTGGTGGGCAGCCATCGTTTCGGCGAAGAGGCTCTCTCACCTTTATCTGGATTGCATGAATGCCGGAGGTTTTCATGAAGGTCTCTGCCGCTATTGCAGCCTGCCGCTGGCAGCCACGTTATGCGCGGATGTGGCGCCCGCGCCGTGGGGCGGCCTCCCGAGGCCCGCGATTATTGCCGCTCGCTTAACCTGCGACTGTATTCAGCGCGTCTTTGGAATCTGGTCCGAGGCCTTCGGCGCGGAGTTCATCGCGCTCGATGCCCCCGGCGCCTCCGAGCTTCCTCCCCGGTGGTGGGAGTTGAGCCGGTATCGATGGCGCGAATTGTTCGAAGAGCATCGGCTCGACTTCATGGTGGCGCAGTTCCGGAGACTGATCGGGAGCCTGGAGCGCATCGCCTCGAAAAAGTTCGATCCCGAACGGCTGCGCGGCCTCATGGAGGGCGTGAACCGGCAGGAAGAATATTTCGAAGAGGTCCGCGATTTGATTTGCTCCGCCCCGCGCACGCCCGTTCGCATGCAGGAACAGGTCAGCAATGTCATGGCGGCGCAATGGCTGCGCGGCTCGGAATGGGCCATATCGCACGCCAGAAGATTTCGCGATGAAGTGAAGGAGCGGGTCGAACGGAACATCGCTGCCTGCCCGAACGAGCGGCTGCGTCTGATGTGGGTCGGGGCCGGCCTCTGGCATGACATAGATTTCTACACGGCCTTCGAGTCGGAGCACGGAGCCGTGTTCGTCTGGTCGATGTACCTGGCGTTCGGACCGGACGGCTACATCCGTTATGGTCTGGACGATCCGATGAAAGCGCTTGCCAGCCGCACGGTCAGCATGAATGAACAACTGCACAACCCGCCGTGGGCGAACGAATGGATCGTGGACCAGGCGCAACGGCACCGCATCGATGCGGCTCTCGTCCTGACTCCGCGGGGCACCCGGCCCTCGGCGACAGGCAACCGGTTCATTGAACTCGCGCTGGAGCGCGCCGGGATACCGGTGTTGCCGATATTCGCCGATATGGCCGATGCGCGAAGCTGGGACGCCACCGCGATGCGTCGCAACGTGGCGCGGTTTCTGGAACAGCGCGTCGAAAGAGCCGTGGATGCGGGGAACGTCGAATGAGCGCCCCTCTCAAAACTTCGCGGCGAACACAGCACTGGGTCATGTCCATCGCTGCCGTGATCCTGGCGATGATGGCAATCCAGATGTCGAGCCTCGGCTTCTCCCCGCTCCTGCCGGCAATCCGGAAAGACTTCGCGGCCTCATATTCCGAGATGGGGCTCTTCACCGGAATGTACGGGCTGATTGCGATCTTCATCAGCCTGCCCGCCGGCATCCTGGCTGCGCGCTTCGGCGAAAAGCGAATGCTTCTGACCGGCCTGGCTGTTACCGCACTGGGCCTTGCCGGCCTGGGGCTCGCGCACTCGTACGAAGTAGCGCTTGCGAGCCGCGCCGTCTGGCTTGTCGGTTATCGGTTTGCGTTCATCTGCGTGTTCACCGCCATGGCGGTCGGCACTCCGGAGAAGTACCGCAGCAGAACCATGGGCGTCCTTGGCGCGATGGCGGCGCTCGCCTCGGTTATCGGCGCACCCTTCGGAACACGCCTGGCGGAGTCGGTCGGCTGGCGAGGCGGAATCTTCGGCTTCGCAGTCATTGCCGTCGTCGGTGGAGCGCTGTTCGCGGCTGTGTACCATCCCGCCGCAAGGGGTGCCGCATCTGCCAGTGGATCGCATGGACACGCACCCACCGCCAAATCCCTGGCTGCCCTGCGCCGTCCCGTCATGTGGGGACTGATTCTCCTCGGCCTGATCAACATGGGCGGCTTCAGCGCCACGTTCTTCGTGCCGTACGCGGTCGAGAGCGTCTTCGGTCTGAACGCCCGGGCATCGGCGGCCATCGTCAGTTCCAGTTATATGGTCGCCATCCTGCTGAATCTTGGCGTAGGATACCTGTGCGACCGTTTCTCGCGCTGGAACATTATGATCGTTCTGGCGGCCCTGCTGGTCCCGGCCAGCTTCGCGGTTCTGTCGCATGACTTGCTTGTCTTCCGGATCGGCATTGCACTGGTTGTCTCGCTCGGTCACGCTGCCACGAATCAGATCTACGCGATCTGCGGGTCCGTCCTGCCTCGGGATGAGGTTGGCACCGGAATGGGCATCGTTGGTTTAGGCAGCGGCATCTTCGGTTACCTGGGACCGCAGATGCTGGGCTACCTGCGCGACTCGACTGGCGGTTTTACGGCGGGGTGGCTCTTTGTGGCAATTGCCGCCGTGGTTTCGCTTGCCGACCTGCTCGTTCTTCGCGCCTTGAGTTCCCGCGCCCGCGCGGCCGAAACCGTGGCCGTCTGACCAGTCGCTCCGAATCGCACTCCGCGCGCTGTCTGCGTCTTCAGGTTCCCGGAGAAAAACGGCAGTACCGTAGCGACCCGGGACATTGAACGGATGAAGGAAGTTATCCACTCTTTTCCATTGCTGTCCAAATTAGCGGAGTAGGTGAAGCAGGGCTGAAAAGCGAAAAAGAGCCAAGCCTCTGATAGGTTGAATTGGGTTCCAGCAAGAACCAAAACA
>Ga0207933_1002356_pt1 | contig 12364 bp, 11 predicted proteins | sample NGESurdeep092012_4_FD_184488 | JGI IMG/M metagenome (GOLD analysis project Ga0207933, IMG submission 184488) | Arctic peat soil microbial communities from Barrow, Alaska - NGEE Surface sample F53-3 deep-092012 (SPAdes) | ecosystem: Environmental > Terrestrial > Soil > Wetlands > Peat ... | reverse complement strand
TCAGGCCTGCAAGACAGCCTGGAACTGGCTAATCAACGATCCAGACCGAATCCGCTCCATAGGCACCCGCAACTGGGCAACGGTCAATCTCTAGGGCGATTGGTATCAGCCTGCATCAGCTCAAAGTCATGGCGGCGATCGAGCGTTGCCGCACCGCGGCTCTGGGCGGTCATGTGGAGGCTTGCGAGGACTGCGGCCACCAGCGGATCGCCTACAACAGCTGCCGCAACCGGCACTGCCCCAAGTGCCAGGGCGCGGCCGCGCGCACGTGGCTGGCCGAGCGCGAGGCCGACCTGCTGCCGGTGGGATACTTCCACGTCGTCTTCACCCTGCCCACCGAGATCGCCGACCTCGCATTCCACAACAAGGCTGTCGTCTATGACCTGCTGTTCCGCGCGGCGTCCGAGACGATGCTCACGATCGCGGCGGACCCGAAGCACCTCGGTGCCCGCATCGGCATCACTGCCGTCCTCCACACCTGGGGATCGGCACTGACGCATCATCCGCACGTCCACATGATTGTGCCCGGTGGCGGCATCACGCTTGACGGAACACGCTGGATTTCGTCACGACCGGCGTTCCTCGTGCCCGTGCGCGTCCTGGGCAAACTGTTCCGGCGCCTGTTCCTCACCAGCCTGATCGAACTCCACAAGGCTGGCAGGCTTGGCTTCTTCGGCGGCCTCGCACCACTCGCCGACCGCCGAGTGTTTCTGCGCCACATCTTGCCGGTCCGCCATCAACGCTGGGTGGTCTACGCCAAGCCGCCATTCGCTGGGCCGGAAGCGGTGCTTGCCTATCTCTCGCGCTATACCCATCGGGTTGCCATCTCGAACCGGCGGCTCCTCGCCTTCGACGCCGCCGGCGGCGTCACATTCCGCTACAAGGATTATCGCCGCGACGGCGCTGACCGCCACCAGGTGATGACGCTCGGCACCGACGAGTTCATTCGCCGCTTCCTGCTCCACGTCCTGCCGCGTGGGTTCCACCGCATTCGCCACTACGGCCTGCTCGCAGGTTCGACGCGCAAGCAGAGCCTCGCCCGCACCCGCGAATTGCTCAGCGTCGCGCCACCGCCCGATGATGAAATGCCGGAAGAACCGCGCGACGTCCGTCCGCCGTGTCCGTGCTGCGGCGGGCACATGATCATCATCGAGGCCTTCGCCCGCTGGGGCCAACCCAGGGCGCCCCCGCATCCCCCGACGCAGCCGGGGAGACATTCACCGTGACCCGGAACGGTTTGTCGCGAACTCAGGCCGCAACACCCAAGCTGCGGCTGACAGGCTCATTTGGGCCGATTGAAGTCGCCGAAGCCTGCGAACCTCTTCTCGTCGGTCGCAACTGCCGGAAAAGTCACCAGCTCCAACGACGACGCGCACGAACCGCATCGCGCCTGCGGCAATCCACAGCCGGTCCGAACGTCGCCGGCATCAGCGGAAAGCCGAAATCCCCATAGATCATCGCCTGCGGCCCGCGGGTTCGTTCCTCGGAGACTTTCGTACGCCTTCGGCGCCCGAAACTCTTCACGGAAGCGGACCTGCCGCTTTCGGGCGTCAGCACAGAATTGCAGACGTTCGTTCGTGGCGACAGACACAGCGTTTCGACCCAACCTGGTCCGTGTCGAAGGAGACCTAGAATCGCAGTGGATTGCATGGCCCTGAGCCTGAAGGACCCTGAGACCGACCGCCTCGCCCGCGCGCTGGCGGCGCTGACCGGGGAGACGCTCGCGGAGGCGATCCGCAAGGCGTTGGCCGAGCGGCTGGAGCGCGAGCGCATTCGACGGGGCCATCCGGGCGGCCTCGCTGGCCTGATCCGCGAGATCGGCGAGCAGTGCGCGGCGCTGCCTGACGTGGCCCTACCTGCGAGGGATGCTCCACCTGGGCGTGATGCAGCGGGGATGCGGCGCTGATGGTGGTCGATGGGTCGGTGCTGCTCGCCGTCGTGCGTCGGGTACCGGATGCCGCCCGATTCGATGCCGCCCTTGCTGACGCGCCAGTTCGTCTGATCTCGGCGGTGACCCGGGCGGAGGTCGCCTGCGTCGTCGAGAGCCGCAAAGGCGCGCCCGGCCGGACTGCCCTGGAACGGCTGCTGCGCGAGGGCGACTTCGAGACCGCCGCGGTCACACCGCAGCAGGCGGACCTTGCCGCTGATGCTTTCCGCCGGTTCGGCTCGGACCGGCAGTCGGCCCCACTGACCCTGGGCGACTGCTTTGCCTACGCCCTGGCCCAAACCGTCGGTCTGCCCCTGCTGTTCAGGGACGAGTGGTTCCGGCAGACGGATGTCACTGCCGCCCTGCCCCGCGAATAGAGCGTTCGATGGCTCGCACGAAAACCGTCACACCCGAAGCCCTGGCCGCGCTCGGCGCTGAGGCCCTGGCCGAGGTGCTGGTCGCGCATGCCGCGACCGATCCGGCCTTACGCAAGAAGCTCGGCATGCTGCTCGCCGGCACCGAGGGACCGGGCAAGCTCGCCGCCGAGATCGACAAGCGGATCAAGACCATCGGCCGCTCGCGCTCCTCCGTCGATTGGGAGAAGCGCAAGCCGCTGGTCCAGGAACTCGACCATCTGCGGGTGACGATCGCAACCGGGCTGACCCGGCAGGACGCCGCACGGGCGATCGAGCTGCTGTGGGATTTCATCGGCATCGCCGATGCGGTGATGAAGCGCGTCGGCGACGGCATCGGCGAGGTGGAAGACGTGTTCGGCGCCGCGATCGAGGATCTCGGCCGCCTCTCGGCCGCGCAGCCGCCGCTTGATGCGAAGGCGCTGGCCCGACGGGTGCTCGCCTACTGCGAGCGGGACGGCTTCGGCGCGACCGACGCGCTGATCCGGCATATGTCCGAGGCGCTGGGCGCGGGTGGACGCGCGGAGATTCGTCGCGCCACCGAGGCCGCACTGAAAGCAGCGCCGCGATCCTCCGGCCCCCATGACTGGCAGGCGGATGCAAAGCGTCGCCATTTCGCCTTTCGCCTGGCGCTGCTGGCCGATCTTGAGAAGGACGCGGACGCCTTCATCGCCGCCATTCGCGCCGGCGGGTTGGAGAGCACGCACGCGCTGAAGGTCGCCGAGCGCCTGATCAAGGCAAACCGGCCGGCCGACGCGCTGGACTGGCTCGATAAGTCGCGGCGGCGCTTTGAGGACGAGGACGATGATGGCACCGACACCGATCTTCGGATCGCCGCCCTCGATGCACTGGGGCGCAAGGACGAGGCGCAAGCGGTTCGCTGGCGGCATTTCGAGCGCTTCCTGAGCGCCGCGCATCTGCGGGCCTATCTGAAGCCCCTGCCGGATTTCGAGGATTTCGAGGCGGAGCAGAAGGCGCTCGACGCCGCCGCCGCGCACAAGCAGGCCGCACGGGGGCTGGCGGTTTTTCATCGAATGGCGGGCGCTCGACCGCGCCGACCGCCTGATGCGCGAGCGGCTCACCGCGCTCGACGGTCGCCTCTACGAGGTGCTGCGGCCGGCCGCTGAAACCTTGGAAGAGAAGTTCCCGGAAGCGGCCAGCCTGCTCTACCGCCGCCTGATCGAGAGCGTGCTCGATCGTGGCTCATCGAAGCAGTACCAATACGCCGCGCGCGATCTGCTGTCCTGCGTGCGTCTCGCGCCGCACCTCCCGGTGCCGGGATCGATCGAGAGCCACGCGACCTTTGTCGCACGGCTGCAGAAGGCGCACGGACGGAAATACGGGTTCTGGGGGTTGACCGAACCAAAGGGACGTTGAGGCGATGGCCAAGCGCACGACACCGCCGACCGCGAGCGATGATGAGGTGCGAGCCTTGCTCGAGCGCTACCACTGCCCGGTGCCGTTCCACGCCATGCGCACGAGCTTTCTCGGCAACATTGCCTCCCCGGATATGCAGGGCTCGCCCATCAATATGGTCGAGGCTCTGTGGGGTGGCGAGTTGCCGACCTTCGACAGCATCGACGGCGCCAACGAACTCATCGGTGCGCTGGTGATGGGCCTGTGGAACCGGCTCACCCGCCATCAGGAACGCTCGACGCCCTTCCGGCTGACGCGCATGGAGGTTCCCGCCACGCGCGAAGGCATGGCGACACTCGCCCGGCTGCGCCGCGAGGAACTGGAGGGCTTCGTCGAAGGGCTTTTCGGCGACAAGGAAAGCCTCGACCTTCCGGAACGGGCGCACAAGGCGCTCGGCACCCTGGCGGAGATCCGCGCGATGCTGGAAGCGTCGCGGGTCATGGCCGAGGACCCGACCAAGCCGGCCACGCCCGACGATATCGCCGTCACCCTCGGTCATTTCCGGGAGCTGACCCGCATCGCCGAGCACGAGATGCACGAGGCGGTGCTCTCCTGCACCCGCGCGCGCAGACAGATGCTGGCGGCACTGCCAGCACAGCGGCCGCTGTTGCACTGACTGCGCCCCCCGATGTGCGCTACGCTAGGTTCCTGCTGCCCGAGGCCATCGCCCGGCTGTTCCGCACCGCCGGCGCGGTGCGGAACATCGCGCTGTCCTGGAACGTCGCGCCGAGCCAGCAGGCGATGGTGGTGCGGCGGCACCCGGAAACCGGCAAGCGGCATCTCGACCTGCTGACCTGGGGCCTAGTGCCGCACTGGACAAAGGACCTGCGACAGGCCCGCCGGCCGATCAACGCGCGGGCGGAGACGGTGGCGACCTCGCCGATGTTCAACGACGCCTTCGCCCGCCGCCGGGCACTGATCCCAGCGCAGGCGCTCTATGAATGGCAGCGCGCCGAGAACGGGGCCAAGCAGCCCTACGGGATCGCCCGGCGCGACGGCGAGACGCTGGCCTTTGCCGGCCTCTGGGAAGGTTGGCGCAGCCCCGGGGGCGAGGTGGTCCGCAGCTTCACCATCATCGTCACCGCCGCGAACGCGACCATGGCGCCGATCCATGACCGCATGCCGGTGATCGTCGAGCCGCCCGACTGGCCGCTTTGGCTTGGCGAGACGGAGGGCGATGCCGCCTGGCTGCTGCGCCCGACCGCCGAGCACACGCTGCGCCTCTGGCCGGTGAGCACGCGGGTGAACAAGCCGGCGAACAACGATGCCGACCTGATCACCCCGCTTCCGTCGGGCTGACGGTAATGTCGCGGGCATGACCGAGCGCCAAGCTCCTTGGCCCGATGGCGAAGTGCTCGCTGGCATCGTCGAGCGGGTGACGTTCCACAATGCCGAGAGCGGCTTCGCCGTGCTGCGGGTGAAGGCGCGCGGGCACCGCGATCTCGTCACCATCGTCGGCCACGCCGCCGCCATTGCCGCCGGCGAGTGGATCACCGCCACCGGCGAGTGGGTCAACGATCGCACGCACGGCCAGCAGTTCAAGGCACGTTTCCTGAAGACCTCGGCGCCAACCACGGCGGAGGGGATCGAGCGCTATCTCGGCTCGGGGATGATCCGCGGCATCGGCCCGGTCTACGCCAAGAAGCTGGTGCGCGGCTTCGGCGAGGCGGTGTTCGACATCATCGAAGGGGCGCCGCAGCGCCTGCGCGAGGTGTGCGGGATCGGCGAGGTCCGGGCGAAGCGCATCGTCGATGCCTGGGCCGAGCAGAAGGTGATCCGCGAGATCATGGTCTTTCTGCACAGCCACGGCGTCGGCACGGCGCGCGCCGTGCGCATCTTCAAGACCTACGGGGCGGACGCCATCCAGGTGATGAGCGAGAACCCGTATCGGCTTGCGCGCGACATCCGCGGCATCGGCTTCAAGACCGCGGATGCCATCGCGGCTCGGCTCGGGATCGAGAAGACGGCAACGATCCGGGTGCGCGCCGGCATCGGCTACGCCCTCTCCGAGGCGATGGATGAGGGCCATTGCGGCCTGCCGGTCGCGGAATTGCTGCCACTCGCGGAGCGCCTGCTGGAGGTACCGGAGGCGCTGATCCGCACCGCGCTCGATCTCGAACTGGCCGATGGCGCGGTGATCGCCGACAGAGTCGGCGAGGCCGACTGCATCTTCCTCGCTGGCCTCTACCACGCCGAGCGCGGCATCGCCGAGCGGTTGCGGGCGACCGCCGCCGGCGCGCTGCCCTGGCCGGCGATCGAGGCCGGCAAGGCCATCCCCTGGGTGGAGCGGCGGATCGGCATGACGCTCGCCGAGAGCCAGCGCCAGGCGGTCGGCCTTGCCCTTGCGTCGAAGCTGCTGGTGATCACCGGCGGCCCGGGTGTCGGCAAAACCACGATCATGCGGGCGATCCTCGCCATCCTCGCCGCCAAGTCGGTGCGCATCCTGCTCGCGGCCCCTACCGGGCGGGCGGCGAAGCGGATGAGCGAGGCGACCGGGTTCGAGGCCAGGACGATCCATCGTCTGCTGGAGGTCGATCCGCGCACCGGCGGGTTCCGGCGCGGACCCGATCACCCCTTGGCGTGCGACCTGCTGGTCATCGACGAGACTTCCATGGTTGACGTGCCGCTGATGCACGCGCTGACCCGGTCGATCCCCGAGGCGGCAGCCCTGCTGGTGGTGGGCGACGTTGATCAACTCCCCTCAGTTGGGCCCGGCCAGGTGCTGGCAGACCTGATCGGCTCGGGCGCGGTGCCGGTGGTGCGGCTGACCGAGATCTTCCGCCAGGCGGCATCCAGCCGGATCATCACCAGCGCGCACCGGATCAACCGCGGCGAGATGCCCGACCTCACCCGCGCCGAGGCAGGGAGCGATTTCCACTTCGTCCAGGCCGACGACCCGGAGACGGCCGTCGCGCGCATCATCGATCTGGTAAAGACCCGCATACCCCGCCGGTTCGGGCTCGATCCGGTGCGCGACATCCAGGTGCTCTGCCCGATGGCGCGCGGCGGCGTCGGGGCCCGCTCGCTCAACATTGACCTCCAGGCCGCGCTGAATGGCGAGGCGACGCCGAAGGTCCAGAAGTTCGGCTGGACCTTTGCGCCGGGCGATAAGGTCATGCAGATCGAGAACGATTACGACCGCAAGGTCTACAACGGCGATATCGGCTTCATCGCGGCGATCGACACCGAGGAGGCCGCGATCACCGTCCGGTTCGATGGGCGTGACGTGACCTACGGACTGGGCGATCTGGATGCGCTGGTGCCAGCCTATGCGGCGACGATCCACAAGGCGCAGGGCTCGGAATACCCCGCCGTGGTGATCCCTGTGCTGACGCAGCACTACGCCATGCTGCAACGGAACCTGCTCTATACCGGCATCACCCGCGGCAAGCGGTTGGTCGTGCTCGTCGGCAGCCGCAAGGCGGTGGCCATCGCGGTGCGCAATGTCTCCGGCCGACGGCGGTGGTCGAAGCTTCGGGAATGGCTTCCGCGTTGCCGGCTGGAGGGGTCAGCTTGTGACATCAGCCCCCTCCCGAGTGACCGGATTGGGGCGGGGAACCGGACCTTGGGTGATGGGCGCCGGGACGTCGTGGACGCGCCATAGGCGGTCGCCCGGCTCCGGGCAGCCCAGGTGGACCAGTCCCGACCCATAGCTGCCTATCGACCGGCCGGCTGGCGGCGGTCGAAGTTGGCCGAGAGCCGACAGTCCGTTCAAGACACAAAAGCAGACGCTCGGGTGGACTCTCCAGCCTCTTTCCCGGCGAGGCGCTCGGCGGTTGACTGGCGGTCCTCGAAGCGGACGTGCGACGATTACACCTCCGCTCGTTGGACCGAAGTGGGACCCTCGTCAGGCCCCCTCATGGCCGGTTCGTGCAGCCTCAATCTTAGCAATGTCGATCCGGCGCATGGTCATCATGGCTTCCATCGCTCGCTTCGCAGCGGCGCGATCCGGATCCTTCAGCGCGGCAATCAGGGCTCGTCGCACGATCTGCCATGAAAAACCCCAGCGATCCTTGCACCAACTGCACGCCCCTTCGCTGCCGCCGTTCTCAATGATCGCGTTCCAATAGCGGTCAGTTTCCGCCTGATCGTCGGTCATCATCTGGAAATGCCCTGTTCACCGCCGGGGTAATCGGATGGAGATTGAAGTGCTTGCCCAACGTGGCTGTCGGGAAAGTTGGCCCATAGAATTCCGGCGCCTTCCGCGCCTCACCAAGGTCGAACCACAAACAGGTTTTTCCAGACATTGACGTTCCTTGACGAGCCAGGCTTCGATCAGGCGGTCGGGATCGGGGTGCAGCCCGCGGGCCATACCGGGACGGCCGCGGCGCGGGTGCTTGTCCCCGGGACTGGCGATTCGGCTTGTGGCCCTTCGCTGGCGGCGTGCTGGAGTTGTCCGGCGTCTTGGGCGGCCGGGTCAGCTCCTCGACCCGCTTCTCCAACGCCTCAATGCGGGCGAACAGCGCCACGACCAGCGCGTCCTTCTCGGCATGGGATAGCTTGCTGAGGTCTATGTCGGGCGCCACAACGACGTGAATCGAGTCGCCCGTCACCGCGTCAACCACTTTCTCCACAATGGCGGTCGCAACTGCCCGGTCAGACTATCAACCCAGGTGAGCAGTTGCATAACCTGCGACAGGTTATAAGACGGGTTGGTGGTCCATGAACTTCAACCTCACCGCGGCAGGCCTGTACCGCCGCCTTAGCATTGGTTAAACACACGATCAGCCCGCCACGCGCACGCGGATCAGATGTCGTTCCGCATCGCTGAAACGCGACCGACCATGCATCCCATTGTGATTGTCAACGAACGCAATGCTGCCCGTTGGCAACTTGAGGTTGGTCGTCTTGACGGAGAACGCCGCGTCGGCCACCAGATTGACTGCATCGCGGATCTCGCTGTTCCCGGGCGCTGGGTTGGCGTCGAGGGCGCGAAGGATCACGTCGCGGCGAAAACGGATCAGCGGACGGTCCCCAAAGACGGTCCCAGCGCTGTATTCAGCAACGTCCGGATCGTGGCTAAACGCCGGGGGAATACGGAAGGGCACCTTCGCCCGGCACAGTATGTGGAGGGCGTCGCGACCGCTCGACGTCTGCATCAGCCTGTCGCGAACTCGCCGGCCATTGGCGAAATAGCTCATCCCACCGTCACAGCGCGCAGCTTGAACGACGTATAGGAAGAAGATTGGTTCGGGATCGGACTGGAACGCCGAATCGGTGTGGAACTCGGCTTCGTCGTCAGTTTCGGAGAACGTGGCGAACTGGCCGGTGGTCGCGGTGCGCACCTTGACGTCCCACAAGGCACGCCGGTGCCGCGGTTCGGTCGCGGTCGGCGTTCCCAGGAGATTGCCGAGCGCGAACAGGACATAGCGCTGCAGTTCGAGAGGCTGGCCTTCGAGGCCGAGAGACGGCACGACGGCGGCCATGGTCCCGTTCTCGAAGCGGCGCGAAACATAGTCGGCGAGCCTGGCGACGCGTGGCGCCTTCTCGCAGAGTTCGGCGCGGTACACGTCGGCCCGGCCGCTTTCCTCGCTGAACGGTACCAGGTCCGCGCTGGTCTTAAGACCAGGCACAAGGTTGCGGGTCACGGCCGTCACGTTCGAAATGTCCTGAGACAAGTCGACGGTCCCGGCGATCGTGACGATGTCCTGATCGTAGTCTCGTTCGACGATGTTCATCGCGCGCTCCTGTGCTTACGTGGATCGGAAATGAACAGCGGCCCACCGGCTATCGCGGCCCGCCACGCGACGGCCGGACGCCAAGCCGCCTGCACGTAGAGGGCTGTTCCACCCAACGCCGCCGCACTCATGACGACGAGAACAACGCCCGAGAAGCCACTCGCCGCCCACACGTTTCCAGAGACATACGACCCGGCCGACCCGCCCAGGTAATACACGGCCATGTACACGGCGAAAATTCGGGGCGTGGATGCGCCCGCTCGGGCCGTGAGACGACGAGACAGCATGGCTTGCAGCGCGAACGCACCGACGGAGAACAGAGCCAGGCCGCCGGCGACAGCGTAGAGGTTCGGAATTCCGGTCATCAGAGCCCCGACCGCCACGCAACCGAAGAACAGGGAAATCGCAACCTTCGACAGGTCATCCCGCGTGACGCGGACGGTCAGCGGGGCGCTGGCGGCACCCAGGAGGAACACGAGCGCGATAAGCGCGATTTGCCGGTTACCGAGGGAAAAGGGCGCATGAGCAAGACGCACGGGCAGGTAGGTGTAGATTGATGCCTGTGAGAAGAGCACGCAGAACCCCAGCAGGTATTCTGCGGTGAAGGCCCGCCGTCGCTCGGAGACCGACCCAACGGAGACTTCGGGTTCTCGGCGGGCGTCCTCATCCGCCTCGGGCACCGGCGCAATATGAACCGCGGCGCAGATCATCAGCATCATCGCTGCCAGAACTAGGAAAGTCGCCCTGACCCCGACGTCATCGACGAGATAAGCCGGCAGGAAGCGGCTGGTGAAGCCACCCAGCGTCGTCGAGGAAACGAAGAGGCAGTTGCTCAGCGCACCGAAGCGCGGGCGGTGGACGGCGGCGATGCGCGCCATCGACTGGATGAAAAGAACACCGACGAGTATGCCCTGGCAAAAGCGTATTCCAACCAGGGTCCATAGGCCGGGCGCGGCAGCCGCGAGTCCGGCGGTGAGGGTCATGGCCGCCAAGGCTGCGACCTGGATTGCTTTTCCCTGCCGCAATCGGCCCGCGAACAGAGGGGCGAAAACGACGCCTGCGGTAGCCGCCACCATCGTGTAACGCGCTTCCAATACAGTCGTCCCGAACACTTCGGCAATCGGCAGAAGGATCATTTGCGTGGAATATAGATTCAGGAACAAACTGAATCCGGTCAGACCAGTTGCAAGGAGAGCGATCTGGTGATTGTGATTATCACAAATATTAGATGACTTTTGCAAGAAGGGGCGCCGCATGTTCTGCCTCTGTGGTATGCTATACGGAACGCCATTCTTCGAAATACGACCACGCTGCGTCCGAGCGGTTGAGCAAGCGCGGAATTCGACAGTCTCGTAACTCCATGGCGGACATCGCAGCCAGCTGCGCTCGCAGCTTGGCGCATTCGCGCCATCGATTTATGCGGCCCGCTGCATCCGACTTCGCGTCGGCAGTCGGATGCTACAGCATTTCCGTGCCTCCTGTTCCAAGGCCTCGCCTTATGCGCCCTCACTAGAGCGCCACACCGATCGGTCTTGTCTTGACGCCTGGCTGAAATTTGGCTGAATTCTTCCTGAAATCATTGCCGTAGGACGATAGAGTGAGGTCGGAAAGGCCGCCGGCATACAGATTCGACCGCTTTGTCCTGGACCTGCAGCGCGGGGTGTTATTGGCCGACGATGCGGAATGCGCGCTGCGGGCCAAATCCTTCACACTTTTGCGCTTTTTTGTCGAAAACGCCGATCGCCTTATCGACCGTGACGAGATCATGCGGGCGATCTGGCCGGACATATTTGTTACCGATGACAGCATCGCCCAGTGCGTCAGCGACATCCGCCGCGCCCTTGGCAGTAACGGTCAGCAATTTCTGCGCACCGTGCGGCGACGCGGCTATCGCTTTACTGCGCAGGTGGTTGTTGTGGAGTTCGAGAAGAAGGCCATCGCGGCGCCGCCGCAGGTAGACGCTACTCGACCCGCTGTGCCGCTACGCGGGCATGATGCGGAACGCCGTCAAATCACGGCCATGTCTTGCGGGCTGATCGGGCTGTCCGAACCAACCGACGGCGCCGATCTCGAAACCTTGCGTGAGGCGGTCGTAGCCCTTCAGCAGTGCATCTCGGGAATCGCCGCACGCCATCGTGGATTCATCATCAATCGTCAGGGGAATACGCTGCTCATCCTTTTCGGTTATCCCGCGGCGCATGAACACAACGGGGAGCAGGCTGTGCGCGCCGCGCTCGAACTGTGTGCCGCGGTCAATGCCCCGAGGCTGGGAGGGGACGGGCCGATGGGATGCCGCATCGGCGTCGCGACCGGGATGGTCATCATTGGAAGTCCGGTAGGGGACGGCGAACTTGCGCCCCAGGAGATTGTCGGCAACGCCCCAATCCTAGCCGCGCGGCTGCAGTTATTGGCACAACCGAACACGGTGGTGATCGATGCGGTCACCCGCCGTCTGATCGGCAACCTGTTCGACTGCCGCGACCTCGGCACGATGGAGGCCACCGGTACCGGCGAGCCGATTCGATTTTGGCAGGTGGTGGGAGCGCGCACCGGAGAGAGTCGGTACGAAGCTTTGCGTGGACCGGCGCTGAGCCCATTGATCGGTCGCGACGAGGAGATCGATCTGCTGCTTCGCCGTTGGCGGCGTGCCCAGATGGGAGACGGCCAGGCGGTGCTGATCTCGGGCGAAGCCGGCATCGGCAAATCGCGCATCGCGGCGGAGCTCGAAGGGCGTCTCGGGACCGAGCCCCGCGTCCGCCTGCGGTATTTCTGCTCGCCCTATCACCAGGACAGCGCCCTCTTCCCGTTTGCCGACCAGTTCGGACGAGCATCCGGGTTCACGCCTCATGATCCGCCCGCGGCTAGGCTGGAGAAACTCGAGGCCTTGCTTGCCCACACCGCGACACCTGACGAAAACGTGGGGATTATTG
>Ga0207933_1002353_pt1 | contig 12377 bp, 7 predicted proteins | sample NGESurdeep092012_4_FD_184488 | JGI IMG/M metagenome (GOLD analysis project Ga0207933, IMG submission 184488) | Arctic peat soil microbial communities from Barrow, Alaska - NGEE Surface sample F53-3 deep-092012 (SPAdes) | ecosystem: Environmental > Terrestrial > Soil > Wetlands > Peat ... | reverse complement strand
GAATCGAGGGATTCGGATTCACAGTTGTGCTCGGCCAAAGTGTGAACCCGTCGTGGTGCTTCGTGGTCAGCACCACGTACCGCGCCCCTGCGCTGCGGAAGATCTTCGCCCACTCGTCCGGATTCCACTTCTTGGATTCGCGGTTGAAGATGGGGGCAAAGCCGTAGTAGCTGAAGTTCGCCCCATAGTGTTCGCGGTGATAAGCCTGCGTCGGTGAGCCGGGAATCCGCATGACGTTCAGATACCACTCCGCGTATGGGTTGTATTTGATGTAATCCACGCTCCGAAAGTTATGCTCGGGATGCGACAGCGGCGCCCATCCGGGCACCGAGTACAGCCCCCAGTGGATAAAAATCCCCAGCTTTGCCCCTGCATACCACTGCGGAAGCGGGTGACTTTCCAGCGACGCAAGCGTCGGCTCATACTTCGTGTGCCCTTGTGCCGCACACACCCCGGTTGCCGGCATCAGCAACCCTGCCAACATCAAAAAGAGTCCCGCTCGACGCTTCATTGCCGGTTCTCCTCGGTTTTCTCCATGTGGCGGAGGCGCTTACCGCACCATGGCGGGCGTCACGCCTGTGCCAATCAGCATAACTCCGATGTGCACCGCAACCCTAGCGTTAACTTGACCATTAACTGGCCGAAATCGATTTTTCCGGTAAGGGTAACAAGAGAGCGTGCTGTAGAGCGGAGGCAGTGGCACGCGTGGGGGCTCTATGCTGCTGGCTCCCGGCGTGCGAGTCAATGAGATGGTTCGCATGGCTTGCCATCGCACATTGCGCCGGTAATGCCTTTGCCTTCAGCAACGGTGTAGATGCGATCAACGAAGGGCAGCTTTATCTTTTCCACGGTGCCGCTGGGCCAGTGAATCTCCACCTCATCGACTCTATCCAAGTCGCCTAAGCCGAAGTGAACACGCAAGTCGTTTGAGGAGAGATAACTTCCGCCGCTCAGCACGTCTTGGCGCCGGCGGATGCCGCCGGCGGTGAGGTAGACGGTCGCCCCCACGGCGTCGCGCGGGCTCTTCGGTCCGCCGATGAGCTTCATTTCGACCCAGTGGTGGTGATCGGCGTTCACGTTGCGAAGTAGTACCGGAACGCCGTCCATGTTGCTGATCACCACATCAATTTTGCCATTGTTAAAGAGGTCACCAAAGGCGGCGCCGCGGCCCACGCTGACCACGGCGAGTCCGGTGCCCTCGACGGCGGGGACCAGAGAGAATTTCCCGTTCTTCAGGTTATGGTAGAGCAGCGGGCGTTCAGCATAGCTTTCTCCCCAATCCGGATGCTGGTCGACCTGAGGGTAGACGTGGCCGTTGACGACGAGCAGATCCAGCCAGCCATCGTTATCGTAGTCGAGGAAGCCATCACCGAAACCGAGAAACGGGATAGAGGACTCCGCGACGCCGGCTTGGTAGCTTACATCGGTAAAGTTTCCTTTGCCGTCGTTCTGGAATAAGACGTTGTAATCGTCGGAAAAGACGGTATTGAAGATATCTAGATATCCGTTGTTCAGGTAATCGCCGGCGGCGATGCCCATGTTGGCCATCTCGCGGCCGCTTTCGTTCAGCGCGTAACCGCTGAGGTAGCTTTCGTCTGCGAAGGCCCCATTGCCCTTGTTGATATAGAGATAGTTGGGAGTGGAGTCATTCGCCACCAGCAAATCAGGCTTTCCATCGTTGTTTACGTCGGCAAAGAGCGCACCCTGGCCGTAATAGCCATTGGGATCGTCGACCCCCAAAGTTTTGCTTACATCAGTGAAGGTCCCATTGCCATTGTTGTGGTAAAGGTGATCATGTGCTCCCTGAAGGCCGCGTGGGCCGCATGAAACCCGCACGCTGCGATATTCGCAGAAGTCATAATTAACAGTCTTGGAATTAGCGAGCGGGGAATTGTTTAGGTCAAGATGGATATAGCCAGCTACAAAGAGATCCAGATTGCCATCGCCGTCGTAGTCGCCGAAGGTGGCTCCGGTAGACCATGAGTCGAGGGCGACACCCGCCTGTTGGGCGACATCGGTGAAAGTGCCATCATGGTTGTTGCGGTAAAGACGGTTCTTGCCATAGTTGGTTACGTAGATGTCGGGCCAGCCGTCATTGTTGTAGTCGCCTGCGGTGCATCCCATGCCCCATCGATCATTGGTAACGCCGGCGATGCTGGCGACATCAGTGAAAGTTCCGTCGTGGTTGTTGCGAAAGAGTGCAGCCTGCCCCGGAGTAATTTTGCCGTGCACGTCGTAGGTCGAGCCGTTCACGAGGTAGATGTCGAGCCAGCCGTCATTGTTGTAATCCAACAGGCAAACACCGGCGCCCTGAGCTTCGATGATCAGGTGTTTTTCGGGAGTGCCTGACTCAGAATGCCAGACGGTGAGTCCGGCCTGTTTGGCGACATTTTGGAAGATGATGGGTCCGGTCTTAACAAAGCCACCGGCTGTAATGGGACGGTGCTGGTTATCGAAAACCGCCGCCTGTGGGGCACCGCTGGCGATTCCTCCGCTTGTTGCCTGCCCCTGCTGACCGGTGGTGGCCAACTGGGCAAGAGATACGCGCGGCCCTAGAGCGAGCAAGACGCAAACAGCTGATACCAGAAGAACGGACCGGAACCATTGATAATCCACGTATTTTCCACTCCGGTCACACAGGACGGAGCGCAGGGAGCGAACGCGGAGCCGGTGGAATCGCAACTGATTTGCCTCTTTCGGACATGGTACAACTCGTGCCTTGTGGATCGTCGCCCGGCTCCAGCCCGTGTGTATGCGCATGCTCTACACCGGCTGAATCTGCGCTATAGACGGCATCCGCACCGACCGGCATGGCAGATGATCGAGACTCGTGCGCCATCGTTTTGTCTTATTCCTTTTGAGACGGCCGCACGAAAGACATTTGTCGCCGGGGCCGGCCGTGACCTCGGCTTTGTAAGCGGGCTTTGAGTCGGCAATTTGCACCGTCGACCGCGGGGGCATTCCCGGTGGCTGTAATGTTGGGTTCCCCCTGGTTTTATTGGCCTTTCTCCCGTTGCCCCGGCCTTCCCGCCGCCCTATAATTTTCTTACTCTGGCAACTGGGCCCGCGTACAAAACCCATGCTTCCTGCCGTGCCTTCGCGTCTCGCGTTGCGCATGCCCGGAGGTGTCCCTGCTCCTTGTTACCAAGGATCCATGGACTTCCGGTGGCTCCTCAGCCAGAGTCATGCGCAGTTGTTGTTCCGAGCCCAACCATCCGGCTCGCTCGGCTTGCCGAGCGCGGCCTCCGGTCTTCGCGTCCTTCGTGCCGCCCCTGCGCCTTCTGTCTCCTCAGGGGGGTGGCTATAAATGTCTACCCCCCGTCATCCTCAGCTCCGCTATTGTGCGGCGGCCTGCCTGCTGGCAGTTCTGAGCGCACATGCTTGCGCCAACAGCGGTGAGGCTCCGTCGCTGGCGGCCTATCAGCGGGCGCAAGGACTCCGCCAGGCATTGGAGGCGATCCCCGGGCCGCAGCGGAGCAGCGCAGATTATCAACGGGTGCTGAAAGCCTATCGCGCGGTCTACCATGGCGACCCGAGCTCGGCAAAGGCAGACGACAGCATCGTCGCCGTGGCCGAACTGCTGGCCGAGGAGGGTCGCACCCTTCACTCGCAGAAGGCATTGAACGATGCGATCGGCCAATATGAATTTCTCCGCGCCCAATATCCATATAGTCAGTACCGGTTTGCCGCTCTGCTTGCCGAAGGGGAGATCTATCACGTCGACCTTGCTGATCGTGACCAAGCCATGGCGGTATTCGAGAAGTTCCTGAAGGCGTATCCAAAGAATCCTTTAGCTACGCAGGCGCGTGATGAGCTGGCCGTGATCCATAAGGAAGAGGCCGCAGAGATCCTTCCCGTACGCGGTGCGAAGCCGGCCGCTCCGGGCGCGCTTCTGCGGAAGGCTGCGGAGGCCTCTCCGGCGAAGTCTGCTGAGGCCTCTTCGGACGCTGCGGACAAGCCGCCGGCATTCGATGTTTCAGCCGCTGACCATGGTTCAGCCGCTTCTTCTAGTTCAGCCGCTTCGGGTTCCCTCGGGGATGCCGAAACCACTGAGGCCCGCAGCCAGCCGGCCAGCGTGACCGGCCTTCACTACTGGCCTCACGCCTCCAATACGCGGATCGCAATCGACATTGGCGATCAGGTGAAGTATGTTTCCGCCCGCATCACGCGGCCGAACCGGATCTATTTCGATCTGCGCGGCACGCGCCTGGCGTCCCGACTGAGAGAAAAATCCATTACCGTCAAGGACGATTCTTTATTGACGCGCATTCGTGCGGCGCAATTCTCGTCCAATGTGACTCGCATCGTTCTCGATGTCGGGGCGGGTGTGGATTACAGCGCATTCTTTCTGCCCAATCCATGGCGTCTCATTATCGACGTGCATAAGCCGGACGCGAGCGGAGCTTCTGCGCCGCTTATGGAAGCTGGAAACCGGGAATCGTCGAACCCGACCCTCGCCAAGGGAACGCCAAGTTCTGCCTCCCTCTCTCGCGGCCCGAGCGGAGCCGGCGCACACGCGAAGAATGAGTTGGACAGCATAACCCCGACGAAAGTGGCGCGGACGGCTGCTTTGGGCAGCCAAGGCTCGGCGTTGCCGGCCATCCCATCCTTGGTGAACGACGAGACGAATGTCCCCTCCGATGCAGAAGAATTTCCCCCCGTGCATCAGGCCGGATCCACAGCCGACGGCGAGCGTTCTCTGGCGCGCACGCTTGGCCTCAAGATCGGCCGCATCGTTATCGATGCCGGGCACGGCGGCTACGATTGCGGTTCGATCGGTCCCGGCGGCCTGGAGGAAAAGGACATCACACTGGATGTTGCCCTTCGCCTGGGACGGCTATTGAAGGATCGTCTGGGCGCCGACGTCATCTACACCCGCCACAATGACACCTTTATTCCCCTTCAGACCCGTACCGCCATCGCTAACCAGGCACACGCGGACCTATTTATTTCCATCCATGCCAACTCCAGCTCTGATCCGGCCGTACGGGGGGTGGAGAGTTATTACCTCAACTTCACCACTGCTCCGGATGCGCTGAAGGTAGCAGCCAGGGAGAACGCGGATTCCAACGAATCGGTGGCCAATCTTTCCGATCTGGTCAAGGAGATTGCGCTGCAAGACAAGATCGAGGAATCGCGGGAGTTCGCGGCCGATGTACAGCGATCGCTCTATGGCGGCCTGGAGGCAGGCAATCCAGGGTTCAAGAACCGGGGCGTGAAGAAGGCGCCCTTCGTGGTGCTGATTGGCGCCGACATGCCTTCGATCCTGGCTGAGATCTCTTTCCTCACCAATCCCAAAGACGCCCGGGAGTTGCGCCAGCCTGCATATCGCCAGCGCATCGCCGAGTCGCTTTACCGTGGCGTCGCTCGCTACATCAACGGGCTGAATGGTGTGCGTCTGGCAGAAAATGGCGTGCGTCCCGGCAATTAGAGCACTTTCCTGTTCCGGAGAATTGGTGAAGCCCGGCTCTCAGGCGTCTAGAGTGACACAATGAAATATGGCGCAAAGCGGCCATTCCGCGGTCGTTGTCGGCTCCGGGCCGAATGGATTGGCGGCGGCAATCACTTTGCAGCGCGCGGGGGTTCCGGCGCTGATACTGGAGAGCCGGCCAACGGTTGGCGGCGGCATGCGCACCGCGGAGCTTACGCTGCCCGGTTTTCTACACGACATCTGTTCTGCCATCTATCCCATGGCGGCCTCATCGGCCTTCTTTAAGAGCCTTCCGCTGGGCGATTTTGGACTCGAATTCATCGATCCGCCCGTCTTGGCGGCGCATCCCTTCGATGACCGGAGCGCCACTGTGCTGCTCCGTTCCTTCGATCAAACAGTGCTGGAGATGGGGCAGGATGGCTCCGCCTATCGCCGTTTGGTGGGCGGCTTGCGGTCGATCTGGCCCTCGATCATGGACGACGTTTTGGGCCCTCTTGGCTGGCCCAGCCATCCGCTCGACTTCGCGCGCTTTGGCGTGCAGGCGCTGATGCCCGCCACGTTGTCATCTAGACGTTTCCCCTCTTTCCGCGGGAAAGCCTTCTTTGCCGCCATGGCGGCGCACTCCATGCAGCCGCTTACCAAGGCAGCTACCTCCGCGGCAGGGCTGGTGCTGATGCTCGCTGGTCACGCCGGCGGCTGGCCCCTCGCAAAGGGCGGATCGCAATCGATCGCAGATGCGTTGTCGGCTTACTTCCGACTCTTGGGAGGCGTGATCGAGACGGGCGTGGAGGTGACGAGCCTCGATCAACTGCAGCCGGCTCAGGCGGTCCTCCTCGATCTCAGCCCGCGGCAGCTACTTCGGATTGCGGGAGATAAGCTGCCCTCTCTTTATCGCGCGCAACTCAGTGGATTTCGCTATGGCCCCGGCGTCTTCAAAATGGATTGGGCATTGAGCGATCCCATTCCATTTGCAGCCGAAGCTTGCCGCAAAGCCGGCACCGTCCATCTTGGAGGGAGCTTTGAAGAGATAGCATTGTCGGAGCGGAACGCAAATGACGGGCGCATTTCGGAGAGTCCCTTTGTGTTGCTCGCTCAGCAGAGCCGCTTCGACCCCTCGCGCGCGCCCGAAGGCAAAGAGACTGCCTGGGCTTACTGCCATGTCCCCAACGGTTGCCCCGTGGATATGACCGAGGCCATAGAACGTCAGATCGAGCGGTTCGCTCCCGGCTTTCGCGAATGCATTCTCGAGCGGCACACGATGGGTCCGGCGGGGATGCAGAGCTATAACGCAAATTACATTGGCGGCGACATCAATGGCGGAGCGATGAACCTCGCACAGATATTTGCGCGGCCGGCAGCTCGGCTTTCACCTTACAAAACGCCGCTTCGGGGAGTGTATCTGTGCTCCGCATCTACTCCTCCCGGAGGAGGAGTGCACGGTCTCTGCGGCTATCACGCCGCGCGGCAAGCCTTGCACGATTGCTTTCCCGGAGCTGGATAGATGGAGAGCGCTGTGGGCTCGCGCTGTGGGCTCACCATAGCCGCTTTCCACTGTCTGCTGGGTGTTAGTCTCGTAGTCAGATGCTGCGCCTTTTCGGCTATTTTCGTCCTAGTAGTTCCATAGGCAACCTGCTCCTGCTGCTTGCGATCTGCCTTGTATCCTTGCCCGGGATGGCCGCGCCCGCACCTCCGTTGAAGCCGGCTGCTTTATCCGCTTTGCTTCCCGACAGCTTTGCCGGCTGGCAGAGGTCGGGCGCTCCGGCGCTGAGCATGCAGCCCCAAGTCGCCGATGCTGCCAACGCGGACGTGTTGGTGGAGTGCGGGTTTCAGGGATTTGAATCATCGCAATACAGCAGCGCCGGGAATACGCTCAGTCTGCGGGCCATTCGCTTTCAAGATGCCACTGGGGCCTACTCCGCCTTTACTTTCTATCGCCGGCCCGGCAGCTTGCCGGAGCAGATCGGCCGCACGGCCGCCTGGGATGGCAGCCACGTCTTGTTTTGGGAAGGCGCCACCTTGGTGGAGGCGACCTTCGGCCATATTACCGGTATGTCCGCCGCCGAGCTGCGCGAACTGGTCGGCGACCTGCCTAAGCCGCCGGGTAGCGCCAACGTCGCGCCTTCGCTCCCCTCCTATCTGCCCCACGATTTGCCCGCAGGTTTTACGGTGTCCGCGGGTCTCACGCGCTATGCGCTGGGCATGCAAACCTACGTCCGTGGTGGCGGCGTGCTTCCCCCTTCGTTGATTGATTTTTCAAGCGCCAGCGCGGAGGCGCTCACCGGCGTGTACAAGACACGCGACGGAGACGGCAAGCTCACGCTGCTTGAATACCCTACTCCGCAACTCGCATCCGCCCGCCTGAATGCGATCAACGCGTTCCTCAAGGGCACAGAACCCCATTCCGGATGGCCACAGGAACTTGCTGCCAGCCGCCCCGAAGCGCTGCTCACGCGGCGTAGCGGCCCCCTCGTAGCGGTGACTAGCGGTTCGTTCACCGCCGCGGCTGCCCACTCGCTCATCGATCAGGTGAATTACCAAGCCAACGTCATCTGGAACAATCCGGAGGGCTACGTCGGGGAGGGCGCCAAGGTGGCGCACCTGCTGCTCGGTATCTTCCAGCTCTTCGGTATTCTGGCGGGCAGCGCGATTCTGCTGGGCCTCTTCCTGGGGGGCGGGCGTGCTATCATTCGGGTCTTGCGGGGAAAGTCTGCTTCCGCGCTGGACGAGGAAACTGAGTTCATCCGGCTCAAACTTGACGAGTGATGGACCGATTCTGGGCGAAGAAAAGGGATAGTTCCTCTATCCTCCGCCTTGTTTTTGCGTAATTGCCAAGGGGTGGGTTCCCTTTGAGTGACCTCGCGCGGAGAAGAGCCAATTTCCGGAATCTGACCCAAACCCGGTGCACCACCTCGGATAAGTCCCTCATAGATCTGGATTTAAGCAGCAAGAGGAGTCAGGTCGAGGGGAAGTCGCGACTGTGTCAAAAATCTACAAACCTCCCACTAAGTCCTTGTTATTCAATGGCTTTTCGTGGGGCTGATTTTACCTTGACACCCTTTGGAGCCAACCATACTATTTCGCCAGAAAGTTCTGATGGCTTTGCCTCCGTTGGAACTATTCTCCCAAGTGAAGAGGTCGCCCTGTTGCCGGGCGGCCTTTTCCGTTTGCTGCGGCTTCTCTACCTCTGTGCCCCGCGCCGTATTTTCCCCTCCGCCATTGCGATGCCGGTCCTCATCGCTGCCGCCATGTTGCGCGCATCGGCGATATCCTTCCCAGCGATGTCGAAGGCCGTCCCGTGGTCGACCGAGGTGCGAATGATGGGAATGCCCAGCGAGATGTTGACTGTCTCCTCAAAATTCAGCAGCTTCATCGGAATGTGTCCTTGGTCGTGATACATGGCGACGATCAGGTCATAGGCGCCACGCGCTCCCTTTAGAAAAACGGTATCCGGTGCGAGCGGTCCTTGGCAGGCCATTCCTCGCTGGTTCGCCTGCTCGACGGCGGGCCGGATGATGGCGGCGTCTTCTGAGCCGAAGAGCCCATTCTCTCCGGCATGCGGATTGAGACCGCAGACCGCGATGCGCGGTGATTGTTTGCCCATCAACTGCATGGCGTCGTAACCGAGTTCGATGGTTCTGAATACGCGCTCGCGTTTAAGATCCACCGCGAGGCGGAGCGGAATATGGGTGCTCACATGGACGACGGAGAGCCGCTCGTTGGAAAGGAGCATGCGCGAATCCTTCGCTCCGCAGAGCTCGGCAATGTATTCCGTGTGACCGGAGAAGTGCTCACCGGAGAGCGTCACCGCTTCCTTATTAAGGGGAGCCGTTACCATGGCGTCGGCCTGCCCGGCAAGGCATCTCTCCGTGGCGAGGCGAACATAGTTCATCGCAGCGCGGCCGTATTCGGCGTGCAGCGTCCCGGTGGCAATTGGTTCCGCACCGAGCAGGCCGGGATCGGCAATTTCCAAGCCGAGCAAACTCTCCGGCGCAAGCCCGCATTGAGCGATCGTGGCTGCCAACACGTGGCGGCTGCCGACGATCGTCCACTCCGCCGCGCCGCGAAGCTCGGGGTTAGACAACGCCTTCAGTACTACCTCCGGTCCGATTCCTGCCGGATCTCCTATTGTGACTGCCACCTTCGGTTTCATCGCGCAGCTTCTTCCGAGAACCGTTCGGTCACCGCCGATCGGGGACTCCGTAGTATTTCAATGCAGCGGGAGAGTGCGTCCGGGGTGCCGAACGCGCCGGACTTTGTCACTACTGGGAGGCCATCGGCCGCGCCTCCCAGAATCCGCCCCTGGGGAATGCCAGGCAGCACTTCCGCCATCAAGCGAATGCTTTTGACGTCGAGAGCTTCCAGAACCTGGATTGCCGTGTCGCCGCCAGTCAGCAGCAGACCCCCGCACAGCTCTAAGCGAATCTGTTCCGCCAGAGCACTCATCGCCTCGGTATTCAGATGCGCTCGCCCAAGCTTCAGCACTGCGTTGCGGCCTTGGCGGAGAGCAGCATTTACGGCCGCACAGCCATCCGCCCCGGCCTCTGCGAAGACGACGTCTGCGCGCTGCTTCAGCGAATTCAGCTGTGCCTGGGTGACCGGGTGATCGGAGCCGGAGCAGAACAGCAACGGCTTGACTAGCCCATGGATAGTCTCAATTTCCGGAAGGCGCTCGCCGTCGGCGCGTCGGCCCCAATTGCCCGCAATAGCCTTGGTCAATCCGCCGGAACCTACCCACAGCAGGCCCTCGACGGCGGCCGCCGCCTCGGCCAGCCGCTGCATCTGGTTTTCATCTACGGTATCGGGAATCAAAGCCTCGATCCCCTGGTCGATTGCCTGGTCGACCGCTCGCGCGAAGTGCGAGGCAAAATCTTCCATTGCATCAGCCGGGATGGCGGCGCACCGCATACCCTCCAGCCGGCTCGCGATATCGATCGCCTCGTTCACTCCATCCACCCAAACCTTGCCGCCGCGCACCCTGCGGCCCAATGCCGGAAAAGCGGGCGCCAGCAATGTGAGGCGTGAATCGATCGCAGTGCGTGCGGCGGCGATCTCTGCGGCGACGTTGCCGCGGAGCAGAGAATCGATCTTCTTGATGATTCTTTCCGGCTGCAGCTGACCGGCGAGGGCAAAGGCTTGTCCAGTGCGTTGGGCAGCCTCGGCGCCAGTGCTGCAACGCGTATCGGTGTTGATGGCATAGGCCTGCCAGCCGGCGGGCGGAGGATCGTCCCAATGCAAGCCGATGTAGGCCGTCAAGCCGTTGGCGGCAAACGGAACAGCCGCATCGCAGGCGCCGGTCAAATCGTCGGCGACGATCGCGATGCTTCGCGGCTTGCGGCTGGGCGACATCATTCTTTTCGAGTCTAACTCCAGCGAATCCGCTGCCGTTCTTTGCTGCATTGTCTGCTCACCGCTACCATTCGATATAGGGGGCAACGTAGCCGAATGGAAAGCCGTAAACTCGGGCATCTGGATCTAAATGTTTCGCGACTCTGTTTCGGCGCGATGACCTTTGGCAAGCCTGCCGATCAAACGGCGGCGAAGCGTATGGTAGACATCTCGATCGATGCCGGAATCAACTTCTTCGACACGGCCAATGCCTACCAGCACGGTCGTTCTGAGGAGATGCTGGGAGAGGCGCTGCATGGACGGCGCAGCAAGTATGTGGTCGCGACCAAGGTCTTTGCCCGCATGGGCGACGCCCCCGACGATCGAGGACTTTCCAAGGCGGCAATTTTCAAGGCCATTGACGCCAGCCTGAAGCGGCTGCGCACGGATTATGTCGATCTGTACTATCTGCATCAACCCGACTACAACGTGCCCATCGACGAATCGCTGGAGGCGCTCGACTCCCTGGTGACGGCGGGGAAGGTGCGCTTTCCGGCAACATCGAACTATAGCTCCTGGCAAGTCACCGAGATGCTGTGGCTGGCCGAGAAGCACCGCTGGGCTCCGCCGGCCATTTCCCAATCCATGTATAACCTGCTGGCTCGAGGATTGGATCAGGAGTTTTTACCCATGGCCAAGCGTCTAGGCGTGGCTGTGATCGCCTACAATCCGCTGGCCGGAGGATTGCTCACCGGCAAACACGATCCGTCGCATATTGCAGAGGGCACCCGCTTCGACAACAACAAGATGTATCAGGACCGATATTGGCGAGCAGAGGATTTTGAGGCGGTGGCGGAACTGAAAACGGCGGCCGAGGAGGCAGGGCGATCGATGGTTAGCTTGGCGTTGGGATGGATGCTCCACCATTCGCCGATCGATTCCATCATTTTGGGCGCTTCTCGCGAAGAGCAACTCGTGGAAAATCTTAAGGCGGCTGCGGAGGGCCCGCTCCCCAGTGATGCTCTGGCTGCCTGCGATAGAGTTTGGGCCAAGCTGAGGGGACCCGCGCCGAGCTATAACCGATAGAGCGGTTCTGTCCTGAGAAAGTGATTGTGCCGGCTGCAGCGAGTGGGAGGACGGCGACACCCGTGCCGGTCAGTAGTCGAGAAGACCGGCGGCAAGCTCTAACGGATGTCGGTAGTGTCCTAATTTGGGTGCGGGCCATAGTCGCGGCGTCCCTAGTCTGTTGTTTTCTAATACAAGTCGTTGAAAGAGTCGCATATGCCAGCCCGTTTGGTACTGGGATCGGCGAGGTAAATACAGTATTCCGTGACGCGGCTCTTCCCGGCGTTGTCATCGTAGGTGAGCGTGCCGTAGTAGTACAAGAACAGCTGCCCATGCTTGATTTGGTTGTATTGGGAAACGAGAACCTGCAATCCTTGCAGTTGGAGCGAAGTAACTCCCTCAGCCCCAATCTTTTGGCCGATGACCTCTCGGTAAAATCCTTGCGGGGCGATGGATTGAACCGGATGGGATTGAAGCATCTTTACCTGTTCCTGGGAAGGTCCGCGCAGAGGAACCGGAGAAGTCAGGTACATCCCAGATATCTGCACGTTTCGCG
>Ga0207933_1002351_pt1 | contig 12397 bp, 15 predicted proteins | sample NGESurdeep092012_4_FD_184488 | JGI IMG/M metagenome (GOLD analysis project Ga0207933, IMG submission 184488) | Arctic peat soil microbial communities from Barrow, Alaska - NGEE Surface sample F53-3 deep-092012 (SPAdes) | ecosystem: Environmental > Terrestrial > Soil > Wetlands > Peat ... | reverse complement strand
ACGCCTTACGCTTCTTCGGCGCCACCTTCGCCATCTGCGCGCCCGTACGAGGAGCCTTCCCCAGCCGCGGCCGCGTGCTCGCCTGCCGATGCTTCTTGCCCATCCGCTTCTTCTGTTCGCGCCTCGCTGCCATCGTTGCCTCGCCTGTTCATGGTCGCACGTCAGCCCCACGCACGCTCGGATACGATCAAGCTACGATCAAGCCAGCAACGCAAGGAGTCCGCTCGCATGCCGCCCATCCGCTTCGCCCTGCTCGGCTTCGGCTACCACGCCGCCTTTCGCCTCGTTCCCTCCTTCCGTAACTGCACGGACGCGCAGCTCGTCGGCTTCTGGCGCCGCGACACCACCAAGGCCGCCGCCGACGCCGCGCAGCACAACCTCCGCGCCTTTCCGACACCGGAGGCTCTCTGCGCCTCACCCGACGTCGACGCCGTCTTCATCACCAGCCCCGATGCGCTCCATCTCGCCGACGCGCAGCTCGCCTTCGCGCACAACAAAGCCGTCCTCTGCGAAAAACCCCTCACCTCCAGCGCCGCCGACGCCGACTCCATGCTCGCCGCCGCCAACGCCTCCGGCAAGCTTTTCGGCGTCGCGCACCACTATCGCTGGGCGCACTCCGTCCAGCAGATCCGCGACCGCGTCGCCGCCGGCGAGATTGGTGAGGTTCGCACCGCGCACGCCGAGTTCAACTACGCCGCCCAACTCTCCAAACGCACCTGGATCACCGATCCCGCGCTCGCCGCCGGCGGCCCCATCGGCGACGTCGGCGTCCACTGCATCGACACCCTCCGCTTCATCCTCGGGCCTGAGGATGCAGGAGCCCTCAGCGGCAGAACCGTCCCCAGCAACAGCAGAACCGTCCGCACCGTCTCCACCCTCGCCACGCAGGACGCGCTCTCCGGTCGCGTCGAAGCCTCCGCCTCGCTCCAGCTCGAGCTCGCCAACAACATCCCCGCCAGCGTCAACGTCTCCGCCCGCGCCGCCTGGCGCACCGTCATCGAGATCGTCGGCGCTGACGGCGTCCTCTTCGCCGAAAACGGCATGACCGTCGACCACCCCGTCGACATCACCCTCCGCCGCCGCGGCTCCCACATCGACACCAACACCGTCAACAACGCCGACGCCTACACCCGCATGATCGACAACTTCGCCCGAGCCATGCGCGGCGAAGAAGCCTTCCTCGCCCCCGGCCTCGAAGGTGTCCACAACCAGCACATCCTCGACGCCGCCTACAAAAGCTGGCGCAACGGCCAGCGCGAAGGTGTTCTATAGCGATGACGCCCAACCTGGAAACAGAACGGCTTCTACTCCGTCCGCTTCAACTCGCCGATGCCGGGCAAACGCAGCCACTCTTCGCGCAGTGGGAGATCGTGAAATTTCTCAACGCCGTCGTCCCTTGGCCCTTTCCTGTCGATGGCGCTTATCAGTACTACCGTGATGTGTGTCTTCCCGCGGTCGAACGTGGAGAAGAGTGGGACTGGACTCTACGGCTCAAACACTCGCCGGAGCAGATCATCGGCGCTCTCAGCCTCGTGCGCGGAGAGTCGATCAATCGCGGTTTCTGGCTGGCGCTTCCTTGGCAGCGCCGTGGACTCATGACCGAAGCCGTCTTCGTTACCAACGACTTCTGGTTCGATGTCCTCGGCTTCAACGTGCTCCGCGCTCCCAAAGCCGTGACAAACACCGCCTCGCGCCGCATCTCGGAAAAGACAGGAATGCATGTCGTCGCTACAGAAGAACATGAATTTGTCGCAGGCCGAATGCCTGCGGAGATTTGGGAGATCACCGCAGCGGAGTGGCACGAGTTCCGCCGCCAATCGTCTCTCTCTCCCCAGCAAACGAACCGCGTTAAGGCGAAGAAAAGGCGTCTATCATAGACTCAAACCGCCGCATGACGCCCCTCTCCCAAATCGAAGTCGACCGCAAGACCCCGCTCTCCGAAGCCGCCGCCGAAGCGTGTCTTCCATCCCTGCACGACTTCTTCTCCCCCGGCGGCCTCCTCGCCAAATCCTCACTGGCCTTCGAGCAGCGTCCCGGCCAGTACAAGATGGCGCAAGCCATCGCCCAGGCCTTCGAGGACAAGCGCCACCTCATCATCGAAGCCGGCACCGGCACGGGCAAAACCCTCGCCTACCTTCTGCCCGCGCTCCGCCGAGCCCGCGAGCAAAAGCAACGCATCATCATCTCCACCGGCACCAAAAATCTCCAGGAGCAGCTCTTCTTCAAAGACATCCCTTTCCTCGAAACGCTGCTCGGCCCTCTGCGCGTCTGCTACATGAAGGGCCGCGCCAACTACCTCTGCAAGCAGAAGCTCTACGCCCTCCGCGACAACCCCATCCTCTCCGGCCTCGACGACATCTCGCAGTTCCACGCCATCCTGCAGTGGGAGCGGTCCACCGAAACCGGCGACCGATCCGAGATCGACTCCCTCCCCGAAAGCTCCGCGCTCTGGCACAAGCTCGACGCGCGCTCCGAGGTCTGCCTCGGCCAGACCTGCCCCAACTGGGAGTCCTGCTTCATCACCCAGATGCGCCGCAAAGCCCTCGAGTCCGACATCGTCATCGTCAACCACCATCTCTTCTTCGCGGACCTCAGCATCAAGCAGCAGGCCGCCAACGCGCCCGACGCGGGCATCCTCCCCGAAGCTGCCGCCGTCATCTTCGACGAGGCCCACGAGCTCGAAGATGTCGCCTCGCAATACTTCGGCGTCGCTCTCACCAGCGCCCGCTTCGACGAGCTCGCCCGCGACACCGAGTCCATGCTCCGCGCCAAACGCGCCAGCTCTCCCGCCATCGAAAGCGCCACCCAAACCCTCCGCGAACGCTCGCGCCTCTTCTTCAGCTCTCTTCCCACCGACGTCGAGCGAGCCGCCCAGCCCGGCCGCATGGAGTTCACCCACCGCGAAGACTTCCTCGAAACCAGCGGCGACGCCTATCTGGGAGCCTCGAACGCGCTGGTCCGCCTCGAAGCCGAACTCGACCGCCTCCGCGAAGTCGAAGAGGCCGCCGGCCTTCGCAAGCGCGCAACGGACATCCGCAATCACCTCAAGTTCCTCCTCGAATCCACCGACCCCAACACCGTCTTCTGGATCGAGCGCCGCGCCGCCTCCAACCTCCGCAACGCCGCCCGCAACTCCAGACCCTCCGCTGAACTGTCATCTCGACCGGAGGCGCATAGCGCCGCAGCGGAGAGACCTGCAGTTCCCGTCTTCCAATCCCTCACCACCCACCTCCAGGCCACACCCATCGACGTCTCCACCCTGCTCGCCGACACGCTCTTCGCCAACTACTCCAGCGTCATCCTCACCTCCGCCACCCTCACCGTCGCCGACGAAGGCCAGCCCAGCTTCGCCCATCTCAAAAAACGTCTCGGCATCCCCTTCCCCAAAGAGCTCGTCGTTGCCAGTCACTTCGACTACAGCACGCAGGCGCTCCTCTATCTCCCGCAGTACATGCCGCCACCGCGCCACCCCGACTTCCTCGCGCAGGCCGCCGAAAGAATTCGCCGCGTGCTCGAAATCACCCGCGGCCGAGCCTTCTGCCTCTTTACCAGCCACACGCAGATGCGCGAGCTGCACGACCGCCTGCTCACCCAACTTCCATTCCCGCTGTTGCTTCAGGGACAAGCCCCACGCCATCTGCTTCTGCAACAGTTCCGCGAAACCCCCAACGCCGTCCTCTTCGGCACCTCCAGCTTCTGGCAGGGAGTCGACGTGCAAGGCGAGCAACTCAGTTGCGTCATCATCGACAAGCTCCCCTTCGCCGTCCCCTCAGACCCCATCATGAAGGCCCGCACCGACGCCATCAACGCCGACGGCGGCAACGCCTTCAACGATCTGCAGGTCCCGCAGGCCGTCCTAGCGCTCAAGCAGGGCTTCGGCCGCCTCATTCGCTCGCTCACCGACCGCGGCGTCCTCATGCTGCTCGACCCCCGCATCCGCACCACGCGCTACGGCGCCACCTTCCTCGACTCGCTCCCACCCTACCGCCGCACCGACGACATCGCCGAAGTCGAGCGCTTCTTCGAAGCCCAAGCCTCCTCGCGCACCAGCTAGTATCCTTGAACTCACCCGCATGGGACGCAACCTCTACATCCTCGCTCTCACCCTCGGCGTCCTCGCCCTCATCTCCTTCGGGCTCTCCTTCACCAACTTCGCCCAGGTCCCCGGCTCTCCCGGCGACGTCACCCTCTGGCGCACCACCGCCATCGCGCTCCTCTTCATCGCCCTCGTTGTAGCCCTCGCCGGCATCTTCTCGCAGCTCTTCGAGCAGGCCGAGCGCCGCACGACAGAACAGCGCCAGAAGCGCCGCCGCCGCAACAAACCATAGCTTGCCAATACAATGGAAAATGACGCCAACCCGCGCCCTGACTGGAGCTCTACCCCGCAATGTTTGAGATCACGGTACAGGCCGGCTTCTCTTCAGGCCACTACCTGCGCAACTATCACGGCAAGTGCGAGAACCCGCACGGCCACAACTACCGCGTGCTCGTCACGCTCATCGGCGAGCATCTCGACGCCTCCGGCCTCCTGCTCGACTTCAAGCTCCTCAAGCAGGTTCTCCGCCCCACCGTCGACTACCTCGACCACCAGATGATCAACGACCTCAAGCCCTTCGACACCGTCAACCCGTCGGCCGAAAATCTCGCAAAATATTTCTACGAGCGCACCGCCGCCGAGCTCCACCAGATGACCGAAGGCCGAGTCCGCGTCAAGGACTGCACCCTCTACGAAACCGACACCAGCTTTGCCCGCTACTACGAGTAGCGCTCTTACGAACTGTCATCTCGACCGTAGCGAAGCGAAGTGGAGAGATCTGCAGTTCGGCGCGCCACTGAACTGTAGGCAATAACCATGTACTTAATTGAGCTCTACAAATCCGTTCAAGGAGAAAGCTCCTTCGCCGGCCTCCCCTGCATCTTCGTGCGTCTCGCCGGCTGCAACCTGCGCTGCGCCTGGTGCGACTCCGAATACACCTTCACCGGCGGCCAGCCCTTCACCGCCGACCAGATCGTCCGCCAGATAGAAGCCCTCCAGCCCTGCAAGCTCATCGAGTTCACCGGTGGCGAGCCGATGCTCCAGCACAAAGAGCTTCTCCCGCTCATGCAGCGCCTGCTCGACTCCGGCTACGACCTCCTCATCGAAACCTCCGGCGAGCGCCCGCTGGCCGAAGTCCCGCCCGCCGTCCACAAGATCGTCGACGTCAAATGCCCCGGCGCCGGCTCCGCGGCCAACTCTTTCAACCTCGCCAACCTCGAAGCCCTCACCCCGCGCGACGAGGTCAAATTCGTCCTCAGCGACCGCGCCGACTACGACTTCGCCCGCGACTTCATTTGCACGCACGCCCTCGAAACCCGCTGCGGCGGCATCCTGCTCTCGCCCGCGTTCCTCAAGGGCCCCAGCGACCTGCGCTCCACCGAGAACTGCGCGCTCGACCCACGCCTGCTCGTCGAATGGATGCTGGCCGACGGCCTGCCCGCGCGCCTCAGCCTCCAGATCCACAAATACATCTGGGCGCCGCGCACCAAGGGCGTCTGATCAATCCGTCCCCCGCGCGCAACCATCCGCTACAATCCAGAACAGGGCCTTTCGCCCGCCACTTCCATCTTCCATCTTCGAGGCTTGCCCATGATCGCCTATCTCGTTCTCATCTTCGCTGCGCTGAGCCGTTTCCTTCCGCACGCCTTCCAAGGCGTCGGCCTGAATCTCACCGCCGTCGGCGCTGGCCTGCTCTTCTTCGGCTCACGCCGCCCGCGCTGGCAGGCCATCGTTGCGGTCGCTGTCCTGGCGCTGACGGACGTCTTCCTCACCCTCTTCGTCTACGCCTACCCGTTCCACCTAGGCAGCTATCTCGTCACCTGGGCGTGGTATGCCGCCGTCTGCCTGATGGCCAGCGGCCTGCTTCGCAAGATCACAGTGCTGCGCGTTGCCGCGGGCGTCTTTGCCTCGGCCACCAGCTTCTTCCTGCTCAGCAATCTCGTGGTCTGGTTCGGCAGCGGCATGTATCCGCACTCCGCCGCCGGCCTCTCGCTCTGCTATGCTTCCGCCCTGCCGTTCTACGCCAACGATCTCGTCTCCACATCGCTGGTTGCAGGAGCGGTCTTCGGCGTTCCGGTGCTAGCGAAGAAGCTTGCTGACGTAATGCGCTCGGCGAACAACAGACAGCCACTCGCCTAAGAGGATGTTGAAAAACTCCAGTCTCCTTAAGGGCACGGCTGGTAGCCCTCGGCTTTAGTCGAGGGTGCCGTAAGTGCTTGCTTGCAATGGGGCTTTAGCCTCTGAGGTACGCTTTTCTTCCCCGGGGCCACTTCTTCAGCAGTCGCTCGTGTATCCCTACTCGCCGTCTTCCACGGGCAGGCGCTCACCGCCCCCGTCAAAGATCTTGCGGAAGATATACAGCCCGATAAGGAACATCCCGCCGACGGTCAGCCCGATCGCCAGTCCCACGTGCTCGTGGAACAGCTCCCGCACGTCGCGAAACAGCTTCGGCCCGAACCAGATGTACAGCAGCGCGCAGGCCACAAACTGGATCATCTTCCCGCAGAACAGCGCCAGCAGAAATAGCAGAGGCCTCATCTCGAAGACGCCCGCCGCAAACTCGAACAGCTTCAACGGAAACGGCGGCGGACACATCGCCGGAATCATGATCGCGAGAAACTCCTGATTCTCGAAGCGGTCGCGGATCCGCTCATAGCGCGCGCGGTTGATCCGTTTCAGCAGAAAGAGTTCGCCGCCTGCGCGCCCGATGAGAAACGGTATGAGCGATCCAATCGACGAGGCCGCCGCCGCGATCAGGCAGTAGATGAGAAAGCTATGGCGGTTGGTGGCCACATAGCCGATCAGCACGCCGTCCATCGAAACCGGGATCGGAAACAGCGCTGAATCGATCAGCGCCAGCGCGCCCACGCCCCACAAGCCTAGCGGCAGCAGAAAGTGCAGCAGGGCCACGGAAAACTTATGCAACAGCGCGATAGGTCCCAGTTTCACAAACTCTGATTCTACCGTTCCGCGCCTGTATCGTTTCGTCGCTCTGCGAACGTGTGTTCCGTACGTCCGGCCAGCAGGTCCAGCGCATGCGGCAGCAGCGGCAGCACCACCCGCAGCGAGCTCTCCGCGCCCGCCGGACTTCCCGGCAGATTCACAATCAGCGTATTCCCGGCGACGCCGCACACGCCGCGTCCCAGCGCAGCCAGTGGAGTCTCCCGCCCCCCCTCCGCGCGAATCAACTCAGCCAGCCCCGGCGCTATCCGCTCGCACACTGCGAGCGTAGCCTCCGGCGTCACATCGCGAGGAGACAGCCCCGTGCCGCCCGTCGTCACCACCAGCGACGCGCGTCCTGCGGCTTCGCGCAGAGCAGCAATCAGCCGCTCGCGATCATCCGGCGCCACAACAGCCTCAACCACATCCGCACCCGCCTCTTCGAGCGCCCGCGCCACCGCTGGCCCGGAGAGGTCCACCTGCGTCCCCGCAAAGCAGCGGTCGCTTGCCGTAATCACGATCGCCGTCCGTCCGGCGAGCGAAGCTTCATGCGCCATCCTCCGAGCATAGCCTGACCGCTGTGTCCCGCGGAGTACCCGCGCCGTTCCCCAGCGCTGCCCACCGCAAAATGAGAGAATAGAGAGGCCAGCATCGGTCCAACCAGGCGATGGGTTTAGCCCTGGGCCGCAACATTCCCGCCCGTTCGCCCGTCACAGACAAAGTACCCTCACGATGCCCCTGACCACCGCCCCCACCGATCCGGAACATCCGCGCCCCGAGCCCGACGCCGACACTGATCCTGCCGCGTCCTCGCACGTCGAATCCCAGGCTCCGGTTTCCCAGGCCGCCGCGCCCTCCGATCCAGACGCTCCACTAAGCGTCGTCCCGCACGCTCCTCCATCTGAGCCCACCGCCCAGCCCGCCCGCATCCGCACCGCCCGCTACGGCGAGCTCAACGAGTACGAGATCCTTCACCTCATCGACTCCATCGAGGACGAGCGCGCCCGCAGCCGCTTCCGCGAGTCCATCTACATATCTCTCTTCATCTGGATCGCCATAGCCTGGGTCGTCCTCTACGGCCCCCGCTACCTCTGGCACGCGCCCAAGCTCGTCACCCCGTTTGAAGTCCTCAACCAGCGCGAGCTCACCCAACTCTCCAATCCCAACATTGCGCACCACCTCGCCACGCCGCGTCCCGCGCCCAGGCTCGACAACCGCACCCTCGAGCGTCTCCGCACCCTCGAGCGTCTCCGCTCCGAGGAGCCTCCCGCGCCGCGCACCCCTCCGCCGCCCTCGCGCACGCCTGCTCCCGCGCCCGCTCCCACCATTCCCAACGCCGCGCCTCCGGTCTCTAAGCCCGTGCTTCCGCTGCCCAGCGCGCCGCAGCCAGTCGCGCGCACGCCCCCACCCGTCGTCGCCGAAGCGCCTAAGCCCAACGCCCATCCCAGCTTCAACGCCGACAACTCCGCCAACAAGTCCATCCAGGACGCCATCCGCAACGCCGCGCGCAATCCCGGCGGCGGCGGAGGCATCGGAGCCAGCAGCCCCGGCGGCGCCCTCGGCACTGGCGTCGATATCCTCTCCGACACCCAGGGTGTCGACTTCAACCCCTACCTCCGTCGCATCCTCCGCGAGATCTACGACGAGTGGATTCCGCTCATCCCCGAAGAGGCGCGCCCGCCGCTCTCCAAGTCCGGCATCACCATGATCCGCTTCACCATCCTCCCCGACGGCCGCATCGGCGGCATGCACCTCGACGGCTCCACGCACGACGACGCTCTCAACCGCGCCGCCTGGGGCTCCATCACCGGCGTCGGCCAATTCCCTCCGCTGCCCTCGCAGTTCCACGGCCCCAACCTCGAGCTGCGCATCCACTACCTCGTCAACAAACAGCAGGAGTAGGCGATGCCGCCCCCCGCCCCGCCTCCAGACCCGCACACCCGCCTCCGCGCCCATCCCCCGCGCCCTCCCGTCCTCACCGCCACCCAGCACCGCGCCGAGCTCACCCGCCTCGAATCCCTCTGCGCCCGCCTTCGCCTCGAGCAGCGCAGCCTCCTTCGCGGCCTCATCCTTCTCGCCCTCGTCATCCTCCTCGCCAGCCTCGCCCATGCGGGCTTCTCTCGCCTCTTCGTCCCCGGATGGTGGCGGCAGTGGTAGTCGCTGCCACAACTCCGTCCGCTCTTGCTTTCACACAAAACCAACATCCATTGCTCGTGCTCGTCGGCCCCACCGCCAGCGGCAAGACCGCGCTCGCTCTCCATCTCGCCGAACACCTCAACGGCGAGATCGTCAGCTGCGACGCCGTCGCCGTCTACCGCGGCCTGGATATCGGCTCCGCCAAGCCCACGCCCGCCGAGCGCGCCCGCGTCCCGCACCACGCGCTCGACCTCCTCGACCCCAACCAGCCCACCACCGCCGGCGACTACGCCCGCGCCGCCCGCACCGCTCTCGCCGAAATCCAATCCCGCGGGCATCTCCCCATCGTCACCGGTGGCTCCGGCCTCTACCTTCGCGCTCTGCTCGAAGGCCTCGCGCCCGCGCCGCCGCGCAACGAAGCTCTGCGCCAGCGCCTCCGCCTCCGCTCTGCCCGCTCCGGCCCCGAGCATCTGCACGCTCTACTCCAGCGTCTCGACCCCGCGGCCGCCGCGCTCATCCATCCCAACGACACGCCTAAGCTCATCCGCAGCCTCGAGGTCACCGTCGCCGCCCGCTCGCCTCAGACCGAGCAGTGGCAGGCCGGCCGCGACCCGCTGCAAGGCTTCCGCACCCTCCAGCTCGGCCTCAATCCACCACGGGCCGCCCTCTACAGCCGCATCAACGACCGCGCCAGCCGCATGTTCACCCACGGCCTGCTTGAAGAAACCGCCGCTCTCCGCACGCGCTTCGGAGACGACTGCCGCGCCCTCACCTCGCTCGGCTACGCGCAGGCTCTCAGCGTCTTACGCGACGACCTCCCGCTCGAAGCAGCGATCGCCGCCGCGCAACAGGGCCATCGCAACTACGCCAAGCGCCAGCTCACCTGGTTCCGCCGCGACCCCAACATCCACTGGCTAACCGGCTTCGGCGACGACGCCTCGGTGCAGGCCAGCGCCCTCGCACTCGCCCAGTCTCATCTCCATAGCTAGAGCACCACACTAATTCACCGCCGCCGGCGTCGCCCCCGGCTCATCCACCCAGTACTCCGTGCGCGAATCCACGTGCAGATTCGGCCTGTCCTTCAGCTCCACGGTCAGCGCATGCAGCCCCAGGTGCGGCGACTCCGGCCGGAAGGTCAGCACATACCGGTTCGGCACATCGTTGCTGATCGTGAACAGGTCACGCCGCAGCGACTTCGCATCCTTGAACTTGAAAAATTCTCCGCCGCTCAGCCGCGCGCAGGTCTCCGGCACATTCTTGCGCAGGCTGTTGCGCGTCGCAATCTCCACCATCTTCGCCAGCCGCAAAGGCGGCAGCAGTTCCGCCAAGCAATCGAAGTTCTGCGTCCCGCGACTCTCATCCGAGTTCGGATCCTTGCTGAAGCATCCATGCTCAGGTCCCGGCGGCAGTTCGGGTTGGCCTACCCACCCCAACTTCCGCTCCTCATGGAGGACCTCCGTCTTCGTGCTCGCAAACCCCACCGCATAGATCGACGTATTCGTATCGCTCAGCGCATGCAGCGCCTCGGTCAGCTCCACGTGGCTGCCCTGGTCCAGCGTCTCGCTCAGCAGCAGGATCGCGCGCCTGTACATCGGCGGCTGCTTGCGCAGCATATCCACCGCAAACGACATCGCATCCAGCACCGCCGCGCCCTTATCTCCCGGCTCCAGCTGATTCAGCGCGGAAGAGACTCTCTCCGTGTTGGTCGTAAATCCCTGCAGCAGCTCCGGCTCGCTGTCAAAGTCCACGACGGCCACCCGATGCGGCACATTGCCGAGAATCGCATCCAGCAGCGGCCCCAGCCCGCGGTAATCCGCCAGATGCCCCACCCCATCGCCGCCCACCTCTACTACAACGACCATCGCAATCGGCTGCGAATCCGTGTCCTCTTCCATCCGCAGCGTCTGCGCGATCCCATCGTCCTTCACGGTAAAGTCGTCGGCCTTCAGCGTAAACACCAGGCTGCCCGACTTCGTCTTCACCAGCGCCGGCACCACCACCAGCGTCGAGCGCACGCTGATCACGGAGCTGGCCCCAATGTTGGGCTCCGTCGGCGCAGCTTCTTTCGTCTGTGCGCTCGCAGCCATCATCAACATCGCCACAGAGAGGGCAGAGAAGCCGAGGATCGCCACAGGTCGCATCGCCTACCTCAGTGTACTGAGCCTCCGCAAAACGCGCGCATACGCTGGCCCCGAGCGACAATATCCTCATGACCGGCGTCCGTCTCGACAAATGGCTCTGGGCCGCGCGCTTCTTCAAGACCCGCGCTCTCGCCGCGCGCGCCTGCGAGCTCGGCCGCGTCCTCAGCAACGGCCAGCCCATGAAGCCCGCCCGCGATCTCCACATCGGAAACTCTCTCGCCATCACCAACGACGGCGGCGTCTTTCAGGTGGAAGTCCTCGCGCTCAGCGAAGCACGAGGCCCCGCGTCCGTTGCGCAAACTCTCTACCGCGAAACCGAAGCCAGCAAGCAAGCCCGCGCCAAGGCCGCCGAAGAACGCAAGGCTCTCGCCGCCTGGGAGCGCCTGCCCGACACCCGCCCCGACAAACGCGACCGCCGCACCCTCTCCCGCCTCCGCGGCCGCTTCTAACATGGCGCATTCCCGTCGTCATCCTGAGCGAAGCGAAGGATCGCTTCCGTGAAGTCCGGCTTCGTTGTCCGATCCGTTCACTGACGAGAAGCGCGTTTATGGGGACTCGTCAATGACTTCATCAGGAAAGAGTTCATTTTGGTCATCTGGGGGTCTGTGCGGGTGAGGCGGCGAGCCCTTGAGGTAGCCGTTCTCCCATGCATATTTGCGCCCACGGCTATGGGCGTTACCTGCACATCCTTTGCATTTGCAAACTCCCGACGACTCCGGCTTGCCTGCATAACAATTGAACGCGCAATATGCTCGACGTGGAATCGGGCCCGCCGGTCCGGTCGCCGACGCGGTCTGAAATCTTTGGGTTCCTAACCTCTTCGCCATAAAGTAGCCAGTATGCAGTCCGCTGATGCTGTGCGAAAGTGGTGTCCAGATGCACGTTTTTCAACTTTTAGCTGCCTTGTCGACCATATTGCCCTATCATCATTGCACCTTCCAAGAGAGGTCTGATGAGCATTATGGCCGAAGAGCCCGAATCTGAGTCATCCAAATCTGTCCCCGGAAAAAAAGCCAAAAAGAAGACGACAAAAGAAAAGGGGCTGTACCAGATAATGTCGTGAGGATCTGGTATGGCGAGCGGGTTTCGTAAGAGTCGTTTGTCGTGGGGCAAGCAGGTTCGCTTGGTGGAGCATTTTGTGGCC
>Ga0207933_1002349_pt1 | contig 12417 bp, 9 predicted proteins | sample NGESurdeep092012_4_FD_184488 | JGI IMG/M metagenome (GOLD analysis project Ga0207933, IMG submission 184488) | Arctic peat soil microbial communities from Barrow, Alaska - NGEE Surface sample F53-3 deep-092012 (SPAdes) | ecosystem: Environmental > Terrestrial > Soil > Wetlands > Peat ... | reverse complement strand
TCTCAAACATTTGGCGGCGTAATTCCGGATTGTTGCGCATGTTATTTTTTTTATCATGCAAAACTATTGGCTATTATATTTGTGGACAAGATGTGGTTGGACGGACGGATACGTTACTAATGAGATGTAAAGGTGGGATGAACTGTAACAACCAGCCTATAAAGTAATTTAAGAAATACCCTTAATCTACTTTAAGGGTAGGGCTATTTTGTGGCAATGCTTTTTCTTACAATACTCAGAAATTCAGGCGTAATGCCAAGATAAGAAGCTATTTGAGTATTGGGAAGCCGGTTTGAAAGGTTTGGATATTGATTTAAAAAGGAGAGATAACGCTCTTCTGCTGGGTTGCTTATATTCTGCAATAATCTATTCTGAAGTTCGACAAAATTATTTTCGATTATTACTCTAAATATTCTATTAAATTTCGGATGGTATTCAAATAAAAACACCAAATCTTTTAATTCTATTTGAATAACAACAGATGGTTCGATTGCTTCAATATATAATTTGCTTGGTTTGCCAGAATGAAAATTTTCAATACTCGTTGACTTTACAGAATGGAAACTTGCCAAATCTGTAAGCCAGGTATTTTCAGCACCAAACTGAATATTGTGCTCTTTTCCGTTATAATCAACGCTATACATTTTAAAGCAACCACTCACTATAAAATTATAATGTTTACAAAGGTCTCCTTCTTGTAAAATGTATTGTCTCCGTTTAACTTTTCTTTCAGTCACTCTTTCTGTTACAGCATCAATTTCTTCGCTGTTTAAAGCAACGTAGCTGTTGAAATGTGATATGAGTTTTTGAATTTCCATTGCATTGTAAAGGTAAAAATTTCAGAGAGGATCAGTGGCAGCTTGGCTATTTTGCTGGTCAGATCAATCGAATTGCGTAATTGTCGTTTATAAATGTATTTCAGGCTAAAGTACATCCCTTTTTTATAATACATTTTTTTCTCCCCTCTGGTTTTTAAGAATTAATAAAAAAAGGCTACCCTTAAGTTATAGAGTGCAAATACAACTCATCGCCAATCTAAAAATTATCTAATGGAATTATGATTTGATAGCCTTTACTTTCTCTTGTTATTTCCGATCCAAAAACACAGCAAGCGAATTAGAAGTATGCTTTCCTTTATTTTATTATCACCATTCTTCGACGAAAGAATGAGCAAGTTTGGTTAACAGCAAACAAACAAATTCGACAATTTTTTATTTACTTCCTTAGTGTATTCGGATAGCTATCGTGGTCCGTGAGAGAATGAATCATGGAAAGAGACATAACATACTACTGTAAACGCAAATCTTGCTCCTTTGTCCCCTGTAAATAATGGTTGGTTCTTTTTTGTCAGCTGTTTGGCATGATTTTTATTAAAGAATCCTATGCTAACATTTAAACAATTATAAACCTTAAAAAACACACTATGGACAGTATCAACAAAAACCAGGAAGGAGATCACCACGAGAATCTTCAAGGCAATGAAGCCGCTAAAAAAATAAGCGAGCTGGCGGAAAAAAACACTTGCTTTTTTTGCACGGGAATTACCGGCGGAAAAAAGATAACTACACGCCCCATGTCGGTACAAAAAGTAGACGATGAAGGAAACCTTTGGTTTCTCAGCGCTAAAGACAGCCATAAAAACAGGGATATTGCGCGCGACCCAAAAGTTCAGTTATTCTTCCAGGGTTCTTCCCATTCAGATTTTTTAACCGTTTATGGCAATGCCACTATTTCCGCTGATAAAGCTTTGATCAAAGAGCTTTGGGAACCTCTTGCGAAAGCGTGGTTTACAGAAGGCGTAGACGATCCTCGCATTTCCGTCATTAAAGTTTCAGCAGATGATGGCTATTATTGGGACAACAAGAATGGCAATGCAATTGCTTTGTTGAAAATGACTGCTGGTGCTATCATGGGCAAAACACTTGATGATTCTATAGAAGGTAATATCAAAGCTTAAAACTTATCAAGGAAGGCTTTATAATTATTATGCAACCTTTCTTTTTCATTCTTTTGTTGTCTATTCTTTTACTACTTTATGGGACAGCTTCTACTTTGTGCGTTGTTGCAAACGTACGAACAGCAATGATTTTATTGTTCGAAGATTTTAAGAGTAACTGCGGTAGTAAAACAACTTTTATGACGGATTCCTATTTTTAGTTTTCAGTAGCCGCAAACTATTAACAGCAGGGAATTTAATCTCGTGCGATAGTTCATCGTTGCTTCCAAATAGAAGTTCCTATTACCTTTCCACCTTCCCATGCGGTAGGCTCTGTGTTTAGTACCAAAAGATTATCTTTATATTGTGCGAATCGTTTCATGGTTAGTCCTTTCCAATTGGGAAATAATGACTCTTCAACATGATATTCAACTATATTTTCACTTTCATCAAATGTATAGTGGCCAAAATACGATATCACCCCTTTGGTACCGGCTTCGGATTCTTCGCTACTACCGGTCATTGGGTCATCTGATTTAAATAATGGACCATCATTTTTCATTATTTGCACACTAAAATTTCCAGACAAAGTATAGATTAGCATGCCTTTTGCAACTTTTCCAAACGGATAAATAGTCTCACCATTATTTGTCATAATTTCAAACGATACCAGCACCCAGGTGTTAATCAATTTGCCTTTCATACTCCTGTTTTTTCTTTGTGAATATTTTATACAACCGCATTAGAATGAAGCACAACGTACGTATTTAAAATAAACAACAGGACTTTAAATTTGGAATGGCCATCTTTATCATATTGTTTTATTTACAAATAAATTCTTATTGTGAACAACTTAAAACACAGCCCTATTCAATGCTAAATTTCCTGACCTAAGAAATGAACTTAAAAATACTTTATTTATCCCTGCTATATCATTATATAGCATTGCTGTTTTTCGGAGGAAGAAATGATTTTTTTTGATATGGTCAAAGATAAGTTGATCACTATTGCTTCAGGCTGCACTTCCTCAAAGCATCTCTTCCTGCAACGCCTTCGGTGAAACAAAGGCTTTAAGCCTTCGAAAGGTCGGCAAACTTTTCTCTTAATTGGCAGTGCTAAAATCACCGATAGTTTTATACTTTTGTGCCCGCCTGCGTGATTATAAATATCTTCAAGTAAAAATATTAATACCAGGAAATTATTCAAAGTAATACAGAACACGCGTCACGTGTTTATCCAGGAGAGGTGCCAGAGCGGTTGAATGGGGCGGTCTCGAAAACCGTTGAGGCTCAAACCTCCGAGGGTTCGAATCCCTCCCTCTCCGCATTGATGTAAAGTTGTGTTGTTTATAAACGCCAAGGGTTTGGATGGGCAGGCAGTTCTCAGAGAAGCTTTCGCATCACGTCTTTGCGGGAAGCCAAATTAATTTTGTTGTAATAATAAATGTTCTGCCAGCATACTTGGCCCCATCAAACGTCCACGGATCCTGTACTCAGCCCTATCGTTACAGACCTCCTATTTTTTTCTGATATCTAACATAACGAACACTCCATTCCAGGCTACTTCTTTTACAGTAATTGCATAACTGCCAAATTCGATGACTCCATTCTTTTTACCTTCCGGATGGTAAAACCTAACCTTGGTACTCTTCACATCAGGGGTTTGTAACATGACCTCTGCAAAAGAAAGATCACCTGACCGTTTGCCTTTTTCATCCATTGTTATTTTATGACCACCGTCTATGTGCACAATTGTTAAGTCATCGTAAACCAACGAAGTGCCTTCTTTTAATTCAATCATTTCTTGTATGTTATTTGAATTTCTGTGGTAAAATACTAACTCTATAAATGACAACGAAACTATTCTAAGTCCCAGCCGACTTTGTTCATTCATCTTACGTCTCTTCAACTAAAAACTGCCGAGCCTGATAGAATTTATTAATACAACGTTAAGCCCCCTTCGTTAGACTAGGCTGAGAAAAAAGTTTCTAAATGGTGGTAGCCTCATAACCTCCTACATTTAATTATAAAAAAGCAATATCAAAAACGATTAGTGCTCTGAGTCTCCTGGAATTTCCGGGATTCCGGGATCATCTAATATTTGCACCGCAGTAGCTGGGCCTACGTTTTTCCAATCCCATAAGACCCAAACTACTTTTTTATCAGGGGTAACTTCCACCAATTGCGGCCCTTTGCCACCATCTCCCCTGGAACATATAATGGTATTGCCATTTGCCAAACGGGTACAACTTTGTGTATTAATGAAGCGATATTCTTCCGGAATGTCTTCTCGCCTGAGTTCCCAAACCGTTTCTTTTGCAGGATTAACTTCCCTTGTTAATATATCTTTTTCATCTGTGATCAGTGTGTTGCCATTTTTTAAACGAATAGCTGCCCAGGGCTGATTGATGCCATAGCTCCATATTTCGTTAAAATTTTTATCGTACTCAATTACTTTATTCATCAACATAAAGGGAACAAGATAAGTGCCTTGTGCTGTATATCTTACTCGGCGAAATTGAGCATGCACGCCTTTTGAAGTATCATATGGCATTTCGTGCTCTACCTCTATTTTGTTAGTCTTTATATTGAACACTATTAATTTAGGAGGAGTTCCATTTTGCATAAAAAGCACTTTATCCAAACCAATGGGCTGGCAGGCATGTATCTCGGTTCCCTTTGGCGCATCATAACGCCATACCACTTCCTTTTTGGGAGTTATCTCCGCAATGTATTCCATGCGGGTAAATAAAATATTGCCGTTAGATAGCATCCATACGTCATCATATTCATTGCCACTGCCTGTAGAATAAGTCCAGATTGGTTTTCCCTTATTGATCAAAAATATTTTGTTGTAACCCTCTCCAATATATAGCATGGGGTGTTGCGATATACCATCACCCGGCAAGTTCGGTGGAACAGGAATAGAAGAATCCCATTTTTTTTCCGGCACTTCCGTTTCTGCCGGCCCTAAAACCGGAACGTCCGATGCTGTGAATTGGCTTAACAAATCCATAAGCGGTGTCGCCGACGATGCGTTCGTAGAAGTTACTTTTTGCCCATAAGTGTTGTTACAAAAAAACACCATAATAAACGCAACTCCAAGTAAGGAGAGATGAGCACGATTTTTTTTATTCATAATTTGTTTATTTTATCCGTTGTCGCAAGATCAACAACAGAGAAATATAGAAATAATTGGCCAACCAACGCAAACCTTCCCTTCCGAAAAATTAAGTCTTAGCTGCGTCCTCCGCAGGGGACACGGCGTGTTCACACAGTTGCAAATGTACGTAGTGATATTTCTATTATTTGAAGATTGTCAGCCCTTCGATAGGCTCAGGAGGACAAAGAGATGGCAAGCGCTTTATGGATTACGACATCATGGCTATGTTAAAAGAAAAAGGGAACGAAAATATTTTGGATCAGTTGGCAGCCCGAGTAAAACCAACTGATAGAAAACGAGGAAAACTGCATGAAGTTTTTGAAACATCATTGATATCAAAAAATCTTTTAGTCTTGAATTTATAAAACAGAAACTCAATTACATCCATTTTAATCCATGCGCCGGCAAATGCACCCTGGCTGATATCTCTGAAAATGATGTGCACAGTTCTGCGGGATATTATGATACTTTAATACAGGGTATTTTTTCTGTTGATAACATAATGGATATCATGAATATTGACTTAAGCAAAAGAATATAAACATACGATTATCCAGACGGTTAGTCCCCTTCGGGAGACTCAGCTGAGACAAAGACAAACATACCCAATTTAATATTGGTGATGATATAGATGAGGAAGCCGTGTATGGCAAAAATAGACACCGACACAAACATTGTGAGCATTAGTGGGAATCTATAACAAAATATATAGCATCGCCTTGAAATGAGTGGTAAGGTGAACGCAAAACTTTAGCTAAATAAATATAGATCGAAGATTTCACAACAGCTATAAACTTATTTTAAAGCTTGATACTTGTTACCAAATTATTTATGATTCGCTTTTGATTGCAAGGACACGATTGAGACGCAGCTATTGGGTGGGCAATAAGATATTGATTCTTATTTATGTGTTATTTTCTCAAATAAATACCATAATATTGTTAGATACAGCGCCTTTTGCTCTGATCCAACCTTTTCTACGATGTACTATTTAAAAACAGGTTTGAATATGAAAGTTCTAATGGCATTCGCCTTTTTGATGGGTTTTAGTTTAGTAACTAATGGCCAAACCACCCGCAAGGAATCCTCATTTGATGAAAATTGGAAGTTTCAAAAAGGGGACCCGGCAGGCGCAGAGAGTGCCAATTTCGATGACAAAACCTGGCGAACTGTGGATCTGCCGCATGACTGGAGCATTGAGCCCCTTGAAGGGCAATCACCGGGAAATATCGTTGGTCCTTTTTCAAAACAAAGTCCTGGAGCAACTGCTACGGGCTACACCATCGGCGGTACTGCCTGGTATAGAAAAACATTTACTTTCAAACCTGGCGAAGTTTACAGCCAGTCCATCATCAACTTCGACGGCGTGTATATGAATTGTGAAGTATGGGTTAATGGTATTTTATTGGCTAAACATCCATATGGTTACACACCTTTTGATGTTGACATCAGCAATTCGCTTAAACCGGCAGGCCATGCTAACGTTATAGCAGTAAAAGTTCGTAATGAAGGAAAAAATTCAAGATGGTACAGCGGATCAGGAATTTATCGCCACGTAACACTTGTGAGAAAACAGCCTCTGCACCTGGCGCAAAACGGTGTTAATATAACTACTGAAAACCTGACAACAGATAAGGCTACTATTAAGGTATCTGCCCTGCTTGAAAACACCAACATTAAATCTTTGCGTGTGCAATTGTCAGTTAAGTTAATCGGCCCGGATGGTAAAACTGTTCGGATAGCTAAGACCTCTGTAAAACAAGTTTCAGATACGGTTTCGCAAATAGAGGAGCTTATTACTGTTGACATGCCGAAGGCATGGTCAGTTGAAAAGCCAAATTTGTACACTGCAGAAATTGAAGTATTTTCTAATGGTAAGATCGCCGATAAAAGCAAGACAATTTTTGGTATACGGACCATTCACTTTGACGCTGCTACCGGCTTTACTTTAAATGGCAAAAGGGTTCTGTTAAAAGGTGGGTGCCTGCATCATGACAATGGCTTTTTAGGCTCAGCGACTATTGATCGCGCCGAAGAACGGAAAGTAGAGCTAATGAAAGGTTATGGTTACAACGCTATCCGTACCAGTCATAATCCGCCTTCAAAACAATTTTTAGATGCATGCGACAGAAATGGCATGTTGGTGATTGATGAGGCCTTTGATATGTGGGAGCGCCCAAAAAATCCGCAGGATTATCATCTTTATTTTAAAGAATGGTGGCGGAAAGATCTGAAAGCCTTGATCCTCCGCGACAGAAACCATCCATCTGTAATTTTCTGGAGTATTGGTAATGAGGTCAATGAACGGGTAGATTCACTTGGTTTAGCAATTGAAAAGGAGTTGGTAGCAGAGGTTAAGCACCTTGATAATACCCGCCCTGTAACTGAAGCCATGTGCAGTTTCTACGATCATCAAGGCTACAAATGGGATAGTACTATACCGGCATTTGCTATGCTTGACGTGGGTGGATACAATTATATGCGCTCAGAATACGAATCAGACCACAAGAAATTTCCTAAACGAATAATGATGGGTACAGAATCCTATGCCAGGGAAGCATACGATTATTGGCAACAGGTTAAAAACAACCCTTACGTGATAGGAGATTTTGTGTGGACTGCAATGGATTACTTTGGCGAAACCGGGGTAGGCAACAGCAGATTGAATGATGAACCTGGAAGAGGGCTTTTGAGAACATTCCCCTGGTTTAACGGATTTTGCGGCGACATTGACATTTTAGGCTTTAAGAAACCACAAATGCTTTACCGTGACGTGATTTGGGATAACAGCAATTTAGAAATGGTAGTGCATGCGCCTATACCGGATGGAAAACGAGAGATTGTAAGTCAATGGGGATGGCCTAATGAATGGCAAAGTTGGAACTGGGCAGGCAATGAAGGTAAGATGATGGATGTCCGCGTCTTTTCAAATTACCCGCTTATTCGGCTGGAATTGAATGGAAAAGTTATCGGCGAACAAAAGATTAGTGATAGCACTAAACTTATTGCCACATTTAAAGTGCCTTATCGGGCTGGAACGCTGAAGGCTATTGCTATAAGAGATGGTAAGGAAGTAGCATCAAAACAGTTGACCACCACAGGGCAGCCTGCTAAAATAAAGCTGATCGCTGACAGGTCTGCAATTAAAGCCAACCGCAACGATCTTTCCTATGTAAAAATAGTTATAACAGATGCTGCTGGCAATATTATACCTGACGCAGACATCCCTGTTAAGTTAACCGTTTCGGGTGACGGGGAGATCGCCGGATCGGGCAACGCATGTCCTAATGATATGGAAAGCGTAAATAACCCTGTTTGTAAAACTTACCGTGGGGTAGCACTAGCTATACTGCGGCCGTTAAAAAACAACCAAAAAGGAAATATTAAACTTAAGGTTGAAGCTACAGGACTGGTTACGGGGGAAGTAAATATTGCTTTAAATTAGCGAGTAGTATCAGTTATTAGCAACGAATAATGTGATGCTGTTTAAAGAAGCTGATTTGGCCAGGGACATTGTAAAAGGTAGCCTTAGGCATTTATATGACAAGTACTACTGGCCTCACTTGAAAGGATGTAGAAAATTTAAAAATTAAAAACACTATTACAATCAATGAAAAAATTTAAACAAATTCTATTTGGCTTTTTTCTACTGTTTAGTATTAAAGGCGCATTAGGACAAGCCCAAACGTTAGTATTTAAAAGCCCCGATAAGCATCTAACACTAAATATATTATCTGAAAATAACAGGCTGGTGTATAATGTTCAGGCTGGGAATACCCGGATTTTACCAAACTCAGCAATGGGTTTAACGGTGGACAGCATAGATCTGGGCGCTAATGCAAAAGTTGCATCCGCACCCTTATTGAGTAAAGTAAATGAGAATTATACAATTTTAGGAAACCACTCCCGTGTTCATAATCAGGCAAACGAAGCGGAAATTCCTTTAATTGCCTCCGGCATAAAATTCAGTTTGTTTGTAAGGGTGTATAATGATGGGGTAGCCATCCGTTATGCTCTTCCTGCTGACGCAAAACATATTGATAAAGAGAGTACTTCATGGACTTTGCCAGATAACGTTTCAAAAATTGCATGGGCAGATTTCAACCAAAGTTATGAAGGGATAAATCATGTAACGTCATTAGAAAAAATACCGGAAGGTAAAATTATAATGGCTCCGGTAACTTATCAGACTAATGGTTACTACCTTTCAATTTCAGAGGCTGATTGTGAAAACTTCTCAGATATGGCGCTTACGCGCAATGGCAACATTTTAAGTGTTAGTTTTCCATTCGCAAAAGATGGGTGGGAAATAAAACCTATTACCGGGAATAATAATCTTGTGCTAGATGGCACTTATCGCGGAAAAAAAGTTTCGCCGTGGCGTTCAATCATCATTGGAAAAACTTTAAACGAACTGGTAAATTCAGATTTGCTCATGAATTTATGTCCGCCACCTGCACCGGGATCTGACTTTTCGTGGGTAAAACCTGGGCGTAGTTTATGGCAATGGTGGAGTGTTGGCCCACCTAAATATGAAGATCAGAAAAATTGGTATGATGCAGCCGTAAAATTGAAATGGGAATATTATTTGATTGATGACGGATGGCGTTATTGGAAACAACCCGGCAAAGATCAATGGGCGTTGCTGAAAGAAGTAGTAGCTTATGGCAAGAGCGTAGGTATTAAGTCAATTGTATGGGTAGACTCTAAAGAATTTCGTAAGGCCACTGAAAGGACAGCATACCTGGAAAAAGTAAAATCTATAGGAGCATCTGGTATTAAAATTGATTTTATACCAGATGCAACTGCTGAAATTATGCAATGGTATATGGAAACAATGAAGGAGTGCGCTGACCTTAAATTATTGGTGAATTTTCACGGTAGCGTTAAACCTACCGGTTTACGACGAACTTATCCTAATGAAATTACGAGGGAAGCCATACGGGGTAATGAATACCAGATGACCAGATATCATAGGGTTATGCCGGCACAACACGAGGTTACAGTACCCTTTACCCGTTACCTGGCTGGCCCAGCTGATTATACACCCGTCATATTAAATCCAAAAGAACTTTCAACGGTAAAATTTACATGGCCACATGAGTTTGCGCAGGCAATCATATACCTATCGCCAATTACACACTTTGCTGACCAATACAAATTTTATCTGGAAAGCCCTATGTTAGATCTGTTTCAACAAATCCCTACAACCTGGGACGAAACAAAAGTGCTTTCATGCACAGATATGGGTGAGGTTGTGGCTTTTGCCCGCCGTAAAGGTGATACCTGGTGGGTTGGTGTGATGAATGGAGATACAGAAAGGGAAATAAAGATACCGCTTAATTTCCTGAAGAAAAAGAAACAAGCTACCCTTGTTTTTGATGGCAACAGCAATACTAGTATAGATAGGCGCGTACAAATGGTGTCAGGAAAAGATGTATTAACAATCAAACTAAGAGCTGGCGGTGGTTTTGTAGCTAAGATGTAAAGCAACAATGGTTTATTAAGTGTATGATCTTCCCTGGTTCGGTGATCTTCTGATATTACTTGCACCAATTTCCCACTTTTTAAGCGTAGAAAATAATTGGCCAACTAACGCAAACCTTGCCTTTCGAAAATTAAATCTCGGCGGGGTATCCCGCGGGTCCCCCGGGGAGTTCACACAGTTGCAAACGTACCTAGCGATATTTTGATTATTTGAAGATGCTAAAGATAGCTGGTGGTAACGGACACCATAGACGAAGATGGCAATGTGATAGATCCGTTTATATAGATTCCGAAAATATCCTTTGGAGATAACATGAATTACACAGGTTAATCCGGTTTCAATTCGACGCATCTAAGGAAATAGAAGCCTGATCTTTTATATTTCCACCATCACCTCTCCCGAAAAGAGCGCTTCCAGTTCCTTGAGGGTTTCCGTATTCGTCTGAATGTCTTTTAGTATTTTACCCTTATTTAATACCACTATCCTGGAACAAACTTCGGTTGTATGGATCAGGTCGTGGCTGGAAATTAAGAAGGTTACATTTTTTTGCGATGCATAATCTTTTATGAATGCCTTCAGACGATATTGGGTGGTTGGGTCCAGGTTGGCAAATGGCTCATCCAGGATGATGACTTCAGGACTTCCGATTAGAGCTCCTATTACGCCCACTTTCTTTTGATTTCCTTTGGAAAGATCCCGGATATATTTCTTCTTGTTCAACACTTCTCCATTAAACAATTCAGTAAATGGTAACAGAAATTCATTGATCTGTGATTTGTTTTGGCCCCTTAATTCCCCTATGAAATAAAAATATTCTTCGGGAGTTAAATAGCCAATCAGGAAGCTTTCGTCAATAAATGCACCTGTAAACTCTTTCCAGTCTTCACTTTTATTTACCTGTATTCCCTTGCTGGTGACGCTACCGGAATCAGGAGCCACAAGATCCAGCAGCAAACTGAATAATGTCGTTTTACCAGCGCCGTTATTTCCTACCAGTCCAAAAGACTGGCCTTTCGGAATTTCCAATTTCGGTATATCCAAAACGGTTACTCTGTTGTAAACTTTTGTCAGGTTTTCAATTGAAATCATTTGGTTATTTTTAATTTTTCTCTTTGTAAGCAGCGAGGGTCGCATATTTCTCTTTTCTATAAATACGTTCTATGAAAGAAAATACTTTATTTCTGAAAGCCAGGCCTAATATGCCCAAAACTGCAACCGAAACGTATCCTGCTATAATTCCCTGGAATTTATAGAAAACATCAAATATTAGCAGGGGCAATAGCAGTTTGGGAATAGAGATCAACAAAGTCTTCGAGTTAAATGCTTTCTTGTCGCCCAATGCCTTTTTTCCCGACGTAAGGTCAATGGGCGTTTTTACGTATGCTCCTCCCCACAATACGATGTGGGCATTCACCCCAATATTGTAAATTCCCCCCACTATAATGGCCAGGTACATTTTCCAACCCAAAAATAAATAGAACGATGCCACAATCACACTAATGGCGGTGGCAATTACAATCAGCCACCATTTGGATAAAAGGTATTCTTTGTACTTAATGTTTTGACTCATCATCAAAGGATAGTAAGAACTATCCCAACTGGGTACGAATCCGCCAAAAGTAAAAAGAAAGCCGCCCGAAACGAAAATTCCTGAGAAAAGTTTCCAGGCCGGTGCACTATACATATGGTTCGTAACGATTAGCAGACCATAGAATAAGAATATAGGTATATACGTTTAGGCCACCCAATAATTAAAAAAGAGCTATTTTAGCTCGATGGATAAAAAGTTTAAATTTGTAGGAGTGAACTCAATCAAATTTAATCGGCAATT
>Ga0207933_1002348_pt1 | contig 12430 bp, 5 predicted proteins | sample NGESurdeep092012_4_FD_184488 | JGI IMG/M metagenome (GOLD analysis project Ga0207933, IMG submission 184488) | Arctic peat soil microbial communities from Barrow, Alaska - NGEE Surface sample F53-3 deep-092012 (SPAdes) | ecosystem: Environmental > Terrestrial > Soil > Wetlands > Peat ... | reverse complement strand
TTGGATCACAAAGCTCTATGACCAGTCTGGTAATGGCAATGATCTTGTTCAGGCCCCCCGTGGGGGGTTCAGCGGTCCTTCTATGGGTGGATTTAATAATCTTCCTATTGCGGACATGGCGCCAGTTACATTGATGGGACACAAGGTTTACGGAGTTTTTATCGAGCCTGGGATGGGCCTGCGCCAGGACGATGCCAAGGGAACCGCAGTAGACGACCAGGCTGAAGGCCAGTATTGGGTTGTTAACGGGCATCATTATAACTCCGGTTGCTGCTATGACTATGGTAACGCAGAAACAGATAGCCGAGACGACGGTGATGGTACAATGGAAACTGCCTACTATGGTAATGCCACTCCCTGGTATCATGGACAAGCCCCAGGTCCCTGGGTGATGACAGACCAGGAAAACAACCTTGTGGGTTGTGTAAACCCATCTCCGAATGATAAATATTGTGCAGATTTGCCGAGTATTACCTGGCGTTTTGTGACCGCAATGGCTGATGGCGAACCTCACCACTGGAGATCAATGGGAGGAGATGCTCAGCAGGGTGACCTTCATGTAATGTTTGATGGGACTCGTGTTACCAATGACAGAAGCAGCTATGATCCAATGCGCAAACAGGGAGCTATACTTTTAGGTAACGGAGGCGACAATAGTAACGGCTCGCAGGGTACTTTTTACGAGGGTGCTATGACTGCATCAGGAACTTTCCCGACGAAAGAAACCAATCAAAAAATACAGGCTAATATTGCGGCTGCTCGATACGACCAAAACCGTTTGAGCATAGCTCCGGCAAATGCAACAGAAACGCCTCCTGGGTTACAGACATTTTCTCAGAATTCCTCGCAGAATACTACGGTTACATTCATGAATACAACAGGCGCTCCGGTAATAGGTCTTGTGTTGAGCATTGCAACGCCAAAAAATTGGAAAGCAGTCATATTGAATTCCAAAGAAACTTCAAAGAAATTTAGTGAACCTGTTGCACCAGGTAAAAGCGTAAGCGCTACATTCACGGTTACCTCTGGTCCTCAAACCTTCAATGGAGACCTTGGGGGAAAAGCTTCATGGAAGAATAATAATAGCAAAGTGCAATCTGAAACAGCAGTGGAGAAGGTGCGTAATGTAAGTCCAGCAAAAATTAATGAATTTTGTATTTCTTCCGGCTCTCCTGATAACGAGACCAATTCTTTTATCGAATTATATAATGCTGGTAATGCAGAAATAGATTTATCAAACTGGACGTTGACACATCACCCGACTCAATTGCCAGTATTTTCTTCCATAAAGATACCAGCAGGAACAAAACTTGCTGCACGTGGATTTTACCTGTTGGGTCTTTCTAATTCAGGGTTGTCTGTACCCTCAAAAAATGGGGCTTCATCTGTTTACGTGAGGGTTACTACCGGCATGTCCGTGGGGGATAAAATTCAAATCGGCACCGGGGTAAATAAGGAAACTCGTAATATCGCAGGTATTGTTACACCACCAAAACCTGAGACTAATTCTTCATCATCTCCATTTGCTCGTTTTATAGATCCATCGGCTCCCACAACTGTATGGCAACCGCTACCTGATGGACCAGTAATCACGGTACCACGTGGTTCGACCAATATACCTGTTACAAGTGTTGTTGGCTTCCAGGTGGGACAAAAGATGGCGATAGGTTATGGAGCAACTTATCCTGCAGTCGCACAAAGTATAGAAAAATACGAAGTAGTTACTATTACCAAAGTTGGTAAGCCAGGCACACAAGCCTACCTTTCAGTAGATGCAAAGGCGGGAAGTACTAACATCAAGGTTTCTTCCGTTGAAGATATTTCCGTTGGTGATAAAATCAGGCTGGATATCGATAGCAAAGGCCATGGTATCGAGACTGTCACTGTAACCAAAGTGGGTACGAAGTCAGTTCGGGGACCGGGCCGCGGAGCGTTAGCTGATACGGAGGATCTAGGAACGGGCCTTGAATTATTGGAGCCACTTAAATTCGATCATTCGGCCAACATACCATTTAGTGTGAAAGGAACTGGTATCAGTTTTGAACCCGCAACTACTTTCGCTCACTCAAGCAACGAACCTATACAGTTTCTGGGAAATATTATTAAACTAGATAAGCCCCTCAGTAACAACCATGAAATTAATGATGTAGTAAGAGACGAAAAAGTTTCCACATCAGGTTACCAGGAGGCCAGAAAACCCGATCAGTGGTTTGGCGGTCCTGCTCTTTCAGGGCTTGCGGGCAGTATGGTACTGCGTGATGCCAGTGGGAATATAGTTGATGGTCTAAACTACGGAAGTGTTGTTGACCCATGGCTGGCCGAAGGCTACCAGGGTATTTCCGGATCGGGTCGGAGCGGAAATTATGTATCTTCTCCAGGTGCAGGCAGGGGGTTTTTTAGGTTTGGGCCTCCAGTTATGCAACCATACAGAAGCGCCGGACGCTTTCCGGATGGTTTCGATACCGATGATAACCTACATGATTTCCAGTTGCAGACAACTGTCACTTTAGCTGCAGCATCCGCTGCAGGCTCTGACAATATCAAGGTTTCCAGTGTTTCAGACTTTAGTATTGGTCAAAAAGTTTTTATAGGTGCTGGTACCAATAGCGAGACCGGTATTATTGCGACAATCGGTACGGCTGGAGGTACCAATCTAGCCTCACCCGTGGATGCGGGGAATACTTTAGTAATGGTAAAAGGTATAGAGGGGTTTAGTGAGGGCGAGTCTATTTTTATAGGAGAAGGTGCCAACCGTGAGGTAGCCGTTATATCATCCGTTCATGCAGCACGTCGTCGTTTTGGAAACCCAAACACCAATATATTTGATTCAATCAATGTTACTATTCCGTTGAAATATGCCCATAGTAATGAAACCCAGGTTTCCGGCAGTGGTATCACACTGGCTTCCCCATTAGTAAAAGCGCATGAAATAGGTACACAGATTGCCAGCAATATTCCAACTCCCGGAGAACCGAATCAATATGCTAAAAAACCATAGTGAAACAATAAAAGTACATAGGTAAATTTTTTTAAATTTTTCCCCCACTTAATAACAAATGTGACGCAGAGGAAGGCTTTTAAAAAAAAGAAGAATAAATGATTATAAAGAGTAGAGACAGAAATGGGTTACAAAAATCCTGGCCTTGGTGGCGTTTGGCCTTAACCGGTTTAAACATCATTGCCCTTTTGTTGAGTGCTATTCTCAGCTGGCATTATCTTTCCGGTGAATCTCTCGCCGGTTGCATTGGTGGCAGCTCATGCGAAACAGTACTTGATAGTCGCTGGGCCATGTTAGGGGGCGTACTTCCTATAAGTAGTTTGGCTGTAGGTACTTATCTTTCTTTATTGGTAGCTGGGTTTTTTATAGGTTCAGCTACAGATGTATCTATACGGCGCGTGGCCTGGCGGGTGATGTTGGTGTTGGCAGGTTCAATTGCCGGTAGTGCTATTTGGTTTATTATTATCCAGAAATGGGTAATCGAAAATTTTTGCATGTATTGTATGAGTTTACATAGCACAGGGTTACTAATATCCGCACTCATTATATGGCGATCGGTGAAGGAATTCGATAATCATATAAACGCTAAAAAGGTGATAAATACTACTTCTGTTCAGCGTGTTTCTGCAGCTAAACCCAGCCCTGTTATTCGGCTTTTACCTGCAACAGTTTTTACTTTTTGTGGAGTAATTTTCGCCGGTTTAATGGCGACAAGCCAAGTGGTTATTAAGCCTGAAACTCAATATTTGAAAAGTAAGTCAAGCATAAATTTACCGGCAATGGATTATCACGCTGTCCCGATGGTCGGGTCTCCGGATGCTCCTTATGTTGTCATACTGCTGTTTGATTATGAATGCCCACATTGCCAGCAAATACATCTTATGCTTGATGAGGCAGTTCGCCGATATCATGGCGAGTTGGCATTTGCGCTTTGCCCATCCCCATTAAATACCGGGTGTAACCCATATATAACACGGAATGTGGATGATTTTAAGAACTCCTGTGAATTGGCCAGGATAAGCCTTGCTGTATGGGTTGCTGATCGTGGTGCTTTCCCTGCTTTTGATAACTGGATGTTTACTTTTGACTCTGGCGATAGATGGCATCCGAGAGGCCTGGAAGCCGCCAGGACTAAAGCAGTTGAGCTGGTTGGGCAGGCAAAATTTGGGGCAGCATTAAACGATTCATGGATCGATAAGTATCTACAAATCTGCACTCAAATTTATGGTAAGGCAATTCAGGGAGGTACAGGAGGTGTTCCTAAACTGGTTTTCGGTTCCAATTGGGTTATCCCCGAACCGGATAACGAAAATGATCTTTTACAGATTTTGCAAAAGAGCTTTTCGATACCCAAACCTTGAAGAGTTGATGTATTCTATTCATAGAAAGCCTGGAATTGAACGAAGCGTATAATAAATGATAAATTAAACTTCTACCATTATTAAAAAATAATAAACTAAAACAATAAAAAATGAGTATAAAAAAAATGTAGTGAATAGAAAATATATAATAACCTAATTTCGGGCTCTGCAGGAGCCGCATAACAAAAACAATTTTTAATGAAACAACAAAAACATTTTCCGATTGTAATTTTTAACATCATGCTTTTTATGTGTTTTCATTCAACAAACACAAACGCACAAACATTAAAAGATGCCTATAAAAATGCTTTCCTCGTTGGCGTAGCCGTAAACCCAGCCATCACATCAGGAAGAGATAAAGCTGTGCAGGATATTGTTATCAAACAATTCAATTCCATTACACCTGAAAATGTGATGAAGGCGGCGCTCATTAATCCACAACCAGGTGTTTACAATTTTGGGCCTGCAGATGATTATGTTGCCTTCGGCGAAAAGCATCACATGTTTATCATGGGGCACACGCTTGTGTGGCATAACCAAACCCCCGCGTGGTTTTTTACCAATGCAGAAGGAAAGCCCAACACCAAAGAAGAGCAGATTGAAAGATTAAGAAGCCATATAAAGGCGGTAGCCGGAAGATACGCAGGCCGCGTAAATGCATGGGATGTGGTAAATGAAGTGATAGACAATGATGGCAGTTACCGCGAAAATACGGCTTGGGTAAAAGCCTTTGGCAATGGCGACACATTGGTGAGTTACGCTTTCAAATTTGCGGCTCAATACGCTCCCAATACTGAATTATATTATAACGATTTTAATGCATGGCGTCCCTCAAAAAGAGATGGTATTGTACGAATGATAAAGATGTTGCAGCAACAAGGTATTCGCATTGATGGCGTTGGCATACAAGGTCATTGGGGTTTGGATTACCCTAAAACAAAATACATTGAAGATGCTATTGACGCATACGCAGCGTGCGGTGTAAAAGTGATGATAACTGAACTGGATGTAGATGTATTGCCTTTAACTAAAGAAGGACAAATAATAGGTCAGGGAATGTCGGATAAACAATTCCAACTTGAAGAGTTTAAAACATTTTTGGATCCTTATCAAAAAGGGTTGCCTGATAGTATGCAAACAGTTTTGGCAAACAGGTATGCAGAATTGTTTAAGATCTTTTATAACCGAAAAAATAAGATAACAAGAGTAACATTATGGGGTGTGAATGATGGCATGAGTTGGAAGAATGGTTACCCTATTCCGGGCCGCACAAATTATCCTTTATTATGGTCGAGAAATCTTCAACCAAAACCTGCGTTGCAGGCGGTGTTAAATGTGCCGGCGATGATGAAAAGCAATAAATAAAAAATTTGAAAAACACAGATATGATATTGATTGAAAAAAATAAAAAACAAGCCTTTTTGTTGTTTTACTGTATAGTAGAAATGGATTTTATTTAAACCCCAAAATAAAAAATAATGAATAAAAAAAATGTAATTGTTTTATTGCTTGCACTTAGCTTTTTTATAAATAGTAATGCGCAAACTTATAAAAAAAACGATACAGGAATTAAAGCAACTATCGCTTCTTTAAATGTGGAAATTCAATTTTATAGTCCGTCAAGTGTTCGAATTGTAAAATATCCAATTGGCCAAAGTTTTAGCAAAGAAAGCCTTTCTGTAATTGCAACGCCACAAAAAACTGCTTTCAGTCTAAAGCAAAAAGGCGATGTGCTTAACCTGAAAAGCGAAAGTTTAAGTATAAGCCTAAACCTTAAATCAGGCACAATATCTTATTTCACAAAATCAGGTACGCCGCTTTTAAATGAAAAAGAAAATGGCGCCAATTTTACTCCTTTTAATGATGCCGGTAGTAACACTTTTACAGTTCGCCAATCTTTTCAGTTAGATAAAGACGAGGCCATCTATGGGTTAGGGCAGCAACAACAAGGTAAAATGAGTCAGCGGAATGTTACCTTACACATGATACAGGGCAATACAGATGATTATGTTCCCATCTTTCAGTCTGTAAAAGGATATGGTGTGTTCTGGGATAATTATTCGCCAACAGTTTTTGCCGATAATGCTGAAGGCACTTCTTTCAAATCCGATGTGGGAGATGGTATTGATTATTACTTTATGTATGGCGGCAATGCAGATGGCGTTATTGCAAATATGCGTGACCTCACCGGACAGGTTCCTATGTTCCCTTTATGGACGTTTGGATATTTTCAAAGTAAAGAACGTTATAAAAGCCAGGACGAGTTAGTAGGTGTGGTAAAAAAATACCGTGAATTGGGTGTTCCGCTCGATGGTATTATCCAGGACTGGCAGTATTGGGGAAGTAACTACCTCTGGAATGCCATGGATTTTTTAAATGTTGATTATCCCGCTCCGCAAAGAATGGTGAACGAAATACATAATATGAATGCTCACCTGGCAATATCAATATGGAATTCTTTTGGCCCCAAAACAAAACAATACAGGGAGCTTGACAGTATTGGCGCACTAATGAGTTTTAGTACCTGGCCACAGTCTGGTTCTCAATTATGGCCACCTCGCCGGGATTATCCTTCCGGGGTAAGAGTATATGATCCATACAATCCGATAGCCCGTGATATTTACTGGAAGTATTTGAAGAAGCTTTGGTTATTTGGGATAGATGCCTGGTGGATGGATTCATCAGAACCAGATCACCTTGATCCGAAACCTTCTGATTTTGACGAACAAACTCACCTCGGTTCCTTTAGAAAAGTACGCAATGCTTTTCCTTTAATGACGGTCGGCGGCGTGTACACACATCAGCGGGCCGTTGATTCCAGCAAGCGTGTATTTATTCTTACCCGTTCTGCATTTGCCGGCCAGCAACGGTATGGGGCCAATACCTGGTCAGGAGATGTAACGTCATCATGGAATGCTTTACGCAATCAAATTTCTGCGGGTTTAAATTTCTCACTCACCGCAATTCCTTATTGGAACGCTGATATTGGTGGATTTTTTCTTACCCATTTCCCTAAAAAATTAGATGATCCTGAATATCGTGAATTATATGTGCGCTGGTTGGAGTTTGGTACATTCACTCCAATGATGCGCTCTCATGGTACTGATGCGCCACGTGAAATTTACCAGTTTGGCAAGAAGGGCGACAGGGATTTCGATGCCATAGATAAATACATCAACCTTCGTTATAGATTGTTACCATATATCTATTCCACTTCGTGGGATGTTACGCATAACCAGTCAAGCATGATGCGCGCACTGGTGATGGATTTTCCAAAAGATAAAAATGCCCTGGATATTAACGATGAGTTTATGTTCGGAAAATCCCTCTTAGTGAATCCTGTAACAGAACCTATGTATATAAAGAAGACAGGAGAAGGAAGAGATGCAGTAGCAACGGAAGACTTCAGCTCTGTAAAATCGAAAGAAGTGTATTTACCCGCAGGTGCGGATTGGTATGACTTCTGGACAGGTGAAAAAGTTTCGGGAGGAGAAAAAATAAACAAAGAAACGCCGTTTGACATTATCCCACTATATGTAAAAGCCGGTTCTATCATTCCTATTGGCCCGAACGTTCAATATGCTACAGAAAAGAAATGGGACAATCTGGACATACGTATTTATCCTGGTGCTAATGGAAACTTCGTTTTGTATGAAGACCAAAACGATAATTACAATTATGAAAAAGGAGTTTACTCCACCATTAATTTTAATTGGGATGATAAAAAGAAAACCTTAACTATCGGCGACAGAAATGGTTCTTTTCCGGGAATGCTTTCTGACAGAAAATTCAATATTATAATTGTCGCAAAAAACAAAGCTACAGGAACAAACATTGTTGAACAACCTGATAAAGTAGTGAATTATAGCGGCGGAAAAGTAGCAATTAAACTATGATAAAATTGTGTCGCATTTTATAACATTACGTATGCAGCGTTTATTAAGAATATTAAGTTTAGTTTTTGTTTTTGCCATAGCATCCTTTAATAGCAAAGGGCAAAATCCAATCATTCAAACAAAATTCACAGCCGACCCGGCACCCATGGTGTATCATGATACGGTATTCCTTTATACCGGCCATGATGAGGATGATGCGTTTGGTTTTAAGATGCAGAATTGGTTGCTCTATACATCCACCGATATGGTAAACTGGACAGACCACGGGGAAGTAGCGTCTTTGAAAAATTTTAAATGGGTAAACACCGACAATGGTGCATGGGCGCCACAATGTGTTATGCGCAATGGCAAATTTTATCTGTATTGCCCTGTGCCGAATGGTTTGGGCATTGGGGTACTTGTTTCGGACAGCCCTTATGGACCGTTTAAAGATCCCATAGGAAAAGCGCTCATCAATAACGGTCCGCAGGCTATTGATCCCACTGTATTAATCGATGACGATGGGCAGGCTTATCTCTATTGGGGCAATCCCAATCTTTATTACGTAAAGCTTAATGAAGACATGATATCTTATTCGGGAGATATCATCAAAGACACTTCCATCGCAAAAATAAAAGGACAGCCAGACCCTTTTCATTACCAGGAAGGCCCATGGGCATATAAACGCAATGGGCATTATTACATGGCGTATGCCTCTACTTGTTGCCCGGAAGGGATAGGTTATGCAATGAGTAATTCTCCTGTTGGCCCGTGGCAATATAAAGGAATGATAATGGATGGGGACAGCAGGTCCAGCGGCAATCATCCGGGTATCATTGACTATAAAGGAAACAGTTATGTTTTTGGTTTTAATTATAATCTTCTAAAGCAAACGATGTCCAAACATTATGAAAGGCGTTCTGTATGCGTAGAGAAAATAACCTACAATGGGGATGGTACCATTCAAAAACTTCCTTTTTGGTCTGAAGCTGGTGTAAAACAAATCGGCACACTCAACCCTTACAACAGGGTACAAGCCGAAACAATTGCCTTTAGTGAAGGTGTTAAAACAGAAAAAGCCACTGAGTGGGAAAGAAACATTAAATGGAACAAAGGCAAGATGATAGCTGAACGGCTGTTTGTAACATCTATCAACAACGGGGATTATATCAAAGTGCAGGGTGTTGATTTTTCAAAGGGAGCATCCTCAATTGAAGTAAGTTTAGCTGCTTTGTACGGAGGGAAAATTGAAATTCACACGGATAAAATTGACGGTCCGCTATTGGGTTTGGTTGAAGTAAATTCTTTCGGTGAAGGGGATGTTTGGAAAACAATTACAACACCAGTCAAAAATATCAAAGGTGTTCATGATGTATTCTTCGTATTCAAAGGAAATAATGAACTATTCAATTTCGACTGGTGGAAATTCAATAGCAAATAATTCAACATAGCAACACTTTAAATTACAAAAATGAAAACAGGAAAAGGAAAGAGACTATTTATGTTGGGTAAACGACTGATGGCGAACTGCTCGGAGAAATTGTGGATGATTTAATCGAGGAATTTGGAATTCAAAAGGCGCCGAAGGAAGTAGTGACAGGATAAATTAATAAAATGCACTTCATGAAATTGAATATAAGCGACGAATGAAAAAATAAAAATGAATACAAGGTCGAAGCGTATTCTTTTTGAAAAAGATTATTGCGGCAATTTTACCATTGCTCCTTACGAACCGGAATTCATTGAGGATGAATAAATTTATAAACTCCTTTAATTGACACGAATGAAATTGAAATTTGTTTTGTCTCTTTTACTAATTAGCAGTGCCCTTTCAGTTTTTTCTCAAAAGCTAACGGTGCAATCACCTAACCAAAAAATCGGTGTTGCGCTATTCTGCAACCAAAACACCGATACAGGTGAATGGTTTCTCAAAACATCTTACAAAGACAATGGAAAAACATCTGATGCAATTCCCCGCATCGACCTCGGTCTATCCCGAAGCGATCAGGATTTTTCAAAAGATTTAAAATTTATCAAAGCATCAAAGCCTCTTTTGATTAATGAGCAGTACATTGCTCTTCATGGCAAAAAATCAGTTTGCTCTAATTCTGCAAATGAAGTAGTGATTTCTTTTGAAAATCCGTCTAAAGCAAAACTAAATATTATCATCAGGGCGTATAACGATGGCATCGTCTTTCGCTATGAATTTCCGGAAAAAGAAGGAAGGTTTTTAATCAAAGATGAATTGACTGCTTATACCATTCCGAAAGAAACTACCCGGTGGATGGAGAAATGGAATACTGCCAATGAAGGATTGTATACAGAAATGAGTGATGACAAAATAGTGCACCAGGAATGGTCTTATCCTGCCCTTTTTAATACAAGCGACAAATCATGCTGGTTCCTGCTGCATGAAGCGGATGTAAACGAAACTTATTGTGGTACTAAGTTGAGTGATGAAGTAGACACAACAAAATACAAACTTACTTTTCCCAACCGGAAAAATGGAAGAGGATTGGGAGAATCGCAACCAACAGTAACACTTCCATGGAAATCGCCGTGGCGGGTTATTATTATGGGGGGGCTCGCAGATATTGTAGCATCCACTTTGGTTGACGATGTTTCTTCTCCTTCCGTTATAAAAAATACAAGTTGGATAAAACCTGGCATTGCTTCATGGAATTACTGGTCCAGCAATCATGGAACAAAAGATTATAAAATAGTCTGTGAGTTTGCAGACCTGGCAGCACGCATGAACTGGCCTTACACTTTATTGGATTGGGAATGGGACTCTATGGGTAATGGGGGAACAATGGAAGATGCAGTTAAATATATTCTGTCTAAAGGCGTAAAGCCATTGCTATGGTATAATTCCGGCGGGCCATTTAACTGGGTTAGTTCAACTCCAAGAGATCGGATGCTTACTCATGAAAACCGTGTGGCAGAATTTACAAAGTTGAAGAAATTGGGCGTCGTGGGTATTAAGATTGATTTTTTCGAAAGTGAGAAGCAGGATATGATTAAGTATTATCTCGACATTTTAAAAGATGCAGCAGATTTTCAAATGATGATTTATTTCCATGGTTGTATAGTGCCGAGAGGCTGGTCAAGAACCTATCCAAACCTGATGACAATGGAAGCTGTGAGAGGGGCAGAATGGTACAATAACGGACCTGATTTTACTATGACTGCTCCTGAGCATAATACGATATTGCCTTTCACCAGGAATGTTGTAGGGCCAATGGATTACACGCCAGTCACTTTTACCAATTCCCAATACCCACACATTACTTCCTATGGGCATGAATTAGCCCTAAGCGTTTTATTTGAATCTAGCATACAACACTTCGCAGATCGCCCCGAAGGATATGATGAATTACCTGATGCGGCAAAAACATTTTTAAAAGAAGTGCCGAATGCATGGGATGATACTAAACTGCTGGATGGATATCCCGGCAAGTATGTAATCATTGCCCGGAGAAAAGGAAACGATTGGTATGTAGGCGGCATAAGTGCAGATCAGCGCCGGGAAATGAAGAAGACAATAAAGTTTGACTTTTTAGCCGATAGCATAAAGTATAAGCTAACTCTAATATCCGATGGCAAACACGATAAGGCTTTTGATGCTCAGTACCTGGTGGTTGATAAATCGTCGTCGGTGGATGTAAATATGCTTCGCCGTGGTGGTTTTGTTATGTCATTAGTACCTTTTGATTGAAAGCACCGAGGTTCGACAAATAAATCAAATGTAATTTCTAAAAGAATTAATTAAAAAACATAAATCATATTTTGTACTACTTCAATGAAATTTAATTATCGACCAAGGCAATCTCATTTCATCGTCATGAAGGCTTTTCTGCTTCCCATGCTGTTGGTGATTTGGATGTCAACGTCAGCACATGTCGGCGGGAAACATGTAATTGAAGGGGAAGCTGCCAGCGCAATAGGTGGTGCAAAAAAGGTGGACGACAATTCAGCCTCAGGTCGATATTTGGTCAGTATAAGCAAACCGGGCGACGGGTTAATATTCTCAAATTTGCCCCTAGGTAATAGGCTGGCGATACGCTATGCTTCTATTAATGCAGGTACGATTAGTGTGGCGGTTAATAATCAAAAAGCGATAGAGGTTAACATTCATTCTTCAGGAGCATTAATCGGTTCATTTCTCAATGCGATAATTGACATTAAAATTCCAG
>Ga0207933_1002347_pt1 | contig 12431 bp, 7 predicted proteins | sample NGESurdeep092012_4_FD_184488 | JGI IMG/M metagenome (GOLD analysis project Ga0207933, IMG submission 184488) | Arctic peat soil microbial communities from Barrow, Alaska - NGEE Surface sample F53-3 deep-092012 (SPAdes) | ecosystem: Environmental > Terrestrial > Soil > Wetlands > Peat ... | reverse complement strand
GTTACTTCAAGGTCGCGATGGCCGAGCAGGATCTGGATGGTGCGCAGATCAGCGCCAGCTTCAAGAAGGTGCGTCGCAAAGCAATGGCGCAGCGTGTGCGGATGAATGCGCCTGTTGTCGAGGCCAGCGCGTTCCGCAGCGATCTGGCAGGCACTCCACAGGACCTTGGTGGTGACAGGTTGGCTGGAGGTGTGCCAGCGGTTGCCAGGAAACAACCACTCCTTCGGCTTGCGCCGGAGACCGCGCCAGTAGATGCGCAGTTCCTCGAGCAGCTTCGGGCTGAGCATGACATCGCGGTCCTTGCCGCCCTTGCCCTCCCGGATATGCACCACCATCCGCTGGCTGTCGATGTCGCTGACCTTCAGGCGAGCCGCCTCTGCGCGGCGTGCACCGGTGGCATACATCGTCATCAGCAGGATGCGATGAAAGGGTGTATCCGCCGCCTCAATCAGGCGCGCGACCTCTTCCTGACTGAGTACCCCTGGAAGGTGACGCACCTTCTTCGGATAGGGCGTCTCGGCGATGCTCCAGCCCCGCTTCAACACGTGGATATAGAAGAAGCGCAGAGCCGCCAGTCGCAGGATGACGGTGTTGGGACTGTACTTCAACTGGGTGAACAGCATCGCCTGGTACCTGCGAATCTCCTCCGTGCCAAGCTGATCGGGCGGACGGCGGAAGTACCGGCTGAAGTGTTCGACACCGTGAAGATACGAGCGGATGGTTGTATCGGCGAAGTTGCGACGCTGCAACTCCTCCAGCATGAGCTGACGTAAATGGGTCACAGAGATACCCTCCTCTGCGACTCAACCTACCGCAACCCCACAACCGTTCGCTCAGCCCCACGCGAACGCGTCCGCCGCACAGCGGCTTCGTTCAAGTCGGCAACGGTTCGCCGATCTCCGTGGGCAAAACGTTACCTATCGCCAGAAGGCTGCGTCACTCATTGAGTTGAGCAGGAAGGCTCGGGGTCTTATGGACGATTAGTCGGCAAACCAGAAGTAATCTCGACAAACCTAAATGCCAGACAAGCCCTCAGCGAGGCTTGGCTTCCTTATTCGCGTGCGGCAGCACGCCACATTTCAGGGGCGGCATTGCGGGCAGGACACAGGCCCACTGAGATTCTCTCTCGCTTTACAAGCAGTTTCTCTTCAGGGGTGTCCAGAGGGGACATTTTCTCTTTTGTTGCGATACAGCATTTGATGGTTAGCAGTTCGGCATTCGTAAGAAACGGTTCCGTCATTTGGCGCAGGTCGAGAACGCGAACCCTCTCATTGACTCCGCACATGATGGCCGGAGACTCGATTCTATTGAGTGATTCACTGGATACTTGTTTGTCTTGCAGATTGGGGACGGCTAGCGCACACTTGTCTGAAAGAGCCGAAGGGGGAATGCTCCGGCTGTTTCCCAACGAATGACCATCGCGTATCTGTCTCTGTCGCAGAAGCAACATCTGTGTTCTGATGATTTGTATCTGCTGTAGTTTCGTTTGCGATATCGCAACTCCCATGTCGAGTATTTTCAGGAGGAGCAGTTCGCTGTGTATCAGTACGTTCCGCGCCCACAGATTATCGAAGTGCTCACGCACCTCAGAGACCTGTTTCGACAGCTCGAGCTTACCAGTGAGCGCGAGCAACTAGCCGCGGAACGACGCGATGTCGTCGCAAAGTATCTCATCTCCAATCTGCGCCGAACCGGTGACCACCCAACACTCCATACGTTGATGGAAATTGCGGAGACGTTCCTGCTAACCATCGGAGGAGCGCACGAGCTGTTCGGGTACGATCTGGAGGCCATTCGGCAATTTGATCTGCGATGCAACGCTAGCCGCACCCATATCATTGAGGCTTACACTTTCGAGCGGGACAGGCTGGTAGACCTTCCTCTGGAAATGGCTCCGGCGGCTGCATTCGAATTCGATGCGATGCTGGGTGACTTGGTACGGCTGTGGGAGCCTCCCCTTCCGATTCAGGCTTTGGACGCCAGACGATGGCATCGGCCAGGAATGTTTTATGTCCATGTCGGAACGGAAGATAGTCAAGGCACAAGCCTGCCGCCGGGATCGATGGCACTCGTCGAGCCTATCGATCAAGCGGAAGCACAGCGTCCCAATCCGCGTTTGATCTATCTGCTGCAGTTCGGGAACGGGTATCGCTGTAGTCGATGTGTTGTGACTCGCGGAAAGCTACAGTTACTCGCGACGACGCGAATCTACACCAGGGCGCAGGAGTTCGCCTACCCGGGCGAAGTGCGGGTGGCAGGACGAATTCGCATGTTTGCCCATGCTCTCCCACAGCCAGAGCACAAGATACACGGTTCATTACCGTTACGTCGTTTTGGCGCCGCCCTCATCCTGCCTTGGGAACACAGGACGAGGGACCACTTGTTGATGACCAAGCACAGACGCTTTCAGCGCTCCAAGGAGGAAGAGGCGGCGATCCGTGAATTGTTGGAGAACCTGCTTCAATCCCCGTTGAGCGGAAGAACGGAACGGCGATATCGCAGTCCCGGCTCGTCGGAGCCGCATGTCAGTGCCTTGATCCAGCTCACGCTTGCTCATTTCGCGCGCTACTCCGACTCGCTCCGGGGTAGTGGTCCTCCGATCAGCGATCGCGGGCGCTATTCGCTCGAAACGATGCTCAACGCGCGCCGCTTCTCCGAGCTATTGGCGCACGCAGATGAGGCACCTCTGCCCACGCCGAGCGCCGTCTGGAAGGCGATGGGCCCGGAGTTTGTGGATTGGGCGTCTCTTTTGTCGCTGAAGTTCCCGACACTGCACTTACGCAATGCCCCGGTGGTACGACTGGCGCACCCCTGCGATATCCAGGGCCTCGAACCTGCGATAGCTGCCGGGTCGTGGATGCTGCTGGAACCCATTGTTGCTCCTCCTGAGATAGAGAACGAGCGGAACAAGAGAGGATGGTCCCGATCGGTCTGCGTGCTTCGCCGAGGTATGAACATCCTCAGCGGCTATCTTGAGCGAGAAGGAGCCGGATACGTTCTGCTATCCAACCCGCACGGCCTCCCGACAAAACTGACGGTCGGTGCGGACGAGGTTGCGGCGTTGAACCGCGTTGCGGGAGTAGCCGTGCCTGTCTAGGTCACGTGACCATGGTGGAGTAAGTTTGGCCAAGCGTGCAGGTTCTTTCTCGCTACTCACAAATTCCGGAGTACGCTCTGTTCACTACCCCGCTGTCTTCTGATGCGACCGGGTGGCGAAAGGGCGCTTATGGTGAACGAACGGACTCCGCTTCGGACCGTAATCAACGAGGATGGCGCAGCGGTTCTGGATATGCCGTCAGGCACGATCACGACCCTGAACCCCACGGGCGCTTACATCTGGCAGGCATTGCAGCGTGGGGAGACGGCCGAGACGATTGCGGCGAATCTTGCCCGCGAATCCGACGAAACCCTTGAGGTGGTGGAACGCGGCGTGGCTGCGTTTCTAGCCGAATTGAAAGAGCATGATCTGTTGGCTGATTGAAGTTGCAGAGGGGACGACATGGCTATACACGCTCCGGCTTTGGAATGTACCGAGTACCGTGTTGTTCTGATCCATCCGGCTTCCCGTACGCTGCTGGCTGTCGATGGTGCAGGCGAGCTTCGGCTCCCGAGTATCAACGTCCCCGCAAACACCCGTGTGGTTCCGCGGTTGCATAAGGTGATGGTGACTGGATGGGGTATCCATGGACTGGTACTTGATTTTCTCTCGCTGGAGGAAGGATCTTCGCCCTGTGCCATCGTGGAGTTGATCTCCGAGAATGCACCCAGCGCGCTCCGCGCAGCGTCTGTCGAACAGATTTCGGAAAGCGACCTTTCAGAGCGCGAACGTGCCCTGTTGTATGCCCTACTACGGGGAGAGACGGAAAGCCCGTTTTCTCGTTTGGGCTGGCTTGCTGAGGCGACCCATTGGGTCGAGCAAGCGACAGGCGCAACGATCACGTCCATGCTGGACATCGAGCAGTTCAATGCCGGAGGAGCGTTCGCGCTGCTACGTTTCCCGATGCGGAATGGACGGAGCTACTGGCTGAAGGCGACGGGATGGCCCAATGCACATGAACTACCTGTCACGCTTTTTCTATCGAAACTTTGTCCTGGCCATCTTCCGGAAATCCTCGATGTAAGACCGGCGTGGAATGCGTGGATCATGCCGGACAAGAGAACCAGCGATCCAATGCTTCCGGCGGTCCCTGCGCAGTGCCTCGCACTGCTCGAATGCGCGGTGACGGCGATGGCGGAGCTTCAGGTTCGGACAATTGGGTGCAATGCAGAACTGCTTGCTGCGGGTGGGTTCGATCAACGCGTGGGTGTCCTGCGTGCGGACTCGGAGTTGCTGTTCGAGAGAATCCGTGAGGCGATGAGCCTGCAAACGTCCACCAAGGCACCTCGTATTGAGGGGGAGAGACTCGTACGGCTTCACCGAACTTTCGACGCGACGTGCGATTTCGTCGAAGAGATGGCGATTCCGGCAACGGTGCTGCATGGAGACATGAATGCGGGCAACGTGCTGTATGACGATGGCCATTGCCAGTTCATTGACTGGAGCGAGGCATACATCGGATACCCGTTGGTGACGCTGCAACACCTTCTCCTGCTGAATCAACCAGGAGATGTTCAGCTCAAGACGCGATGGGATCGAACCTTGATCGACCGCTATCGCGCCGTCATGAACGAGGTCTGCAGTCAGAATGCCATGGACCAAGGGATTGCCTGCATGCCAATCATCGCCGCCGCATCCGCAATGTATGGACGGGGTGAGTGGCTGCGGTCCTCGATAGCAAACAACCCCCACCGACAGGTGTATGTCCGCACACTCGCAAGACATATGGACCAGGCAGCGCGGGACACGGCATTGCTGGACGTCGTTCTGGAATCCCGGGCATGTACCGGGTGAAGGCGAAAGAAGGTGCTCCATGATGAAACCGATTCTCGAAAGCTGGGCTTACTTGCTTTACTTCGGATGTCTGATGCGCTTCTGTGGCTTTGAAATGGTTCACACCGCAGTTCGCAGACAGCCGGTTGCGAACAACCCGCCTCGTGTCAGCGATACAGCACTCTGTCATGCGATGGATCTCGCCTGCGTCTTCTACTTGAAACGGGTGTTGTGCTTGCAGCGCTCGGCGGCAACAACGGTTCTGCTCCGCCATCACGGCTGGAATGCCGAAATGGTGATCGGGGCGCAACTGCTCCCGTTCCAATCGCACGCCTGGGTGGAGATTCAGGACCGGGTGGTCAACGATAAGCCATACGTCACCGAAATATTTCAAGTGCTGGAACGCTGCTGAACGAGGTGGTCCATGAGCATCCTTTGGGGACTGATGAAAGAACACGGGGCGTCGGTGGACGAGGCCGAATTGCGCCAACTCTCAGCCTGCACGCAGCGCTATGCCACGGGCGACTCGGCGGTATTTGTTGATGGGTGCGTTGGCATGGGGTTGCAGCCGTATCTGAGCCATGCGCGTTCCGTCACGGAAGCCCGCCCATTCATAGACGCTTACGGGAATGTCCTTTGCTTCGACGGCAGACTGGACAATTTTCAGGAGCTCGTTGAGTTGCTCGACTGCCACGATGCCAAGTCCTCGGACTCCAAGATCGTATTGGCGGCCTTCCAGCGTTGGGGTGAAGATTGCTTCGCGCGATTTACGGGTGATTGGGCTCTGTCGTTATGGGCCGCCCGAGAGCAAAGGCTCTTCCTTGCGCGAGACCACGCGGGCACCCGGTCGCTCTATTACTCCCGAACCAAATCCCGCACGCAATGGGCAACGTATCTGGACACCTTCAGGGCGGTAGGAGCCGAGCTACCTCTTTCCAAGGAGTACGCCGCCGCATACCTCTCGAATTCTCCCGTTAGGGATCTGACCCCGTATCAAGAGATCCGTTCGGTTTTGCCAGGCCACTACGTAGTTGTTGCGGAGGGAGCCATTTTCCAGCGCCCTCACTGGAGTCCCGTAATCCATACATCCATCCGCTACCAGGGGGATGCGGAATACGATGAACACTTTCTCTCACTGTTTCGGCAAGCAGTCGCACGACGAACCGGACCAGGCGAGCCAATCCTAGCGGAGCTAAGCGGCGGGATGGATTCGACTTCGATCGTTTGCATGTCCGACTCACTTCGGCGCTCGGCGAATCCGGATGCGGAGATTCTCGATACGATCTCGTACTTCGACGACTCCGAAGCGTCACTCAACGAACGTCCGTACTTCTCTCTCACGGAAGCGAGACGAGGGAAGGTGGGCACGCACCTCGACGTGGCCTTCTCGCACAGAACCTTCGATGCGCCAGACACCGCGTTTGGAAGCTACCAGCTTCCCGGTAGCGACCGTTTCTCGTTGGCGTTGGAACACACGCTTCTCCCCACCTTTCGGGAAAGGGGCTATCGTTCCGTGCTATCCGGCATAGGCGGCGACGAGGTATTAGGCGGGATTCCGGACGGCCTTCCGCAACTGGCCGACTACCTTGTCTTCGGGAGACTCGGAACCTTCTTTCGGCAGGCGGTTGCGTGGTCGCTACCGGAACGCAGTCCTTTGGTCGCAACGGTGTCCAACACCGTGCGGTACACCGCGCAGCTCTATACACGGAACAATCCCAGAAGCCGGCGGATTCCGCCGTGGCTACCCAAGGAACTGCGTGACGGTTGTCTCGGGAACGACCCAACGGTGAATTTGGTTCCACAAAGAATTGGGATCGCACCTCATCGGTTGGAGAACGCGCTGACCTGGTGGCAGATCATGGAGACGCTTCCTCATCTATCTCCACGAATCCTCTTCCGTCCTGAATATCGGTATCCCATGCTCGATAAGGATCTCGTGGAGTATCTCTTCAGCATTCCGCCCGAACAACTCGTGCGGCCCGGACGGCGGCGCTTCATGATGCGACGCGCTCTGCGCGGCATCGTTCCTGTCGAGATTCTGGAGAGAAGGCGCAAAGCATTTCAACTCCGGGCGCCATTGCATGCAATCCGTGCCGCTCAGCCGAAGTTAGACAGGCTGATTACCGGCTCGCGTATCGCGAAGCTGGGCTTCATCGATGTTGCCGCGCTTCGGCGTGCCCTGCGGGCGACAGCAGATGGAGACGCCGAGTGGTATCAGGCAACTTTGCGAGCGATTGCCTACGAGTCGTGGTTAGGTACACGTGCAGGTGGAAGAGAGGTCACCGGCACCGCCGAAGATCGGCAACCTGTATGTCCAAGTTTGGCCGTGCTTTAGCGGCCGCCGGGCTCCGGGCAGCTTGAACGGCTCTGGCTGCACGGAAATTTGAAACAAAGAGAGGAATTACCTATGCATTACATCCAACCGCAAATCACTGGCGTCTTCCCTGCCGTCTCAGCCATCAAGAGTGCGAAGGGGGCTCCCCCGACGGAGATCGTCACTGGGAACCTCAGCGGTGGCGCCGCCTATCAGGCTGACGAGTAATCGCCGACTGATGTTGCTCCTCAATTCAACCGATCCGGCCACTCAGGAACCGAGAGGCCGGATCATTCTCCGTTCAGTTGCTTGCCGCGTTCGAGCGAATCGGGGCGAGCTCGGCTCTCAGTTTCCGCCATCTCTGGTATTGGGGCCGCTTTGCTGGGTCGGGATCTTCATAGTCCTGAAGCCAGAAGCGCATCCAGTCCACATTCCCTTGTTGAGATTCAAAGCGTTCCTGCGGCCTTCGATGAATGTGGGTTCCGTTGGGAAAATAGATCATGTCTACCGGTTTGTGCTGCAATCGGAGGGAAGCGTATAGCTCCCACTCCTGCAAGACTGATCCTGGGTTGATTGCCTCGATTCTGACAGGAGCCTGCACCTGATCGAGGTGAAACCCCGGAGCCTCCTTGATCCATCGATCCAGCCCAACTCCAACCGGACTGCCGCCGCGTACTCGGTTCATCTGCTCCTCAAGACTGGGGGCATCAGGGGCAAAGAGCATGTACTGCATATAGCTGTTATCCAGCCCATCCGCAATGGTTGCCGCCGCGAAGAGGTGGGGAGCCTTGACGACTGCGTTCACCGCATACCAGCACGTCCAACTGAAGCCGACCACACCGACTCGGCTGGGATCGATCAGGCCGTCCTCTGAAAGGCTTTGGATGGCGCTTCGATATCCTGCGAGGCTTGTTTGAGCATCCTCGTCGGACAGGACATCCGGCTTTTTCCGGATCTGAAGCACAACGAATCCTGCGCTGGCCAGTTCCCGTGCTGCGAAGGCCGTAGGGTCCGTCCCATCCGTAAGGAACTGGTGTTCTCGAAACATGTACATCTGGATGACCAGCGGGTAGCGGTGTCCGGGCACGTAGTCAACCGGTTTCACCAGGCCTGCTGTCCACTGCCGGCCTGTTGGGTCCTTCCAGCGATAGACTGAGGCTTCCCCAAACGCAAGGCGCTCAAGCTGGGGATTCGGGTTCCACAGCAAACGATTCTCCTTGGTAAGCGCGTTCGAAGCCCACAACACCGGGGCGTCATTGAGGCTCTGCCTCATATACACCCTTACATCGGAAGTGTTCCCTGCACTCCGAGCAAGTTCTTGCCCTTCATCGCCATCGTTGGGAATGGGCGCCTCAGAGACGAACTTCCATGCGTTCCCCACCAGATGGAATGTGATGAGTTCCTGCTCCTTGTTGTCCTGCTTGAGGGAGACAAGTGCTTCATTGCGGTCCCGGCCAAACCCCACGTCCGATACGTGTCCCGACTGGAAGGGCATGGCATCGCCATCGAAGTAGAGACACCGCCCATAGAGCGATGGCAGGTCCACGCTGGCCACGGCACAGGGCTTCGTGGGGATGGGAGTGGCTGGTGCAGCGTTCGGATTGGGTGGAAAGAATACGTTGGTCACCAACACTCGCCTTTCGTCGTTCGACCAGGCAACGCGATTCGCGTCAGCCATGTAGCCGAGAGCCTGAGAGTTTGGAGCAGCCACCAAGGGCGTCTTTCCTCCCGTCGCCAGATTGATGAGGGCGTACTGTCTCGTGCGCCAGAGGTTATCGGGTCGGGTGAAGTCTGGATCATCACTGTGCAAACGGAGGTATTTGAGTAGGGGAACCGGGTCATACTGCTCCCAGAACTTAGGAATCTCTCCGGTTACCGGCTCGACGGAGACCAGACGAGTGCCATCGGGCGAAAGCCGGAATGGGAGGGTATAGAGATACACAGACGTGTCCGGAACAGAATAGCCCGGTACTTTTCGCGGGATCGAGTGCTGCCCACCCAAATGCAATACGAACATGGAATAGGTGTGTGGCTCATAGGAGGTCATCTCTCCGGGAAAGAGAATGTCCTTAAGCCGGTAGCCGATTATGTCCAGGGCGTCTCTGTTGATGGGTGTTCCCGGTGATGGCCGAGGGGCATCCATTGGAGCGGCTGTGTACACGATGGTGTTCCCTGCCAGGTCATACCGGTCAACGTCATAGGAAGAAGGGGTCAGGGTACGGAAGGCATTACCACCTACGCCGGCCTCGTAAAGCTGATATCCATCGCGTCCGTTCTGTGCCCGGAAGTAGAGATGCTTGCTGTCTTCGGACCAACGAATATCCTGGATGAGGGGAGCGTATGCTGTCGTCTGATCCCCATACGGAATGGCTGTAACGGTGGCAACGACGCGGGGCCGTGGCCGGAGGTGCGAAGGCGATTGCAGGAACCTGTCAACGGCTCGGAGGTCGAAGACTGAGATCGAGGACTGGAGTTGATCGGTCGCCAGCAGTCCCTTGGTGGTAACAACCGCAACGTACTTTCGATTGGGCGAGTAGAGATCGCAGTCTTGTGTCGAGACATTCGCCTCCTCGGAAGGATCGTTGAAACGAACCATCGCGATGTCGTTTTTCACGGAAAACGAATTCTGTTGGCCATGTGCTTGTCTAGACAAGAGTGCCGCCGGGACAAGACAGAGCAGGATGAGGCGCGAGATCTCTCGCCTCCGCTGGAATACAGGCAGAGCAGGGGACATAACGATTTTCCTATTGGGAGTCCGGTGTTGGAGTCAAAACAACAGCTTGAGCGCAAACTGCATGGAGCGTGCTCCGCCCTGCTGGTACTGGGAGGCAACCGTCCCCAGGCTTGCGTTCAGCATGGACGTCGCTTGCCCGAAGGTCGCATCTGTGTAGTTTGGATCGACGTAGCCGAAGTTCGGATGGTTCAGCAGATTGAAGGTCTCTGCCCGAAACTGAAGGACGAAGGGATCGTGCAAGTGGATGTCTCGTCGAATCGCCAGATTGATCTGCGAGGCCCCAAAGCCACGCAACTGATTGCGTGGGGCATCCCCCAGATTCCCGGTGGGAGGCAGGCTGAAGGCAGCGGGATTGATGACCTTTCCTCCCGGATACTGTGAGCCATAAAGATAGAAGGGTTGTCCAGGCACGACGTTCAGCGTGCCCGGGTATAACATTCCCGTCGATGGATCGGTGACGAACTCTCCTTCCAACGTGATCGGGAATGCCGTGCGCACGTTGAAGCGAGCGTCCACGGCCCAGTCATTCAAGACCGCATCAACAAATCGGCTGGCCTGCAACTTTGGCAACTCCCAACTCACGCCGCCTTGAAGGTTCTCCCGGACATCGAAGTCGGCATCGGCTCGTTGTAGTGGGAGGGCGGTGGCATTCGAGCCGTAGTCAATAGCGTGCGACCATGTGTAGGCAACGAGCGCCTGTATCCCCTTCGCGACAGAACGCTGGAGTTGAAGTTGAAGGGCCTGATAGTTTGAAGTAACTCCGGATTGGAAATAATCGGCATAGCCGAAGTTCGGATTCAGGGGAGTGAGGTGTATCTCCTGAAGACCGATGAGCCGCCGCCCATTGGCGCCAACATACGAGATCGTGAAAGACTGCTTCGCTCCAATGGCTTGTTGCATGCTGACGTTCCATTCGAGCGTGTAGGGAAGCTGCAGGTGAGTGGGAAAAGCGAAGACCGTTGCCGAGGTATAGGGAGCCGTCGCGGTAACGGGAATGTTGAGTTGGGCAGCCGTGAAGGGTATGGTCGCTCCCGGTTCCAAGGTATACGACAGGAAACCAAGTCCGCTGTATCCCAGGGTCGCCACCTCATTCGCAGAGTCAAAGAAGACGCCCCCACCCGCGCGGACAACTGTCTGGTGGCCTGGCTGGTCGTGGGCTATCCACGCCACGCCAAGTCTCGGTGCGAAGTTGAACCACACCGTCTTCCATAGCGGAGTACCCTGGGGCGCCACAGTCAGAGTAGCCGGGTCGCTGAGGCTACCAGCCAGCGTGTACGCATCGTCCCCGTGTTGTTCCGTAGGCGGCGGGTTCAGGTCCCACCGTAAGCCATAGGAGAGGCTTATCCTCGGGGTGACACGCCATTCATCCTCGGCGAAGACGGCGGTTTGATTGAACAGCGGGGTTGCCGAAAGATGCCGGAAGACATAGGGTAAGCCGGGGCTCCCGCTGATAGCCTGTTGCGGAGTCTCAAAATAAGCATAGGGCTCGACCTCAGCCGGGGTAATCGGGGATTTGATATGCCGGTAGTCCACTCCGAACTTCAAGGTATGGTGTCCCACAAGGACACTCACGGTATCGACCAGGTTCCACTGGCGCTGCAGGTCGAGCGAGTTGAGCACGTCCATCACCGGGTTTCCAATGCCGGGCACATACATAACGACCAAAGGATTCACGCTGCTGTATCCACCAGCTCCCATCGCGACTCCCAGATTCACGGGTGTCGCGCCGCCGAAGTCGTCGAGCACCCCGACCTGGGCGGAGTCGGAGCGTGCATAGCCGAGCCGGAGTTCGTTGGTGAGGTTGCCGGTAAGCTGACTGCTTGCGCCAAAGGTGAAGATCTGGGCGTTACTGGTATCGGTCGTGAGGGCGAAGTCGGGTCTCGATTCGGTCGAACTGGGGGTATAGCCGTAGCGGAAGAAGAGTGCAAGCTTTGGCCCAAACGTATGGTCGAGGCGAACGCTGGTGGCGTCGATGCCGCTCGGAAGGGTGGAGGGCGCGATGAACTGTGCGAGGTTTGGACTGGAAGCGGTGCCATAATCGATACCGTTTGGCAGTGGGAAGGCATCGAGGATAGGCTGCATGGCCGGCACGGCCTGCTGCCGCACGAACAGATCCGGCACATACTGGATGGTGGCGGCTGTCGGAAGTGTGAGACGCAGGCCCTCATACGCTACGAAGAAGAAGCTGCGGTTCCGGCCATCGTAGAGATGCGGAATCCAAATGGGACCGCCTAGACTCCCGCCAAAGTCATTTTGCCGAAGGGCAGGTTGCGGCACTCCGTAGTGGTCGTTGAACCAGTCATTCGCGTCAAAGAAGTTGTTGCGAACGTAGTCGTACGTGCTTCCATGCACAATGTTGGTGCCAGACCGGCTCAAAAGAGAGAATTGCCCTCCGGGGGACCTGCCATACTCAGCGGAATAGGTCGAACTCTGCACCCGGAACTCCTGTAGCGCATCGATGGGCACCAGTGTCTGGGTTGTGCCAAGAGCGGTTGTTCCGCTCAGGGTTCCTC
>Ga0207933_1002346_pt1 | contig 12440 bp, 14 predicted proteins | sample NGESurdeep092012_4_FD_184488 | JGI IMG/M metagenome (GOLD analysis project Ga0207933, IMG submission 184488) | Arctic peat soil microbial communities from Barrow, Alaska - NGEE Surface sample F53-3 deep-092012 (SPAdes) | ecosystem: Environmental > Terrestrial > Soil > Wetlands > Peat ... | reverse complement strand
ACAGCGGCTCGCGGGCCGGATCGACCCGGTAGTCGATGGTCTCGACCCATTCGACATCCGGCCCAAAGCGCAGCCGTCCGGCCAGATCGAAGCCGGCATGGAGGCCCGACGAGCCCAACACCGGCAGCGGATAGATCAGATGGCGGAATGGCGACCGGCCGGTCAGGCTGAAATAATTACCCTTGGCGAGGATTTGCGGAGGAATGGTCGTGGGATCGAGTCCGCGCAGCCCGCGCGCGACCCGTTGCGCGCCGAGGCCCGCGGCATTGATCAAGGTTCGGCAGGCGATTTGCGTCGGCGCGGCGCCGCCGACATCTAGCGTGAAACCATCCCCCGCGACCGCCCCACCCGCGATCGGCGCGCGCAGGACCAGTGTCGCGCCCGCCGCCTCGGCATCGCCGAGCAGCGCCAGCATATAGTCATGCTGGTCGATAATGCCGGTGACCGGCACATGAAGCGCGGCGATGCAGGCCAGTTCCGGCTCCAACTCATGCGCGTCGGCGGGGGTCAGCCAGCGCATATCCGTGACGCCGTTGCGCTCGGCATTGGCCTGAAGGGCGTACAGTGCCGGCAGTTCCGCCGCGCTGGTCGCCGAGACCAGCTTGCCGCAGCGGCGATGTGCGACGCCGCGCGCGGCGGCGTAATCATAGAGCCGGTCGCGGCCGGCAACGCAGAGCCGCGCCTTGAGGCTGCCGGGCCGATAATAGAGACCGGCATGGATGACGCCGCTGTTGCGCGCGCTGGTCGCCGTGCCGATGGCGTCCGCCGCCTCCAGCACCAGCACCTCGCGCTCGCGCGAGGCCAGCTCGCGCGCGATCGCGAGGCCGACCACGCCGGCGCCGATGACGATGGTATGCACGGATTCCATGGTTCGGCGCGCTCAGGCAAAAGTTAAGGAAAAGATGGTAAATAAACTCCTAAGCACTTGAATTTATGTGTTTTACAGATTATCTTATCATGACGGTAGGAGCGTAGACATGCCGCATGAGCTGCGAAAGATCTACTTCAACGCGGTCGATGTGACCCACGCGGTCGAACGGTTCCGCAATGAGAAACCGCAATTCCTGCCACCCGGCAAGCTCCATCATGTCGAGATCCTGCCCGATCATCTGCTGGTCCGCATGGAACTCACCTACGTCGATAACACCCATCTGCTCGATTACAAGATCGACTATGACAAGCTGGCCGACGCGGTGATCGGGTTCTGCATCGAACGGCGGATTCCCCTGCCCGCCGCCGGCAAGAAGGTCAGCTATGTCGAAGGGGCGGAGGTGGTGCTGGAAATCGTGCTGGCGGATGAAACGGCTTATGGCATCGCCAAGCCGGGTGAATGGTCCCGCCTGCGTGGGGCCGCCGCCGCGACCGGATAATCGGCGCTCGATTCGCGCAATTTCTTCATCGGCGTCAACGCCATGAATTAAAGTACGCGGACCCGCCGCGCCGAAGCGAACGGGATTGCGATAGAGCTTGTTGGGGTTGCCCATGCCGCGTGAAATTCGACGGATCATCATGAATGTCATCGATCTTACCCACGCGATCGAGGGCTTTCGCGGCGAGAAGCCGCAATTCCTGCCGAGCGGCCAGATCACGCATATCGAGGTATTACCCGATCATCTTTTGCTAAAGATCGAGATGAAATATCTCGACAATCAGCACGTGCTCGAATTCAAGGTCGAATACGACAAGCTGGTCGAGGTGCTGGTGGCATTCTGCGTCGACCGGCGGATTCCGCTGCCGACCGGGTGCAAAAAGGCGGCTTTCGCGGTCGATGACGAGGTGGTGCTGGAGATTTCGCCACCCGACGAGATACAAGCCAATCGCCCGGGCGAGCTGACGCGCTGGCGCGACCGCGTCGGAATTTAGCCGAGGGCGGCGTCAATCGCCGCTGTTGACGCCGAGATGGGACAGACGCTCGCGCCATGTCGCCAGCACCTCGGGATTGCGAAAATGCAGCGGCGGCTCGCCGGCGAGGCCGCGCATCGTGTTCTCCATGGCGGCGACCGGCAGGCTGGCATAGGCCGCGTCGGAATGGCCGATATTGTGGCCGGTGACGATGATTCGGGGATGGGCGCGCAGCGGGTTAGCCAGCGGCGGCGGCTCCTCTTCCCAGGTATCGATCGCGGCGCCCGACAGAATGCGGGTTTGCAGCGCGTCCAGCACCGCCATCTCGTCCACGACCCCGCCGCGCGCGACATTGATCAGGAACGTCCCGTGCTTCATCAGCGCGAATTGCGGGGCACCGATCATATGCCAGGTCTCGTCGGTCAGCGTCACCAGCATGACGATGCTGTCGGCGGTGCGCAGCAGCGTGTCGAGATCGACCATCCTGACATTGAGCGGCGCGGCGATCGCGGGATCGATATAGGGGTCGGTCGCGATCAACTCGCACTCCCAGCCGGCGAGCCGACGCGCCACCGCCTGGCCGATCTGCCCGAACCCGACCAGCCCGACGGTCGAATGCCGGACCATCAGGCCGGGTTGCCGCGCGCGCCAGCCGCCGCTGCGCACCGTCTCGTATTTCGACATGAAGCGCTTGCGCCATAGCGCGATCAGCATCACCACCGCCTCGGCGACGCCGAGAATATTTTCCGGCGTGGCGCCATAGCCGACCGCGATGCCGAGATCGGTCGCGGCGCGCACGTCGATATGCTCGGTGCCGATGATCGGCGAGACCACGACGCGCAATTTCTGGGCGGCTTCCAGCGCGCTGCGCGGCAGTTTGGTATCGGCGAAGGTGCCGACCAGCGCCTGGGCCTCGGGCAGATAGGTTTGGATCAGCTCGCGGGTCCAGCCAGTCGCGCCGGCGGGCAGGCGCACCACTTCGCAGCCCTTGGCTTCGAGCATGCCGACGAGGTCGCCGAATACCGGCGGCATCGCCCCGACCACGACACGATAGCTCATTGCGGCTCTCGATTTTGCGTGTTGATCGGCGCGCATTCTAGCATGCCACGGGGCCGGGTCGGAACGTATTGCGGTATCCGCCGCGTGCGATGCTGCTATGACACCGGCGGCGGATTGCGCTCCGCGAAGGTCATGCGCTGGTGCCAATAAGGATAGATCGGCCGGCGAGCGCTGGCTTTGTCGAGGCGCGCGATCTGCTCGGGCGTCAGGCGAAACTCCACCGCGCCGAGATTTTCCTTGAGTTGCGCTTCGTTGCGCGCGCCGATGATCACGCTGGCGACGCTGGGCCGGTGTAGCACCCAGTTGATGGCGACCTGCGACACGCTGCGCTCCGCCTCGCGCGCAACCGCGCGCAGTGCATCGAGAATGTCGTAAAATTGCTCGGACGGAATATCTTGTCCGGTGCCGCCGCCCAGCGCGGCGGTACGGCTGCCCTCGGGGGCGGGGCGGTCGCGGCCGATCTTGCCGGTCAGCTTGCCGCCCGCCAGCGGACTCCACACCATCGTCCCCACCTTCTGGTCGAGCGCCAGCGGCATCAGCTCCCATTCATACTCGCGGGCGCTGAGCGCGTAATAGGCTTGATGCGCGACATAGCGCGGCCAGCCATGGCGATCCGCCGCCGCCAGCGATTTCATCACATGCCAGCCGGAAAAATTGGAGCAGCCGACATAGCGCACCTTGCCGGCGCGCACGAGATCGTCGAGCGTGCTCAGCGTTTCCTCGACCGGCGTCTGCGCGTCGAAGCCGTGCATCTGCCACAGATCGATATAGTCGGTGCCGAGCCGGCGCAGGCTGGCCTCGCAGGCGCGGATCAGATAGTGGCGCGACGCGCCGAGATCGTTGGCGCCGGGCGCGCTGCGGAAGCTCGCCTTCGTGGAGATCAGCACCTTGTCGCGCCGCCCTTTGACGGCTTGGCCCAGAATTTCCTCGGCCTGGCCGGCGGAGTAATTATCGGCGCTGTCGAACATCGTCACCCCGGCATCGAGGGCGAGGTCGATCAGCCGCGTCGCCTCGGCGAGCTTGGTGGTGCCCCAGCTCTTGAAGAACGGGTGGTCGCCGCCGAAGGTGCCGGTGCCGAGACTGAGCGCCGGCACCTTGAGACCGGAGCCGCCGAGGGAGCGATAGTCCATGGAAGATTCCTTATATTTGCCAATCGATTGGGGGATGCGCGATTTGGGCGTATGCGTTTGCGGCAAGACCGCACTAAACTAGCCAGCAAAAGCCGGTTGGGAGAAGCGCGATGAAATTCTGCTGGTTCCATCTCATGCCCTATACCAAGCTGCCGGACGATTTCCGCGAGAAATATCCGTCGGTCTGGGTCGATATTCCGCGCTCGCTGTTCGATCCGGCGCTGGCGAACCAGATGTACAATGATTTCATGGACGAGCTGGAATTCGCCGACCAGGTCGGCTTCGATGCCATCTGTGTCAACGAGCATCATTCCAACGGCTATGGGCTGATGCCGTCGCCCAATCTGATCGCGGCGAGCCTGGCGCGCCGCACCACCAATGCCGCGATCTGCGTCATGGGCAATTCGCTGGCGCTGTATAATCCGCCGACCCGCGTCGCCGAGGAAATGGCGATGATCGATTGCATTTCCGGCGGGCGCTTGATCGCGGGCTTCCCGGTCGGCACGCCATGGGACACGTCCTATTGCTATGGCCAAAACCCCAGCCAGCTGCGCGCGCGCTATCGCGAGGCGCATGATCTGGTGGTGCAGGCCTGGACGCGCGAGGAGACGTTCGCCTTCAACGGCCGCTACAATCAGCAGCGCTACGTCAACATTTGGCCGCAGCCGGTACAAAAGCCGCGCCCGCCGATCTGGATTCCCGGCGGCGGCTCGGTCGAGACCTGGCAATGGTGCGCCGAGATGGATTACGTCTACGCCTATCTCAGCTATTTCGGCTATCAGATGGGCCGCGAAACCATGCGCGGCTTCTGGGGCGAGATGGACAAGCTGGGCAAGGACCGCAACCCTTATCGCGCGGCCTTCCTGCAATTCGTCGGCGTCGCCGAGACCAAGGAAGAGGCGATGAAGCGCTATAAGGAGCCGGCGGAATATTTCTTCCTGCGCTGTCTCCATGTCGATCCGAAATACGCCTCGCCGCCGGGCTATGTCACCGAGGCGACGATGCGCGCCAAAATGGCGTCGATGGCGCAGGCGGCGGCGGGCGGCGCGCGGCCGCAGGCGGGCTTCGCGCCGCTGACCTTCGAGGAAATGGTAGAGAAGGGCTATGTCATCATCGGCTCGCCCGACGAGGTCGCCGAAAAATTGCGCGAGGTCGCGACCGAGCTCAATGTCGGCCACCTGATGCTGCTGCTGCAATTCGGCAATATGGGCAAGGACGTCACCAACGAAAATTCGCGCCTCTTCGCGGAAAAGGTGGCGCCGCAGCTCAAGGGTCTGTTCGACGACAAATGGGAAGATCGCTGGTGGCCGAAGCCGCTGGCGCGCCAGGACCGCGCGGTGCCGGCGGCGCCGTTTCAGCATCCGCTCGCCAGCGGGGGCTTGAGGGCGGCCGAATGAGCGAGGTCTTCGAAACCTATGTCGAGGTGAATGGCCTGCCGTGCCGCGTCTGGGAAAAAGGCGAAGGGCGCAAGCTGTTCTACCTCCCCGGTGTCACCGGCCTGCCGCGCTGGACGCCGTTCCTCGACAAGCTGGCGGAGACGCGGCGCGTGGTGGCGCCGTCGCTGCCCGGCTATCCCGGTGCCGAGGGCCACGATCTCTTGGATTCGCATCTCGATTGGATCGTCGCCGCGCTCGATCTGCTGGCGGCGGCCGGCGCCGATGGCGGTGAGCCGATCGATCTGGTCGGCGCCTCGATCGGCGGCAGTTTCGCCGCCGAGATCGCCGCGATCTGCCCGGCGCTGGTGCGCCGTCTGGTGCTGATCGCGCCGTTCGGCCTCTACGATGCCGATGCGCCGCCCGCCGATATCTGGGCACAGCGGCCCGGCGCGGCGCCGGCGGTGCTGTGCCGCGACTCCGCCACGTTCAATGCTTTCACCGCGCCGCCCGATGGCGCCGATCCGGGCGAGTGGAGCATTATCATGACCCGCGCCGCCGAGGCGACCGCGCGGGTGCTATGGCCGCTGGGCGATACCCGCCTGATCCGCCGCCTCCATCGCATCGCCGCCGATACGCTGGTGGTGTGGGGCGACGAGGACAAGGTGCTGGCGCCGTCCTATGCCGAGCATTTCGGCCACGAAATTACCGCACGCGCCGCCGTCGCGCTGATCCCCGGCGCCGGTCATCTCGCCGATCTCGATTCTCCTGAACTTGCCGCGCAATTCGTTGCCGGCTTCGTCAACCAAGGGTGATTATCATGTCGCAGCAAACCGAAACCGTCGCCAAGTTCCTCGCCAGCGTGAAGTCGGGCACGCTCGCCGCCGATCTCCTCGCCGAGGATGCCGGCTTCCAGTCGCTCAACATCAATCAAAAGGGCAAGGCCGCCCTGGTCGAGCGGTTCAAGGGCGGCAACTATGCCGAGGCCGATTGGGCGGCGCCCGAGGAGAAGGGCGGCGCGGTGCAGGCCACCGGCACGCTGCCCAATGCCAGCAAGATCGTGCTGACCGTGCATGTCGCCGGCGGCAAAATCGCCCTGCTGCAGCAGCAGGGCGTGCCCGGCAATCCGCGCCCCGCGGGTGACCTGAAGATCCCCGCCGAGTTGAAGACGCGGCTCGACAGCGCGTTGAAGGAACGGCATCCGATCATGATCACTTATGTCGATGAGAGCGGGCAGCCCAACCTGACCTTCCGCGGCTCGACCCAGGTGTTCAGCGACACCCAGCTCGCGATCTGGGTGCGCAACGGCAACGGCAAGATGATCCGCTCGATCCAGAAGAACCCGAAGGTCGCGCTGATGTATCGCGACGAGGATCAGAAGGCGACCTACAGCATGCAGGGCCGCGCCCATATCGATACCAGCGAGACCGCGCGCAAGCAGATCTATGACGCCATGGCGCAGGTCGAGCGCGACCATGATTTCGCGCATCTGGGTATGGCCATGATCATCGACCTCGATCTGATCGAGGGCTATAGCGGCCTGTCGCCCCAGGGCCAGATCAACCCGATCCGCATGGCGCGCGCCAAATAGGCGGCGGCATGCTTCGCCCACGCCACGGACGGCGCGGGTGTGGCAATTTCTCGGCGGAAACGTGACATTGCATCGCGCGACCGGACGAATGCCCCTCCACGGTGTTGGCCAATTTAGGCTTCCCTCGTGGAGTAATGGCGATGTCGAAAGGGTTGATTGGTCTGGCGGTCGCGTCAATGCTTTGCGGCGCCCTGACGCAGGGCGCGGCCGCGAGCCCGTGTCGGCTCGATTCGTTTAAGACGCACGCGCAAACGAACGGCTGGATCGTCCAGGAACTGACCTATGAGGAACGGCTCAATTTCCTCAACCACTTAAACCGTGATGACGGGGTGCGGGCGAATTTCTATCCGCCGCATGTCTGGGAAACGGTGCGCAAGAAAAATGAGCTGATCCATATCCGTGTCGTCTACCTGGATGCCAACGATTGCGTGATCGGCAATAGCGGCGAGATCGGCTTCAACGAATTTTCGTATCTGTTGGCGCCGAACGAGGGGTTCTGACCATCAGCTACGGCTTACCCACGGCTGCCTCGCGGTGTGCCGGATATGCAGCACATCAATCGCGTCACTATCGATGCCGTAAAAGACTTTGTACCGATATCGCCGGACAATGAGGACGCGGACACCAGCATTGGTGGTTTTCGGCGCCGCAAGAGGGTTTTCGGCGATGAACTGGATGCCGGCGTAGATCGCGCGTAAGACATTTTCGGCACCGGCCGGGTTTCGCGCCGCCAGATATTGGTAAATGTTCTCAAGGTCGGATCGCGCCTCAGTCCGATAGCGAACCTTCATCGCACGCCGAAGCGGCGCCAGAACACTTCCATCTCGCCGTCGGGAACCGACTCACTGCTTCGCGCTTTCGCGATGGCGGCGTTTTCGTCGGCACTTAAAATATACACACCGTTTCGGCGGGCTTCGATCTCGTGCGCATAGTCAATCAGTTCAGCCTGATCTTCTTCCGGCCAAGTCTCCGCATGCTCGATCACATCTTTCAGTATCTTGGTAGCCATGCGTTCAGCGTATCATATTCCTTACCGCACCGAAATGAGCTGGCCGATCGGCTCCATCTTGGTGCCGTTGAAGCGCGCGATCTGGGCCTGGCGGAACGCGTCGTAATTGTCCGGCGTAGTGTGAAAGCGGATGCCGGGCAGGAACATCGGCACCGCCACGTCAAGATGGGTCGCGATTTTCAGCACATGGTCGCGGGTCAGATCATCGCCGCATTGCGCCAGGACGGCGATCAACAGCGACGCGCTGCCGAACGCCACCGAGTTCAGCACCGACGCCTTGTCCGGGCTCGAATTGTTGTATTTTCCCATCCACGCCGAGAATGCCTGGAAGTCGGGTGACTTGCCCCATTGCGCCTGGTCGGTCGGGTCCTTCAACGCGGTGAGCGAGATCGTGCCGACCGCGTTTTGAAAGCCGACCGGCTTGAACGCGGCCTCGGGAATGGCGGCGATCGCCGGAATGACATGCAGCGGATGCCAGCCGAGATCGATCGATTTGCGCAGCGCCTGCGCCACGATCTTCGGCAGCGCATAGTCGGCGAACACAGTGGCGCCGGTCGCGGCCAGGGTGATGATCTGGCTGTCGACCGTGGGGTCCGATGGCTCATAGCTGACCTGGCTGACAATCACCCGATCCGCCTTATCGCCCAGTTCCTGCCGCAGGCCCTTGAGGAAGCCGCGGCCGAGATCGTCATTCTGATAGAGCACCGCGATCTTGGCGTCGGGCTTCGCGACCAGAATATATTTGGCGTCGATGCGGCCTTCGGTCTGATAATTGCCAGCGCCGGGAATGCTCCACGGATAGTGCTTGGGATCGTCGAATTGCGGCGCGCCCGACACCAGGAAAAGCTGCGGGACCTTGTTGGTGTTGAGGTATTTACGCACCGCGAGATTGGTTGGCGTGCCGGTCGAGCCGAACAGCAGGAAGACCTTGTCCTCCTCCACCAGTTTACGGGTCTGCTCGACGGTGCGCGCGGGATTATAGCCATCGTCATAGACGGTGAACTCGATCTTGCGCCCGTTCACGCCGCCGCGATCGTTGATCATCTTGAAGAAGGTGATCTGCGCCTTGGCGACATTGCCGGAGACCGAGAACGGGCCGCTGAGCGGGGCGGTCTGGCCGATCTTGATGGCGCTGTCGGTGACGCCGGGGCCGTAATGCTTTTGCGCCCAGGCGGGCTGAACCGCGAGGCCGCCGGTGAGCAAGGCCAAGGCAACCCAGACCGATTTTCGCATCGCGCCCTCCCTCATTTATTGATGTGACTGTGCCACCATTCGGTCATTGTCGCCACGGTCGCCGCCCCCTGGTCGCGATGCGGCGCGTGTCCGCAAGCCGCCAGCACGCATCGCTCGAACGCGCCCCCGATCTGGCGGGCGATGGCGTCGAGCTGCGCCAGCGTGCCGTATTCATCGTCGGCGCCTTGGATCGCCAGCACCGGACAGCGTATCCGGGGTAGCACCGCCTCGATGTTCCAGGCGCGGAAGCGCGGGTCGAGCCAGATCTTGTTCCAGCCCCAAAACGTCGCGTCCGGATCGTCGTGATGGCGGCCGAGGCGCCGGCCCATGTCGCTGGTCTCGAATGTCCGCTTGGCGGCGGCGATGCTGGCGACGGTGATGTCCTCGACGAAGGCATGCGGCGCCTCGAGGATCAGCCCGCGCACCGGCCAGCGCCCGTCGCCGGCATGGATCAGCGCGATCGACGCGCCGTCGCTGTGCCCGACCAGCACGACCTCATCCAGGCCAAGCTGGCGGCGCAGCTCGGGCAGCGCCTCCAGCGCCTCGCGATGCATGTAATCGACATCGCGGTTGCCGATGAGGCGGTCGGACTTGCCATGACCGTGGCGCGAATAGACCAGCGCCGGCGCGCCGGTCGCGGCGGCGAGCCGGTCGGGGAAATCGCGCCACAGCGAGATCGACCCCAGCCCCTCATGGAGAAAGACCAGAGTCGGCAGGCCGGCGCGCGTGCCCGGGATGGTCTTGAATTCGAGGCGGTGGCCGCCGGCAACGATGAAGTCGCTCATATGCCGAGATGCCGCTGCTTGAGCTCGGGCCGCGACGCGAGTTCCGCCGGCGTGCCGGAAAACACCACCAAGCCCGTCGCCAGAATCATCATCCGGTCGGCCAGCGCGGCGAGGGCCTTGAGGTCGCGATCGACGATGATGGTGGCGATGCCGCCGGCGCGGATGGTGGCAAGCATGGCCCAGATGTCGCGCGCGATCAGCGGCGCCAGCCCCTCCGTCGCCTCGTCGAGCAGCAACGCCGTGGGATTGGTCATCAGCGCGCGGCCGATCGCCAGCATCTGCTGCTCGCCGCCCGAGATCTGGCCGCCGCCATGATCGAGCCGCTGCACCAGGCGTGGAAACGCCGCGAGCACACGGTCCATCGTCCACGCTCCCGGCCGCGCCGCCAGCAGCAGATTCTCGCGCACGCTCAGCGTCGGAAAAATGCCGCGCCCCTCGGGAACATAGGCGATGCCCGCGCGCGCGATACGGTCGGGCCGCGCCGCCATCATGTCGCGGCCGGCGATGCGCAAGGCGCCGCGCCGGGGCGGCGTCAAACCGAGCAGCGAGCGTAGCAGCGTGGTCTTGCCCATGCCGTTGCGGCCGAGCAGCGCCACGCTCTCGCCGGCGGCGAGGCGCAGATCGACCCCGTGCAGCACATGGCTCGCGCCGTAATAGGTGTGGAGGCCGGCCGCCTCGATCAGCGCGGCGCTGGTCATACGGCCTCGCCGAGATAGGCGGCCTGCACCGCGACGTTGGCGCGGATCGCGGCGGGCGAACCGGTGGCCAGCACCGCGCCATCGACCATCACCGTCACGGTCGCGGCGACATTGAACACCGCGTCCATATCGTGCTCGACCAGCAGGATCGCGTGATTTTCCGCAAGACGCGCGATCAGCAATGCGATGCGCACCGCCTCCTCCGGCCCCATGCCTGCCAGCGGCTCGTCCAGCAGAAGCAGCGTCGGCTGGGTCGCCAGCGCCATCGCCAGTTCAAGCTGACGCTGCTCGCCATGCGACAAGGTGTCGGCGCGCATCGCCGCGCGCGCCTCGAGCCCGGCGAGCGACAGCGCGCGCTCCGCGGCGTCGTTGATCGCGCGATAGGCGCGGGCCGGGCGAAACAGGCGGATGGCGTGCTGGTGGCGCGCCTGCGCGGCGAGGCGGCAATTCTCGAACGCGGAAAATTTCGCGAAAATGTTGGTGCGCTGATAGGCCCGCGCGATGCCGCGCCGGGCGATGCGGTCGAGCGCCTGGCCGGCGATATCCTCGCCCTCGAAGACCACGGTGCCGGCGCTGGGCGTAAGATCGCCCGATAGCAGGTTGATCAGCGTCGTCTTGCCGGCGCCGTTGGGGCCGATCACGGCATGGACCTGGTTCGGCCACAGCGCCAGCGACACGTCGCGCACGGCGGCAAGGCCGCCAAAGACCTTGGCGAGCCCGGTGGCGCGCAGGATCGGCTCAGCCACCGCGCCGCTCCCGCATGGCGCGCCAGATCGCGGCGGGATCGGCGAGGCCGCGCGGCAGCAGCAGCACGGCGGCGATGATGAAGAGGCCCATCGGCAGCAGCCAATGGGTGGTGAGATCGCCGAGGAAATTCTCCAGCAGCACCAACACCGCCGCGCCGAGGATGGCGCCATGGACGCGGCCCATGCCGCCCAGAATCACCATCATCAGAACGGCGCCGGAAAGGCGCCAGCCGAACAGCTCAGGATTGACCACGCCGAATTGCGCCGCGTCGAAATAGCCGGCGAGGCCGGCCAGCGCGCCGGCGATGACGAACGCGATCAGCTTATAGCGCGCGGTGGCGAAGCCGAGCGAGCGCATGCGGTGCTCGTTGCCGCGAATGCCGCGCAGCGCATGCCCGAACGGCGAATGCGAAAGGATGTGGAGGAACATGTAGCTCGCGGCCAAGGCGATCAGCACGAGGTAATAGAAGGCATGGCCCTTGCCGAGATCGACGAGCGCGATCTGGGGGCGCTGATAGATATAGGCGCCGTCGGAGCCGCCGAGCCAGCGCGCGCCGGTGGCGTAGTAATAGAACATCTCGCCGAACGCCAGCGTCACCATGATGAAGTAGACGCCGGAGACGCGCAGCACCAAAAGGCCGATGATCAGCGCCGCGAGCGCCGCCGCCGCGACCGCGACCGGCAGCGACACGAGCAAATTGGCCGCGCCATATTCCGGCGACAGCAGGTAAAGCGCATAGGCGCCGACGCCGAAAAAGGCGGCGTGGCCGAGACTGACCATGCCCGCGATACCGACCAGCAGGTCGAGACTCATGGCGAAGATTGCCATGATCATGATCTTGGCGGCGAGGTCGAGATCGTACTTTCCCGCGAAGAAGGGCAGGGCGACCAGCACGGCGAGGCCGATGACCAGCGCGGCCTGAAGGCGGCGGCGGTTCATCGGGAGGACCGCGTGGGGCGGCAGGCCCCCACCC
>Ga0207933_1002345_pt1 | contig 12441 bp, 15 predicted proteins | sample NGESurdeep092012_4_FD_184488 | JGI IMG/M metagenome (GOLD analysis project Ga0207933, IMG submission 184488) | Arctic peat soil microbial communities from Barrow, Alaska - NGEE Surface sample F53-3 deep-092012 (SPAdes) | ecosystem: Environmental > Terrestrial > Soil > Wetlands > Peat ... | reverse complement strand
AGCGATGTTTGCGGTTCGGCGCCCTCAAACATCTACACTGCCAGGTTTTTCAATAAAGCGCCAGGTCTAAAGTGAAGATTCTTCGAGGTTTCTGCAATCGCCCTTTTCGACCACCTGAACTGTTACGGATTGTACTTGTGGTGCAGCTTGTTGTGGAGCTTCCACAGTGTCGTGGTTTGCATTCCTCCTCTGAAGCTCTTCATCCGCTAATTTGATTCGGGTTGAAGTCATTGGGTGATTCCCACCAAATGCCATTTTGGTCTGCACCGACGCAGGAATGATAGCCATACTGCCAGTGAAATCACCATACAGGAGCGGGTGCTTTTTTGCCACCTCATCAATGAGTTGTTCTATCGTCACTAGCATCGACTTAAAGGCCGTCGGATCAACTTCTGGACAGGATAGCGCACTTTTATCCGCATCCGACTCGACTGTCTTTCCACTTAGATGAGGGTTGTGCCTAGTCGCGTTGACCTGAACGACATGTCCCATTTCGTGGGCCACTACAGCCAACAGTTCCTTGTCATTCAAGCCGTTCTTGATATTTTTTGACACAAACACGATGTCGTGAAATTTGCCATCAATAACAGCCCATCCGATTGACGCGTCCGGTTTTTGCGGTTTTGGCTTTTCGCTTTTGTCCACATCGGGCTTTACGATGATAACGTCTGGCGGGTCTATACCAAACCGCTTGGCAATGGCCGCGAAGTTCTGCATAAATTGCGCCTTCTCAGGGTTCGCCCCATACTCTGTGTCCAAGAAGACTTTTTCACCAGGCCAACGTTTCTCTAACGGTTTAACGAGGGCTAACTGCGCGAGCATTGTTTTGCGGTCCTGCGCTGAGGTGGCTCCAAGAGAGGTGACGTCTGTTGCAGCGGGCAGAGGATCGCCCATGAATGTCTCCGTTAGTTGGCGGTTAATCGAGTCAGCATACTGTAAAAACGTTAATTATTGGTTAAAATTGGTAAACGCACCGCACCGAGGCAGGCCTCGTTTCTTGGAGACAGGTTGGGGGTGGCGCAAGGCCCGCCCATCCCCTTCCGGGCTGTTTGTCCTGCATTGCCTAGCTGGCCCCGTCGCTTATGCCCGCAAACAGCTTCCGCCCAGCTTCACTGCGTTGCAGCCGGTTCCTCGCGAAGCCGTGTTGCGTGCGCTCCGGTTCCCGCTCTCACGGCAAGTACAAACAACCTGAAGGAGATTGAACCATGCCCCGCCACAATAACCTATTCCGCTCCAAGCCCGAGCCGACCATGATGGATGCCGTCAGGGGAGTTGCCTGTATGCTCCTGATTTTCGCCGGGATCATGTACCTGAAATCTCTGTAGTCAACCGCGCCCTAAAAACTCGACAGGAAGAAAAGAGCGCAGGATGCTGTCGTCACCGTCAGCGTGTATGTGGCCGTAAAATCATTCATGCTTGCGGCATTGGTGCAGCCAGCCCAGTTATATACGAGCACGTTACCCAATCCCGGTTTACCGTCGTCGTATTTTTTGTCGATGGCCCAAACATCTTTAGGGGTGATGCCGCTGTATCCGGAGGCAAGGGAGAACATCATCACATGTCCCGTGCCATAATCCGCGTTGAACCATCCGCCTCCGGTATCGCCTCCGGTCCAAGCAGAACCGGCATAAGGCCTCCAGCTCAGGGCGTTGCCATAGCGGGAGGCGGGCATATTGACGCCCACGGTGGCTGTGCCAGCGCCGGTATAAGATCCTTCGATCATCTTGGCATTGGCGAGATGCTGCCAGAAATGCTTCCCCTCGTCGCCCGGTACTACGTATGGTGCGATTACTCCGTCACCATTGCCGTTGCAGGTTGCTGCCGTAGTGGCAACCGTATTTTGACAAGTAGCATCTGCCCCCGTGCCGCCTGCGATACCCCAGAAACTCGTGGCGTTATTCATATCGCCGGGCAAAGCCTGATACTGTTGTTTGAAAGTCTGCACCGCCGTCTGGTAGCGATTGAATTCGGAAATGACCGCATTGAGTTGGGCTGTATGGATCAGCGACTGACCCACGAAAATCCCGCCGATGAGAAGGCCGATGATCACCAGCACGATGGAGAGTTCGAGAAGTGTGAAGCCTTGGCGCACGGTCTGACTTGATGAGCTGTTGTTCCTCTTTCCAGTGTGCTCGCCATTTCCTAATAAATCGTTAACGGCCTTAAACGACCAGAGGAAACTCCGGCTTTTCAACGCGCCTGTGGCGGGAATAACACCATACTGTCGGGGACTGCGATTCATGGGCGCTCGGGGCGGGTGCGGTCCTCTTCGTCACGCTCCCGCTCGATGCGATCACGCCAGATAGTCTCCCCGATACCGGTGGTCAATCCGAAGCCCGCAATTGTGGCCCGTCTCGTGGACGGGTTCCCCATTCGGTCCGTTGCCAGCAGGCCCGCCAATCGTAGTTCACGCAGCTCGAAGGCTGGAAAGATGAGGGCGTAGGCGAGACGCCATGGTTAAAAACCCGGAATGAAAACTATTGAGCATGCAACGCTTGTGGTAGACAGAGCGTAGGTAGCTCCCACATCGTTCGTAAAATTTGGGGCGGTCGTGCAACCAACGGCGCTTGATATGACATTGCCGGATATGGGCACGCCATCGTCTAATTTCTTATCAATGGACCATGCGTCTTTTGGTGTAAGAACATTGCCATAGGCCATAGTGGTTGCGCCACTGTTTGCGCCAAGTACGAGTATATTACCGGTTCCATAATCGATGGGAATTGTGCTAAATGACTGAAAATAGTTCCACCCGGCAAGGAGATTCGCTCCGCTGGTAGCGTTCCAGCCAGCAGCAGGAAATTTTGAGAGAGGAATATTTGTACCGGAAACGGCTGTTGATTCTTGGCCGGTATAGCTTCCGTCGATCATTCTTGCGTTGACCAACTGCTTCCAAAAGCCGAATATTTCACCCCATTGGGTATTTTCTACATCGAGAAGCCCATCACCATTGCCGTTGCAGGTTGCAGTCGTAGTGCTACCGGCATAGAAACACGTCGGATCGTTCCCTGCGCCACCTGCCGATCCCCAGAAACTGGTGGCGTTGTTCATATCGCCCGGCAGCGCCTGATACTGCTGTTTGAAGTTCTGCACCGCCGTTTGATAGCGGTTGAATTCCGAGATCACCGCATTGAGCTGGGCCGTGTGGATCAGCGATTGCCCCACAAAAATCCCGCCGATCAGCAAGCCGATGATGACCAGCACGATGGAGAGTTCAAGAAGTGTGAAGGCTCGTGTGTTCATTTGCAGAGATGCCTAAAAACTAGCGAGAAACCAAAGGTTGCAAGAAATCGTCGTAACCGTCAGTGTGTAGGTGGCTGTAAGGTCACTCTGGTTTGCAGCATTGGTGCAGCTTGGCCAGTTATATACAAGTACATTACCCATTCCCGGTTTTCCATCGTCGTATTTTTTGTCGATGATCCAAGCGTCTTTGGGTGTTACCGTGGAGCTGCCGTTGTCCAATCTCAGCATGTGCCCCGTACCATAGTCGGTATTGAACGCATAAGCGCTCCCACCGTTATACGACGAAGCTATCTGGAGATACCACCCCGCATTTGCGCCAAAACGGGACGCAGGAACGTCCACTCCGGGCGCGACCCCTGCATTGGCACCGGTATAAGCCCCCTCGATCATCTTGGCATTGGCGAGATGTTGCCAGAACCGGTATCTTTCATCATTAACAGAGACGGATGTGCCTATCACGCCGTCGCCGTTGCCGTTGCAGGTGAGTGCCGTGGTGCTGGCTATGGCTTGGCAAACCGTATCACTGCCAGTGCCGCCTGCCGAACCCCAAATGGCGGTGGCATTGTTCATATCGCCCGGCAGTGCCTGATATTGCTGTTTGAAATTCTGCGTCGCCATCTGGTAGCGATTGAACTCGGAGACCATGGCGTTAAGCTGGGCCGTATGAATGAGGCTCTGGCCTGCGAATACTCCGCCGATCAACAGGCCGATGATGACCAGCACAATTGAGAGTTCGAGCAGTGTGAAGCCGCGTGTTTGCATAAGAAAGCTTAAAAACCCGTCAGGAATATAAGTGAGCACGATGCGCTGGTGACGGTCAGTGTGTATGTAGCCGTAAGATCGGCATTGGTCGCGGCATTGGTACATGCCGCCCATCCGTATACAAGGACATTACCTAGGCCTGGCTTGCCGTCGTCAAATTTCTTGTCGATGGACCATGCATCTTTGCCGTTATAGAGTGCTCCAGCTGGCCATATATGGGCGTTACTCTCTTGGGCACCGGTTTCAAGAACATGCCCTGTCCCGTAGTCCGTGGCGAAAGTGGAACCGCTCCCGCCTAGAGAGGCGCTCGGAGCAAGCCCCCATGCGCCATTTGGGTATTTTGACGCGGGTACGTTTACGCCTGCCGTAGTGCCCGAGGTCGCAGTGAATGTGCCAATGCCCGTATATTGTCCTTCGATCATTTTGGCGTTGGCAAGATGCTGCCAAAAACGAAAATGCTCTAGGCTGCTGGTGCCATTGTCATTGAGGGTGCCATCGCCATTTCCATCGCAAGTTGCTGTTGTGGTGCTTGCTGTGATGCGGCAGGTGGCCGGTGTTGCATTGACATAGCCCCAGAACTGTCCCGCATTCGGCATATCGCCGGGCAGAGCTTGGTATTGCTGTTTGAAATTCTGCACCGCCGTCTGGTACCGGTTGAATTCGGAGATGACGGCATTGAGTTGCGCCGTATGAATCAGCGACTGGCCCACGAAAATCCCGCCGATCAACAGGCCGATGATGACCAGCACGATGGAAAGTTCGAGAAGGGTGAAGCCTTGTTTTGCCATGAGGCGATCCTAAAAACCCGTCAGAAATACCAGTCCGCAAGACGGGGTAGTTACTGTCAATGTATACGTTGCAGTGAAATCACTTGAGTTTGCTGCGTTAGTGCAGGCTGCCCAGTAAAACACAAGTATGTTACCCAGCGCGGGCTTGCCGTCGTCGAACTTCTTATCGATGCTCCAAGCATCTTTGGGTGTCAGGTGTGGACCGGCGCTGAGGATATTAGTGAGTTTCAAAATATGTCCGCTGCCGTAATCTGTGGTGAAGTTATTTGCGCCGCCGGGGGCATAAGTTGAAGCGAGATTAGGCCACCATCCCGTATTGTTACCGTAGCGGGAGGCGGGAACGCCGACCCCGATGGTAGGTGCCCATGTTCCACCACTATAGAATCCTTCGATCATCTTAGCGTTGCTGAGATGTTGCCAGAAACGAAGTATTTCATCGTTGGAATTCACAGATGTGCTGATCGCACCGTCACCATTGCCGTTGCAAGTTGCGGCTGTGGTGCTGACCGTTGACATGCAGGTTGCGTCCGCACCCGTGCCACCCGCCGAGCCCCAAAAACTGGTCGCGTTGGTCATGTCGCCCGGCAGCGCCTGATACTGCTGCTTGAAATTCTGCACAGCCGTCTGGTAGCGGTTGAATTCGGAGATGACGGCATTGAGCTGGGCGGTATGGATCAGAGACTGGCCCACGAAGATTCCACCGATCAGCAGGCCGATGATGACCAGCACGATGGACAGTTCGAGGAGGGTAAAGCCTTGTGTTCTTAGTATGCGCATATCTAAAAACCCGCAATAAAGAAGATCGAGCACTGATTCGAGGTGGTTGTCAGCGCATAAGTTGCATTTAAGGTGGTGTTATTGGACGCACTTGTGCAGAAAGCAAAGCCGAAAGGAGATAGCACCATGACGTTGCCCTGTGCGGGCATACCATCGTCCACTTTCTTGTCGATTGCCCACACATCTCTGGGCGAGAAAGCAGGAGCACTTGCAGAAGAATCGCCGCCGTTCGTAGCGCCTAGAATGAACACATGCCCGGTCCCGTAATCAGTGGCGAACGCAGCAATGCTTAGTGGATCAGCGCTTCCAGCATTATAGATAGAAGCAACCTGCACTGACCATGCGGCATTAGGGTATTTGGATGCCGGAGTGCTAACTCCTCCAGTTGCACCAATCACTGTGCTAACAGTGCCGATACCCTGATATTGTCCTTCGATCATTTTGGCGTTAGCGAGGTGTTGCCAGAAACGGAATAATTCGTCGCTGCCCGCGCTATCCGCAAGAATGCCATTTCCGTCTCCATTGCATGTTGCGGTAGTCGTGCTGGCTGTGGTGCGACAGGTGGCAGGCGTGGCGTTCTGCGCTCCCCAGATGTTTGTGGCATTATTCATATCGCCGGGCAGCGCCTGATACTGCATCTTGAAATTCTGCGTGGCCGCCTGGTAGCGGTTGAATTCGGAAATGACGGCATTGAGCTGCGCGGTGTGGATAAGCGACTGACCCACGAAAATCCCGCCGATCAGCAGGCCGATAATCACCAGCACGATGGACAGTTCGAGGAGGGTAAAGGCTTGGCGCATTTGCGCCCTTTATTCGTTGTTACTCACATCAGTGTGATCGGAATGTCTTAATAAATCGTTAACCAGCCCCGCCCGCTATCTACTGGCCCGAGAGTCGCTCTTTTGCTCTTGACGACGGTCTTCTTCCCGCTCGCACCGGAGTTTGTCCTGCCATGACTGCTCGATCTCGCCGACAACCGCCGCAACGATTGCGCCGATTCTGATCCACCGCCATTTTTTCTCCGGGTCTTTGACGAATTCTCCGATGACCAAAGGCGTGAGCGCCGCGAGCAGATGCGTGTGGCTGCGGTGGAAGCAGCGTCTTTCTTTTTGGTGGGATTTGGCAGGCTCCTGCATCCGCCCGATACTACGCCGAATGCGGGAGCCTGCCAAGTGAAGATTGTGTTACGGTCGCCTCCCCACGGCCAAGGCAATGATTGCCCACAGCGCCCCGCCGATGGCGATCACGGCAGCAAATCCTACCGCTGCGGCATGCGAGAGCGCCAGAAAGGCGTTTAACTTCAAGTGGAACATCCGGCCCATTACGATTTCCCTCCGCGATGAATGAAATGCTCCAGCCCTTCCAGCGGGATCAGACCACATACCAGCGTGGCGAGCAGCCGGACCAGAATGCGGTCGCTATTTCGGTCTCCAAACTCTATGGCGACCCGGAGTATCTTTTCATAAGCTCGCTCGAACGCCACTTCGAAATCTTTGCCGTCCAGAGCCGAAAACCCGCCTATCGCCACGGATACAGGGATGCCGACCAACACCGCGACACACAAGAACACCCAGCCCATTACCTTCTTTGGATCGTCCATAATTTTCCCTTTCAGGCGACTTTCTTTGCCGTATCCAGCCATTTCGGAGGCCGACCGTTCCCAACCGTCCATGTCTTCGATGGATCGTCAGGATGCTGAAACCGATCTCCGGCTTTCAGCCCGCGCTTACCGTTTGTGAGATGCTTCTTTCCCTTGATGCTGATCTGTAGACCAGCCTCCCTTGCCCGTCTGGTTATCTCCTCGATTGCCTGTTCGCGCCGCTTGTCGGCGCGTTCGTGTTGTTCGGTTTGGGCGAAGGTAATTACGTCGCCCAGTTGGTCATCCGTGAGTTTCCGAATTGCTTCTTGCGTCATTTGTCTCCTTTTTTGAACACGTCGATTGAAATTTCTTCGATATGGGGTTCGTCTTCCGGTTTCAGCGCTTCCTCCGCGTCGCTTCCCTCCTGTATGAACGGCACCCGGTGCTGCACCAGCGCATCGTAAAGCCGGTCCAGATTACGGCCCGCGATGGTGACGGTGATTTCCCCAAATACGAGCTTCAGGGTGCCCGGCTCGTAAGTAATGCTGGCCAGCCATGTATAACCGAATGCCCGCCGTCCTCCTTCGGAGAACCGGCAATCGAGCATGATGTCCTCGCGCCCATGTGGACGGGCGACGCGCCATGTCTGCCGGAAGGGGCTACCCCACGTCTCCTGGAATGTTTCATTACGAAGGAGGCCGGTTATGGATTCTTCGAATTGCTCTTCATCGGAAGCCTTCGCCGCCCTGCTTCCGGCGAACTTGTCCACCGCTGACGGCTTACGCGTGTTTTCGTTTGTCATGGCTTCTCTCTCTGGTTGGGGTTATTCGTCTGATTGCTTCTCGCGCGCGGTCCTTGATTGCCTGGTAGGCCTGCCGAACCCGGAGTGCTTCCATGAACGTCACGGATTGTTTCGGGGCTTCCGGTTTGCCCAGCAATTCGGTCGCGGACATGCGGGCACCGGATTTCTGGACGGCATCGAATAGTGCCTGCTTGTCGTCGGTATAAAGCTTCACAGCCTCCCGGCCACGCGATACCGAGACATAAAACTGTTCGCGGTTCGCAGCGGAAAGGGAATCCTGAGACATGCTGATGAAAACGTTATCTACGGTCTTGCCTTGCGAAGCGTGGCTGGTCGAGGTGTAGCCGTAAGCCAGATGCCCGTAGTCTTTTGGCACAACGAAACCGTTGCTCAGGCGCAGGTCGCCTTTATCGGTGAATCCCGCCAACTGATAAACGGCACCGTTATTCAGCCGGGTCTCCCGGTCGCCGGTTTTCAGCCGCCCGTTTTGCGTGATGCGGATTGTCTCGCCGACCGCCACCGGCATCGAGCGTTTGCGGTAAACCTGAAAACGCTCTGCCTGCTCCAGCGGTAACGGGCATTTCTTACCGCTATAGCGGACGGTGGCACCCTGCGCTGTCGCCGCAATGACCTCCGCCTTATCGCCGCGCTTGAAACCCTTGGCATTCTGATTGAATTGGACGATCATGCCCGGTTCGTAATTCAGCGCGTCCTTACGCTCCGCTTCCGTCCAGCCGACGCCTTGCAGGGTGTCGAGAGTCTTTTCGACACCGGCGAGCCCCTTGCGTTCTTTCAGCGCCGCCCGGATGCGCTCAGTGACCTTCGCGGCCTCTGCATGGGTGGGAGTAACCACAAGACTTTTCTCTTGTCCGGCAGCCAGATAATCATCGGCCACCTTTTGATAACGCTCTTCGCCTTGGCACTCGATGACAGCCCCCATAGCATCAAGCTTTCCAATGCCTCGTCGCAGATACGTCTGATTGCCTCCAGCCACCACCTCGCCTCGGCTAATATCCGCCACAGCCGACCTATACGCATCGTTTTTTTGCCTCCTGATTCCCCGCAGTTCGGCGAAGGGCAGGCCTGCCTCTTTCTCGATAACGCGGAGCGCATCGCCGCGAGAGACCGAAGCGTGCTGTTTCGTATCGCCCGAAAGGATGACGCGGTTCTTATTGGCCTTGGCAAAGTTGAAAAGCCGGTTGGTATCTTTCACCGAGAGCAAGCCAGCTTCATCGACCCAAAGCACGCGCCCGGCAACCTGCTTTTGCAAATTCCTGTCTGTGAGAAGTCTTTCGACGGTATCCGCGTTCGCGAATCCCTCGCTGCGCAGAACCCCGCGTGAAGCCTCAGCGGACGGGGCAAACGTGCTGACCTTTTGCCCGGTTGCCTCAATGGCCTGAACCGTGGCCTGCATCATGCGGGTTTTCCCCGTGCCTGCCCGGCCTGATAACCCTATTACCCGGTCGCGGGAATTGAGGATTTCCAGAGCAGCCTTGCGTTGCTCGGTGCTCAATGAACCATCCGGAATTTCCGGAGAGTTGGAGAGCTTTGCGCAGGTGCCCCTGCCCTCTCTGGCGAAGGCAACCATTTCAAGCTCTTCCTCGTAGACCTTTTTGGTGGTGACGTACCGGACGCCGCCCTTTTCTTTGCGGATGATATTTGCGTCGCGGAGTTGGCGGTGGACATCCTCCACCGTCACGCTGCCGACGCCCTGTACAAGTGCAGCCGCGATGAGGGCCTTTTCCGTGATGACGGACTTCCGCTCGAAACTATGCTCGACGGCGTAATCCACCGCCTCTTTTGCCGTGAGCCCGCGGCCCTTATGAATGTCCGTGCCAGCCGATTTCAGGGATTGCAATTCCGCAGGCGTTAACCGGGCAAGCCATTCCCTCCGAAGTTCCTCACTCCCCAGCTCGTCACCCTTTCTATTCCGGGTCGTGCGCCCGAGGTTTGCCTTCGCATCCGCATCGGTAATGCCGAGCGCTTTGGCGCGTTCCTCGATGACCGCTGTACGGCGGGAGAATTTCTCGCAGGTGGATTTCTCGATGCCGAGCAGGCGGAAGGCTCTGCCCTCCCGCTCAACCCCATACCCGAGCGCGGTCAGTTTGCCCGCAAGCCGCGCGTGGAATGCAGCCTGGTAGTAACCCTTATCCCGAACGATGTCGCCGAACTGGCACGCCTTGAGAGTTTTCTCGACCGGATCGTAGCTCATGTTCATGACCGTTACGTGCCGGTGCATGTGAGGATCGACCGAGCCATCGGCCAATGGCCTCGTGGTTTCGTGGGGCCACTTTACCCAGATAGCGTTACCGGTTACGCGATCATGATCTGCTCCGCCTTTGCGAACCCGCACGCAGATCGCGGTTTCGATTTCCCTCATGGTCTCGTCAATCGCCTGATCGACGGTACCCGCGATACGGGTATCCATTAAGGCCGCAATCGTAACGCCCTTTGGAGCGTCGAAAGTGATGTCGGTCATTGCCCGCCGATCCAGCTTCAGGCGAGATGTTAATTGCTCTGAACTCAACGGATGCTTGTTATCGACGAGATTGAAGAAAGCCTCTTGCGTGACGGGTCGATTTCGGACGCCCAGCATGTCGGCGGTGAGTCCCTCGAAACGGGGCTGGAGCAACTCGGCATCTTTCGCAAAGTAGTCGCCTTTGCTCAGATGGTCGGAGAAGTAATCCTTCGCCGCTTTACCTCCGCCGAAATGGTTGATCGAGATCATGTGGTTTACCCGCTGCGGTTGAACCAGAACGTTTCCTTAGCACAGAAAGGTTGCAGAATTAAACATCAAAATATGGATAGACCTGTCCCCTATGCCGTGCATAAGGTGCCGGGTGGCATCCGTGTAACACCACCCGGCCTTACTTCACCGCGAGCGTCCGCCCGTGGATTGCGAGGGCGCTGGCGGGGTCGGCGCGGGCTTACTGACGGACTGAGATGCCGACTGGCTCTCGCCCCCCTTAACCCCGGCGCTGCGTAGCGCCTGCCCCGCCTCTTTCGCCTGCATATTCCCGTCGCACGGGCTGAGCGCCGGACGCTCTCCCTGCGGTACGGTCATGTCCTTCTTTGCTGCCTGCCCAGCCGCGTGATCGTTCTTGACGAGGTTCAGATGGGACTGACCATCTTGCTTCACGCCAGCGTTCTTTAGGTCGCGTCCTATGGCATTAGCCTCGTCCCGCGCCCGGCTACCGAGAAGCTTCGCCAGTTCCTCGGGTCTTGCGCGTTGCGGCTCCGGTTGCGTCTGTTGCTGATCCCCTTGAAAGGGCTTCATTTAGCCACCTCCGGGTCGAGCATGCCCTGTACCTCGTCGGAGTATTCAGGAACGATCTCCGGGTAGCGCCGCATCATGACTTGCGTCGCCTGCGATATGGAGAAGCCCTGATCGACAGTGCGCTTTCCCGAGACGACTGATCTCTTGAAATCGGCTTCGACCATTGCGTCATACCCGTCAAGCAGTCGGGACTCCTCGGCGTACTCTGCCAGCGTCTCGTGGATGAAGACAGATATGGCACCGACGTAAAGCCACAATGCAACGGGATTCTGGTGGATGACATGCGCTGCTACCCAGCCAAGCCCAAGTAGCCCTAAAGGCTCGACCCACCGCTTCAAAATTCCTTCGTCGATACCTGTAACCATCAGTAGCGGCCGACCGCTATATCTCGTGTGGGGCATTTCGTCACGTTGCCTGGAACGCCAAACTTGAATACCGTGATAAATTCCGAGCCCGATGAAGCTGAGGTAAAGCAGTTCCATCAGCGCGGAGAATCTCTGGTGCGAAGCTACGGAAATGGCGAGATTGCCAATCCCGGTGTAGAAACCTATCGCTGTGAGGCCGAATAAGATATTCAGCTTGCTCAGGTAACGGCAGCCGAATCTCTTCCGGGTAAAAACATTTACCGAGATTGCGTGGCAGCCCGTGATGAGAAGGGCGATTGCCCAGAAGAACTCGAACTGCCTGACAGTCGGTGATGCTTTAGCCAATTGATGGCTCATTTTTCCTAGTTGCATGATTTAACCTTTCTGGTGAAATTGGGTTCGTAATGCTGTTGTTCCTGTTGAGCGGAAGACACGTCCTCCGCCGAAAATGATGCTCTGCACGATGTAACGGTTTTGCGGCCCTCCCTTGGCCAAGGTGATAAATTGATCGGGTTCCACGTTGTATTCGCGACTTTCCGCCGCTCCCGAATTGGAGGAACGGCCTCCCTTGGCGTCATGGTTGACGCCGAAGGTCGATTTGGACTGCCAGGATTTCGAGAAAATTTTTGAAGCCCACTCGTTGGTTGTCGGGCAGGTGTTGGCGCAGAAAATCTTGGTCTGCAATACGCCCATTAGGGCTTCGGTGAGGGCTTTGCCCCTCTGCTCGCCACCCAACGCCCAGTAAAAATTAGTAACAGTTCAGGTGGTCGGGGCAGTTTTGAGGAGCGAAGGCACCGCTTGCGCTTTGCGGTGTAACCGGATGGCGTTGCCGAGGTAATCGAGTGGCT
>Ga0207933_1002344_pt1 | contig 12441 bp, 12 predicted proteins | sample NGESurdeep092012_4_FD_184488 | JGI IMG/M metagenome (GOLD analysis project Ga0207933, IMG submission 184488) | Arctic peat soil microbial communities from Barrow, Alaska - NGEE Surface sample F53-3 deep-092012 (SPAdes) | ecosystem: Environmental > Terrestrial > Soil > Wetlands > Peat ... | reverse complement strand
CTCGACCTTGCAGTCGTCCGGCAGGCGCGCGCGCACGAAAGCGCGAAAGCCGTCACGGATTTTCTGCGGGTCCTGGGTGCCGACCAGGCGGAATGACACCTTCGCCGAGGCCTGCCCGGGGATGACAGTCTTGGCGCCCTCGCCGGTGTAGCCGCCGATCATGCCGTTGATCTCGGCAGTCGGCCGCGCGGTGATCAGCTCGATCAGCATGCGGTCCTTCTCGCCGGCCGGGGTCTTCAGCCCGATCGGCCCGAGGAATTTTTCCGACGTCAGGTTGAGCGCCTTGAGGTCGGCTTTGATATCGGACGGCAATTCCTGCACGCCGTCGTAAAATCCGGGAATAGTGACACGGCCATTGTCGTCCCATAGCGCGCCTAATATTTTGGCCAAGAGGCGTAGCGGGTTTTGCGCCGCCCCGCCGAACACGCCGGAGTGCAGATCGCGATCGGCGCAGGTGATTTTTACGTCTTCATAGACCAGCCCGCGCAGCGATGTGGTCACCGCCGGGGTATCGGCATCCCACATGGCGGTATCGCAGACCAAAGCGAGGTCGAGTTTGAATTCGGCGGCATTGTCGCGCACGAATTTGAACAGATGGGCCGAACCGCACTCCTCTTCGCCCTCGATCATGGTCGTGATCGGCAGCGGCAGCTTGCCGGTGACCGCCTTAAAGGCCCGGCAGGCCTCGATGAAGGTCATGGCCTGGCCTTTGTCGTCGCAGGCGCCGCGCGCGACGATGATCTTGCGGCCGCCGGGTAGTGTTTCGATGCGTGGTTCGAAAGGCGGGGTCTTCCATTCCTTCAGCGGATCGACCGGCTGGACGTCGTAATGGCCATAAAACAACACGCGCGGCCCGGAAACCCCATTTGCTTTGCCCACCACCACCGGATGGCCCTCGGTCGGGCGCACATCGGCGGTAAATCCGATGCTGCGAAGGTCGGCAGCGACGTGTTCAGCCGCCGTCCGGCAGTGTTCCTTGTACGCCGGGTCGGTGGAAACCGAGGCGATGCGCAATAGCGCAAATAATCGTTCGACACTTTGGTCAATATCCTGGTCGATGCGGCTCAGGACCGCGTCGAGGGCGCTCATGCGGGACTCCTATAGGCGGAAGATGGACGCTAGCAACGCTTTGAGGCACTGAAAAGCTTATGGGACTACCAAACGTGCGAATTTCTAGCTCATTCGCAAGTTGAAAGGGCAAACTTGTGTCACCCGGCGTGTTTTACCTTTTTGGTTTTCAGAAAATAAGCGACAAACCGGATGAAGCGCCTATCTGACCCCGAAATGCGACCGAGCGCCATTTACCGAATACCACCTGACGACTATTTGTCTCGTTCCATGCGCGTGCGGTCAGAGAAAGATATTCTGCAACGAGCCTCTCCCATTTGCATTTTACTTGACTTGTTACTTGACTTGGAGCCGCCAGGGTGTGTTCGCACATGACGCGGCGGCGCCATATGACATCGCAACACTCTTGTCATCGCTATGCGCGCCGTACAATATAGCGCCAACCCGCCGGCAGTGCGGAAGAGTTGAGGGGATCATGGACGAGTTGATCGCGCGTCTCGTCGCCAATGTTGGCGTCGACCGAGCCACTGCTGAAAAATCCGTCGGCATTATCCTGGACTTTCTGGTCAAGGAAGGCCCACCCGACAAAGTACAAGCCCTCATTGACAAGCTTCCAGGCGCGCAAGCCGTGCTGGCAGCGCAACAGGCCAGCGATGCAGGCGGGTTTTCCATGGGCGGGTTGATGGGCGCCGGCACCAAATTGATGGCGGCCGGCCTGAGCATGGGCCAAGTGACGAGCGTCACCAAGGAAGTCATTGCCTATTCCCGCGAAAAGATCGGCGAAGACGCGATCGGAGAAGTCGTCGGCGCCATTCCAGGTTTAAGTCAATTCGTTTGAACTTTTAAGTTGGCGGCGTGGACAAAGTTTGAGAAGCAGACGAGGCAACCCGGATGACCTACCCAATCACTGATATCGACGGGATCGACGCGGAAGCGGCCGTGATCCTTAAATCGGTGGGAATCCGTTCGACCGGACGGCTGCTTGAGGCCGCTCAAACCGTGCGCGGGCGCAAGATGCTCGCCATCAAGACCGGGTTCGACGAAAAACAATTGCTGTGCTGGGCCAATGTGGCCGATCGCATGCGCGTCAAAGGCATCCGCAAGGAATATGCCGGGCTGCTGCAAGCCGCCGGCGTCGATACCGTGAAGGAGCTGAAATATCGCAACCCGTCCAATCTCGCCAAGGCGATGCTAGACGCCAACAAGCGCCGCAAGATGGTCACCATGCTGCCGTCGGAAAAAGTGGTCGGCCGTTGGATCGAGAACGCCAAGAAGTTACAGCTCAAGATTACGTATAAATAGGCGCGCGCCGCTTATCCGGTTGCCGCATTCGAGGCTGCTTGACAGCCCACCGCCTTCCGCGCAAAGCGACCGCCATGGGGCTCGCCCGTACCGTTGAGACCGCCGCCAAGCCGACGCAAAAGCCTGCGCGCGATGCGCTATCGGCTCTGCTCGCGCTCGGCCGGCCGCTGGTCATGGGTATCCTCAACGTCACCCCGGATTCCTTTTCCGATGGCGGCCGCTTCATCGATCCGGCGAGCGCACTCGCCCAGGCGGCAGCGATGGCCGAACAGGGCGCGGACATTCTGGATATCGGCGCGGAGTCGACGCGGCCTTATGGCGGCATGCAGCCGGTTTCCGCCGACGAGGAAATGGCGCGGCTGGCGCCGGTGCTGCCGGCCGCGATCAAGCTTGGCCTGCCGGTTTCAATCGACACCGTCAAAGCCAGCATTGCCGCCTGGGCGCTCGACCAAGGCGCAGCGATCGTCAACGATGTGTGGGGTCTGCAGCGCGATCCCGACATGGCGAATTTGGTTGCGGAGCGCGGCGTGCCGGTGATCGTCATGGCCAATCGCGAGGGCGCCGATGCGGCGCTCGATATTATCGCCGAGGTGACCGCCTTCTTTTCGCGTTCGCTCGCAATCGCGGAACGCGCCGGCATCGCGCGCGATAAAATCGTGCTCGACCCCGGCATCGGCTTTGGCAAGACTCCCGAGCAGAGCATCATCTGCATCGCGCGGCTGGCCGAATTAAAAAAAATCGGTTTGCCGATCATGGTCGGCGCCTCGCGCAAGCGCTTTATCAATTCGGTGACGCCGTCTTCGCCGGACGAGCGGCTTGGCGGCTCGATCGCCAGCCATCTCGAAGCGATAAAGAACGGCGCGGCGATCGTGCGCGCGCATGATGTCGGCGAGACCGTGCAGGCGCTACGCGTGGCGGCAGCCATCGAGGCCGCACGATGAGCGACAGAATTTTCATCAACGGGCTGGCGCTGCACGCCTATCACGGCGTGATGCCTCACGAGGCCAAAGTGGGACAGACTTTCACCATCGATCTCACGCTGGAGATCGATCTCGCGCCGGCGGCGCAATCGGACAAGGTGGCGGATACCGTTTCCTACGACAAGGTGGTCGCCTGCGTGAGCGAGGCCTTTTGCGCGCAGCGCTACAAGCTGATCGAGGCCGCCGCCGGCCAGGTTGCCGAGGCGGTGCTCGACGCGTTTGAGCGCGTGCGCAGTATCAGCGTCACGATCCACAAGCCGCACGCGCCGATCGCAGCCACCTTCAGCGATGTCGGCGTCACGCTGGTGCGCACGCGACGCAATTCCAAATCATGACCGAGGCGTGGCTGGCGCTTGGCGGCAATGTCGGCGACAGTCGTTCTATTCTCGACCGCGCGGTCACGCAGCTGTGCGACGGCACAGAGGTGCGGCTGCTCAAACGCTCGGCCGATTACCGCACGCCGCCCTGGGGATTCAAATATCAGCCGCCCTTCGTCAATCTTTGCATCGCCGTCGAGACCACGCTGTCGCCGCGTGCCTTGCTGGCGCGCGCACAAAGCGTCGAACTGGCGCTCGGTCGCGACCGCTCGCATGAGAAGCGCTGGGGTCCGCGCACTGCCGATATCGACATCATCGCCTATGACAACCTCATCATCGACGAGTTGGGCCTGACGGTGCCGCACCCGCGCCTTTTCGAGCGTGCCTTCATGCTTTTGCCACTGGTGGAAATCTCGCCCGACCTGACGATCGCGGGCAAAACCGTGCGGCAGGCCCTCTCAGAGGTCGATCCGGCCGGTATCCAACGGCTGCCGCCACTGGCTTAGCGGGCATGTATTTTGCTCAACTCAATAGCGGCCCGCAGCCAGCTATGGCATTTTACACCGATGGCAATTGAACTTCCCCTTGCTGACGAGTTTCCGCCGACCAGCCAGGCGGAGTGGCGCAAATTGGTTGAGGCGGCGCTCAAGGGCGCGTTATTCGATAAGCGCCTAGTTAGCCAAACCTACGACGGTTTGCGGATCGAGCCGCTTTATCCTCGCGCGAGGGGCGCCGAGGCGGTCGTAGGGCGCAAGCCAGGGACCGCGTGGGCCTTGATGCAGCGGATCGACCACCCCGACCCGAAGGCCGCCAATGCGCAGGCGCTGCAAGACCTAGAAAACGGCGCTACCGGGTTGACGCTGGTCTTTGCAGGCTCGCTCAACGCCAACGGCTACGGGCTGGGTACTTCATCGGAGACGCTCAAGCTCGCGCTCGACGGCGTCGAGCTCGACGCCGGCATCACCATCGACTTCAACCTCAGTCCCGCAACGCGCAATGCCGTGCAGCACTTCGCCGCACTGGTGAAAGACCGAAAGCTCGCGCCGTCCTCGGTCGACTTGCGCGCCAGTCTCAATCCGATTGGCGGCTTTGCCGCGTCGGGCTCCAGTCCGATGCCGTGGAGCGAACTGTCGAAAGTTTTCGCTGCCGGCGTGCGCGCTTTATCCGAGCAAGGCTTTCGTGGACCCTTCGCGGTGGCGGACGGGCGCATCATCCACAACGCCGGCGGTTCGGAAGCGCAGGAACTGGCCTTCGCCATCGCCGCCGCCGTGGATTGTTTGCGCGCGCTGGAAACCGCCGGCGTGCCGCTCGATGCCGCGCGCGGCATGATCTATTTCCGCATGGCGGCGGATGCCGACGAGTTCCTCACCATCGCCAAATTCCGCGCCATCCGTAAATTATGGGCACGTGTCGAAGAGGCCTGCGGGCTGACGCCGAAACCAACCATCGTCGCGGCCGAGACTGCCTGGCGCATGATGACCAAGCGCGATCCTTACGTGAACATGCTGCGCACGACCGTGGCTGTGGCCGCCGCTGGCCTTGGCGGCGCCGATAATATCGCGGCGTTGCCGCATACCGCCGCGCTCGGCCTGCCCGACGCTTTCGCGCGGCGCGTGGCGCGCAACACGCAACTTATTCTGCTGGAGGAATCCAGTCTGGCGAAAGTCGCCGATCCGGCCGCCGGCTCCGGCGCCATCGAGGATCTCACGAGCAAGCTCTGCGCTACGGCTTGGACTCGGTTTCAAACGATCGACAAGTTCGGCGGCGCCTGGGCCGCGCTCGAGAGCGGGCTGATCCAGCGCGAGGTCGGCGCAGTGCGCGCGGAGCGGCAGAAGGCAGCTGCGCGCCGCAAAGATGCGCTGACCGGCACCAGCGATTACCCCAACTTGAGTGAAAAGCTGGCCAGCGTGCTCGACGTACCACCGGTCGCGCCGCCGAAAGAGCCCGCGGCCCTCCCGATGACCGAGCCGCTGCCGAGCATCCGTTTGGCTGAGCCATTTGAGGCATTGCGCGATGCGTCGGATCGCGTGCTCAAGAAAACCGGCGGGCGGCCAAAAGTTTTCCTGGCCAATCTTGGCAAGGTTTCCGATTTCAACGCGCGCGAGATGTTTGCCAAGAATTTCTATGAGGCCGGCGGCATCGAGGCGCCGGGTAATGACGGCTTCAAGGATACCGCCACCATGATCGCGGCATTCAGGGCCTCGGGCGCCAAGCTCGCCTGCCTTTGCTCGTCGGACAAGATTTACGCGGCGGAAGCCATCGACGCCGCCAAGGCGCTCGTGGCCGCGGGCGCCATCGTCGAACTTGCCGGCCGGCCCGGCGAGTTGGAGGCCGCGCTCAAGGAAGCAGGTGTGAAAACCTTCGTATTCATGGGCTGCGACGTGGTTTCGACCTTGCAGGCCGCGCATGATATTCTGGGCATCAAATGAGTCAGGTCCCCAACTTCGCAAAGGTCGACTACGCCGAGACGCCGGTGGCCGACCGCAATGGGTCGGCCGCTCCCTGGATGACGCCGGAAAGTATTGCGGTGAAACCGGTTTTTAGCGAAGCCGATTTGGCGGGCATCGATTTTCTCGACACATATCCGGGCAAGGCGCCTTTTCTGCGCGGCCCCTACCCCGCGATGTACGCGGCGCAGCCGTGGACCATCCGGCAATATGCCGGGTTCTCCACCGCTGAAGACTCCAACGCCTTCTACCGGCGCAATCTCGCCGCCGGACAGAAGGGCCTCTCGATCGCCTTCGATCTCGCCACCCATCGCGGCTATGACAGCGACCACCCGCGCGTTTCCGGCGATGTCGGCATGGCAGGCGTTGCCATCGATTCGATCCATGACATGCGCACGCTGTTTTCCGGAATCCCGCTCGATCAGATGAGCGTGTCGATGACCATGAACGGCGCGGTGCTCCCCGTGCTGGCGCTCTATATCGTCGCGGCCGAGGAGCAAGGCGTGCCGCACGCCAAATTGTCGGGCACGATTCAGAACGACATTCTCAAAGAATTCATGGTGCGCAACACTTATATCTATCCGCCCTCGCCGTCGCTGCGCATCATCTCCGACATCTTCGCTTACACCTCCGCTGAAATGCCGAAGTTCAATTCGATTTCGGTTTCCGGCTATCACATGCAGGAAGCCGGCGCGACGCAGGATCTCGAGCTTGCCTATACGCTTGCCGACGGTGTCGAATATGTACGCGCCGGATTGAAGGCGGGGCTGACCGTGGATCAATTTGCTCCTAGAGTATCCTTCTTCTGGGCGATCGGCATGAATTATTTCATGGAGATCGCCAAGATGCGCGCCGCGCGCATGATCTGGGCGAAACTCATGAAGCCGTTCAAGCCGGAGGATGCTCGCTCGCTATCGCTGCGCACGCACTGCCAGACTTCCGGCTGGTCGCTGGCAGCCCAAGACGTGTTCAACAATGTGTCACGCACCATGATCGAGGCGATGGCGGCGACACAAGGCCAGACCCAGTCGCTGCACACCAATGCGCTCGACGAGGCCCTGGCGCTGCCGACCGATTTCTCCGCCCGCATCGCGCGCAACACCCAGATCGTGTTGCAGCAGGAGGCCGGTGCTACCCGCATCGTCGATCCCTGGGGCGGCTCCTATTACGTCGAGCGTCTGACCTACGAACTCGCCAAGAAGGCCTGGGGCCATATCGAAGAGGTCGAGGCGCTGGGCGGCATGGCGAAGGCGATTGAGGCCGGCATCCCCAAGCTGCGCATCGAAGAGGCCGCCGCCAAGACGCAGGCGCGCATCGATTCGGGAATGCAGTCGGTGATCGGCGTCAATAAATACCAGCCGACAGATGAAGCGCCGATCGACGTGCTCAAGGTGGACAATTCCGCCGTCATGCACATGCAGCTCGACAAGCTTAAGCGGCTGAAAGCCGAGCGCGATCCGGCGGCATTACAGGAAACGCTCGACGCGCTCACCCGCGCCGCCGATCGCGGCAATGGAAATCTGCTGGCGCTCGCCATCGATGCTGCGCGCGCCAAGGCAACCGTCGGCGAGATATCTTCGGCGCTTGAAAAGGTTTACGGCCGGCATCGCGCCGAGATCAAAGCGATTACCGGCGTCTACAAGCGGGAGGTCGGCATGACCGGCGCGGTCGAACGGGTGCGCGTTGCGGTCGAGGCGTTCGAGGCTGCGGAGGGCCGCAGGCCTCGTCTCCTGGTCGTCAAGATCGGCCAAGACGGCCATGACCGAGGCCAGAAAGTGATCGCCTCGGCCTTCGCCGATTTGGGCTTTGACGTCGATATCGGGCCGCTGTTTGCCACACCGGGAGAAGCCGCGCGCCAGGCGGTGGAAAATGACGTGCATATTCTGGGCGTATCATCGCTGGCCGCCGCGCATCTCACGTTGGTGCCCGAGTTGAAAAAGGAACTGGCGAGCCAAGGCCGCGAGGACATCATGATCGTAGTCGGCGGCGTGGTGCCGCCGCAGGATTACGACGCACTGATGAAAGCCGGCTGCGAGGCGATCTTCCCACCCGGCACGGTGATCGCGGAAGCGGCCGAGAAACTGCTCAAGACGCTCAACAAGCGCTTGGGCCACGGAAAAGAGGCCGCCGAGTGAACCGACCTATCATCCGTGCCGTCCTTGCCGGGCTTTGCGCTTTATCTCTTTCCGCCTGCATCGACTCTAACGATCCAATCTTGCCGGATTCGCAGGCGGTCCTGGGGCCGGTATTGAATTTGCAGCTTTATACTCTGCGTAAAGGTATCGCCCAGGAGCCCGAGCAGGTGACCTATAAGTGGAACGGCGCGCTCTATGCCCATGCCGACGGCGGCATGAAGGATGTCGGCGCGTTTTCGGTGCATCCATTCGAGGCCGGCGACGACATCATCGAGACCATGCCGTCAAAGCCGGGCAAGAAAACGGAATATGCGCTGCTGCACAAAATCGTCAGCGGCGCCTATCTGGTGATCGCGATTGATGAGGCCGATGCCGACGAGGCGGCCCGCGCGGCCAATTGCAAACATCCCGATGGCGCCGCGTGCCGCATCGAGACGCGCGAGCAACTGTTCGCCTTGGCGCGCGCCACCGCGGCACGCCACAAGGAGGAAGGCGGGCTGGCGATCCGGCTGCCGGACAGCCCGGAAGAGCCGCGGCATCCGGCCAAGCGCCGGCACTAGAGGTGGCCGCGCGCACCCAAAAGCCATCCGATCTCGCCAGCGGCATCCGCGCCGGCGACCGCGCCACGCTGGCGCGCGCCATCACGCTGATCGAGAGCAAGCGCGCCGATCATCGAAAAGCCGCGCATTTACTGGTGCAGGAATTGCTGCCGCAAACCGGCAACGCTGTGCGGCTCGGCATTACCGGCGCGCCCGGCTCCGGCAAATCGACCACCATCGACGCGCTCGGCACGGCCCTCACCGGTCAAGGCCACAAGGTCGCGGTGCTGGCTGTCGATCCGTCCTCGACCCGCACCGGCGGCTCGATCCTGGGCGACAAGACGCGCATGGCCCGGCTTGCCGTCGATTCCAAGGCGTTTGTGCGACCCTCGCCCTCCTCCGGCACGCTCGGCGGCGTCGCCGCCAAGACGCGCGAGACCATGCTGATCTGCGAGGCGGCCGGCTATGACGTGGTGCTGGTGGAAACCGTCGGCATCGGCCAGTCGGAGACGACGGTTGCCGACATGACGGATTTTTTTCTGGTGCTGATGATCCCGGGCGCCGGCGACGAATTGCAGGGCCTCAAGAAGGGCATTGTTGAGTTGGCCGACATGATCGCGGTCAACAAAGCCGACGGCGAGAATGTCGCGCGCGCCCGGATCGCTGCGGCGGACTATCGCGCGGCCCTCAATATTCTCAAACCGGTGTCCGACACCTGGTCGCCCCCGGTCGTCACGTTTTCGGCGCTCAGCGGCGACGGCATCGGCGAATTATGGAGCCAGGTGCTGGCGCACAAAAAGCTAATGACGGCCTCGGGCGAACTGGCCGCGCGCCGGCGCGAGCAACAGGTGAAATGGATGTGGAGCATGCTGGAGGAGCGCCTCACAGCCCGGCTGCGCAGCGATCCGTCCGTGCGCGGCAAGGTGAAGGCGGCGGAAATTGCGGTCGCCGCCGGCAAACTGGCGCCGACGCTGGCCGTGGAAGAGATCGCGGCGCTTCTGGGGGTGTAATGCCCACCATTCTCATCACTGGCTTCGGGCCGTTTCCGGGCTCGCCGTACAATCCGACCGGGCCGCTCGTACAAAGATTGGCGCGCTTGCGTCGTCCACGTTTGGCGGGTGTAAAAATTATCGCGCATGTTTTCCCGACCAGCTACGCGGCGGTCGATCGTGAGTTGCCGCGGCTGATCGCCAAGCACAAACCCGATGTGCTGCTGATGTTCGGGCTGGCGCCACGCGCACGATGTCTCCGCATCGAGACGTGGGCGCGCAACAGTGTAGCGCTATTGCCGGATGCGAGTGGCGTTGCACTTGTACGTCATACGATACAGCCGAACGGCCCAGCCGCTTTGGCCATGCCCGCGCCGGCGCAAAGGCTGCTCTCCGCCGTACGCTCAACCCGCGTGCCGGCCGCGTTGTCGCGCGATGCAGGGCGCTATCTGTGCAATTATCTGTGCTGGCGCGCGGCCGAAGCCGCGGACACCGGGAACGGCCCGCGCTTGGCCGCCTTCGTGCATGTGCCGAAGATCGCGCGTTTCGCCCTGCGGCCTGGCAAACGTCGCGTGCTTGCCCTCAACGACCTCACGCGTGCGGGAGGCGCATTGCTGGCCACAGTGGCTGGCCTTGTTTAGGCCGAAAAGCATCCATACCTGAATCCCGATGCCAGCCCGCCGCCTGTCCAGCCGAAAGCTCCTCATGCTCGCTATCTTTGCTCTATTCCTCGTGCCGCTAGTGGCGCGCGCCGCGCTTTATGCCATCGGCAAGGAACCGCGCTCGTGGCGCGACGCGGATTGGTCGAGCACCGGACTGTTGCCAAAGGCCGCCGATTATAAACCCGCCCGCGTCATCGTGTTTACCGGCAAGGCCGGCGCCTGGAAGGGCATATTCGCGGTGCATAGCTGGATCGTTTTCAAGCCGGCGGGCGCGCAGCAATGGACGCGCTATGACGTGGTTGGATGGGGCAATCCGGTACGTATCAACAACTGGCCGGTGGATGGACTTTGGTACGGCAATGCGCCGGTGCCGATCGCCGACGTCTCAGGCGCCGACGCGGAAAAACTGATCCCGCGCATCGAAGCGGCGGTGCGCGACTATAGTTTCAGTCATGCCGGCGATTACCGCGTCTGGCCTGGGCCTAACAGCAACAGTTTCACTGCCGCTATCCTGCGCGCGGTGCCGGAACTCGGCGTCGAACTGCCCCCGAACGCGGTGGGCCGCGATTACCGTGACGGCTTTTATGCCGGGCGCACCGATAGCGGCACCGGTGTAGAACTCAATTTGGGTGGTTTTGCCGCCGTAAAACTCGGCTGGGTCGAAGGCGTCGAGATCGATCTGCTCGGACTGGTGGCCGGGATCGATCTGCGTCATCCTGGCGTCAAGCTGCCGGGATTTGGCCGCATCGGCGTCGAATCACCGGTCGCCACTGCGCTGGCGCGTTGATATTTTCTCACGTTGATTTGTCTCAAAGTGAATGCCGCCGGGGTGACGCGGAGCCGTGGCGCGTGGCAAGTTAGCTTATGCGCGATATGTTGCCGCTACTCGACAAGGTGCCCTTCACCGCCATCACGCGGAGCAAGCTCGACACGCTGCAGATCAATGTCGGCTATCGCTGCAATCAGTCCTGCTTCCACTGCCACGTCAACGCCGGGCCGAACCGCACCGAAGAGATGTCGGCGGAGGTTGCCGATACGGTGCTGGCCTATCTCACTCGGCGGCTTATCGGCACGCTCGACATCACCGGCGGCGCGCCTGAGCTCAACGCCAATTTCCGCCGTCTGGTGAGGGGCGCGCGCAAGCTCGGCGCCAAGGTGATGGACCGTTGCAATCTCACCGTCCTCGAACAGCCGGGTCAGGAAGATCTCGCGGAATTTCTGGCGGCCAACCGCGTCGAGGTGGTCGCTTCGATGCCGTGCTATCTGGAAGACAATGTCGAGCGCCAGCGCGGCAAAGGTGTGTTTGACGGCTCGATCCGCAGCCTGAAGAAGCTCAACGCGCTCGGCTACGGGCGCGATCCGGCGCTCACGCTCAACCTCGTCTACAATCCGCAAGGGCCGTCGCTGCCGCCGCCGCAGGCTTCGCTGGAAGCCGACTACAAGCGCGTGCTGGGCGGGCAATATGGCATTTCGTTCAACAAATTATTCGTGCTCGCCAATATGCCGATCCAGCGCTTCGGCTCGATGCTGGTGACCAATGGCGAGTTCGACGGCTATATCGATCTGCTGCGCGATGCGCATCTCGACGCCAATCTCGACGGCGTGATGTGCCGAAATCTGATCTCGGTCGACTGGCGCGGTTTCGTCTATGACTGCGACTTCAACCAGATGCTCGATCTGCCGCTGGCGCACAAGACGAGCGAGCGCATGCATCTGAGCGATCTGCTTGATGCGGATTTGGCGGGCAATCCGATCCGCACCGCCGGGCATTGCTACGGCTGCACCGCCGGTCAAGGCTCGAGCTGCGGCGGCGCGCTGAAAGAGGCGGCGGAGTGAGCGCCATCGACCCTGTCGAGCTGTTGCAGGCCGGACGCTCCTGCCCCACCGATTACATTTATCCGCCCTCCGTGTTCGCGCGCGCGCCGGATTTTTCCGCCGACGTGCTTTATGTCGTTGGCGGGCTCTACGGCAATCTTGCAGCGCTGGGAGCGATCGAGCGCTT
>Ga0207933_1002343_pt1 | contig 12441 bp, 6 predicted proteins | sample NGESurdeep092012_4_FD_184488 | JGI IMG/M metagenome (GOLD analysis project Ga0207933, IMG submission 184488) | Arctic peat soil microbial communities from Barrow, Alaska - NGEE Surface sample F53-3 deep-092012 (SPAdes) | ecosystem: Environmental > Terrestrial > Soil > Wetlands > Peat ... | reverse complement strand
GTCAACAACTGGGGATACATGAGCGTGGATGTGGAGCGCGGCCTGATCTTCGTGCCCCTCGGCTCACCGAATACGGACTTTTACGGTGGCAATCGCGCTGGTTTAAACCTGTACGGCAACAGCGTCGTTGCGTTGGATGCCAACACCGGCAAGCTGAAGTGGTATTTCCAGACGGTGCACCATGACAACTGGGATTACGACGATTCCTCGGCGCCCATCCTGATCACCGTCAAGCATGGCGGCAAGGAGATTCCGGCGGTCGCGCAGACCGACAAAGACGGTTACATGTACATTCTGAACCGCGAAACCGGAAAGCCGATCTATGGAGTCAAAGAGGTTCCCATCAAGAATGACAACCCCAACCCGGGCGATTCCAATTGGCCTACTGAGCCGATTCCCGTCAAGCCGCCACCGTTGGCGCGCGAGACTTTCTCTCCCGATGAAATTGCCACCGTCACGCCTGAGCATGAGCAGTATTGCAAGACCCTGTTGGCGTTGGAAGGCGGGGCAATGACGGGCGGCCCATTTGCGCAGTATGGGCCGAAGTTGCGCGTGATCTTCCCCGGCTGGACGGGCGGCACCAACTGGGGCGGCGGCGCCTACGACCCGAAGCTCGGCTACATCTTCATCGGCAGCAAGGACCTGGGCAACTTCAATAAGCTGGTTCCGGATGGGCACGGCGGCTATAACCGAGTGGGACCCGACAACGCGCCCCCCGGCATGGGTGATTATTTCTGGGATGGCAAGAAGGGCTGGCCATGCCAGCAGCCGCCGTGGGGACGCTTGTTCGCGGTCAATGTCAATACTGGCGACATTGAATGGCAGGTGCCGCTGGGGTCATTTGCCGCGCTCGACAAGCTGGGCGTCCCCAAAACAGGGACCCCATTGGCCAGCGGCGGCGGTACTGCCACGGCCGGAGGGCTGGTGTTTATCGGCGCCGCTGCAGATGGAAAATTCCGGGCCTTCGATGAGCGCACCGGAAAGCAGCTTTGGGAGACCGATGTAAACGTCACTATCAACGCAAACCCCATTACTTGGATGGGGAAGAATGGCAAGCAGTACGTTGCTGTCATGGCCGGGGGTTCTCCGCACAATGGAGCCAAGCCCACGTTCCTGTATGTCTGGAGCTTGCCCAGCGAATAAGTGCAATGCAGGCATGGAAACAAGGGAAATGCAGAGCATGAAAAAAGTCGCGGCGGGCGGTCCGTGCAAGCCGCGGGTTCGAGGAAGGAGAGCGCGGAGGACCCCGCCTCCTTCCCGGTTCGTAGACTTGCTGCAAAACGCTTATCATCAATCGCAGCAATCCATTTACATTCGGCATAGTTCGATCGCCAATGCCGGGATAATTGCGTTTATGAGGCTGAAGTGCGGACATCTGCCGTCCGCGACAAAGAAGAAACAGTTATTGACTGTGACGGTTCTGACGAAGACAACGGCGAAGCAATCCTGAGTCTTCGATCTAACGTGAGATGCATGAGGAAAAAATGAAACGCAGGGAATTCCTAAAGAACGGCGCAATGCTTGCCGGGCTGGCGAGTTCGTCGGCTCTGGTCCCGCCGGCGATAGCCAGCGAAACGGCCGGGGAGAAGGGGGCACAGGGTTCCCGGGCGGGAGCGGCGCCGGAAGAGATCCGTTCCACGGATTATCTCCGCCGCGCGCAAGCGGATCAGTATTTGCCCAAGCCGCCGGCCATGACCGCATCGTACCTCCCGGCTGGAGCCACCGTTTCACCGATGCCGCTCAAAGAACGGCTGCGGCGCGGCATAGTGCCACGGCGGGGCTTTTGCAGCATCGCACCCGCCAGCGATGCGCTTCTCATCTCCGGCAATGGGCCGATGAGTATCGACATGCAGTGCGACCCCTACTCGGAGCAGATCGTTTTCCGTCACGAAAGCGTATTCGTACCGCATAAGCACTTCGAGGCGCCGAACATTGGGGGTATCTTCCCTCAAGTGCGGCGAATGATGCTGGACGGAAAATACCAGGAAGCGGCGAAATTCGCGCACGACGAATGGCACAAAAGCCCCATGCCGGCGGGTGGCGGCTACGGCGGAGGCCCGGCGTTCTCGATGCGTTTGGATTATCCGAAATCCGCTTCAGTCAAAGATTATCTGCGCACGGTCGATTTTGAGAGCACGGAGTTGAAGGTTCACTGGACTGACGAGCGCGGGGAGTGGACGCGCCGGATTTTTGCCTCGCGGCCTGACAACATTGTGGCCCAATGGCTCACTGCCCCCAAAGGGCAGTCCCTGAATCTCCGGATACTGCTCGAAAGATCCGGCGGCGGCGGCTTCGGCGGGCGGGGCGGCTTCGGCGGCGGCGGGCTGGGAGAGCCCTTGAGCGGCCAGACGCGGCGTGGGCAAGGCTTCTTCGGCGCGCGCGGGGGCGGCGGACAAGGGGAATTTCATCAGGACTACAACGAGCAGCGGCTGATCTTCAAGGGTATTTTGGATCCCTCGGTGAACAACAAGGGTTATGCCGGCGTCACCCGCGTGGTGCGCGACGGCGGCTCGGCTCGCATGGACGGCAACACGCTGGTGGTCGAGAATGCGACGTCCGTGATGCTGCTTACCCGCATTGAAGCTTTCCAGGATTACAGCGAGCAGCAGGTGGAAGCGCTGCGGCAGGCCGTGGAAGGACTCACACCGGACTATCCGACGCTGCTGGAGCGGGCGCGGAAGGTCCAGTCGGAAATGCTGAACCGCGTCACCGTGGATTTCGGAGGCGCGTCGCAATACGCCAAGTCTTCAGAAGAACTTCTGTCCGATCAGCGGTCGAGCCCAGGCTACTCGGGCGCTTTTCTCGAAAAGCTATTCGAAATGTGCCGCTACTGGTTCATCCTGACCAGCGGCAAGTATTGCAGCATGCAGGCCGAAACGAATGCCAACATTAACCTGCAAATCGCTCCGGGCGTACAGGGCGATCACCGGGAAGGCATGGAAGCCTATTTCAACTGGATGGAAAGCCTGGTCCCGGACTACCGTACCAACGCAAAGAACATCTTCGGCATGCGCGGCACCCATTATGCGCTCACGCCGACCAAGGACTCGGGCGTCGATACCCATTTCGACTACGCGGCTTCGACCGGAGAGATGTGGCCGCATCCTTACTGGCTTTCCGCCGGCGGCTGGTGCGTGCGCCCGTTCTGGGACCACTATCTGGTTACTGGTGACCTGACATTTCTGCGCGATCACGTAGTGCCCGCCTATAAGGATCTAGCGCTGTTTTACGAAGATTTCCTGACGGTCACGGACAAAAATGGGAATTACGTCTTCGTCCCCTCCTTCTCGCCGGAAAACAATCCCGGGAACTTGAATCCTGGGTGCATGGCAGTGGTGAATGCCAGCATGGACATTTCCGTTTGCCGGGAAGTTCTGGGCAATCTGGTGGAGGCTTGCGAACTGCTGGGTATGGAGGCGGACAGCGTGCCGAAATGGAAGGCAATGGTGGCCAAGTTGCCGCCCCACCTGCTGGAACCGGACGGCGCGATGAAGGAATGGGCATTAGCCTCGCTAGGGGAGCGTTATGATCACCGCCACATCTCTCATCTCTATGGCGCATGGCCGGGCGACACAATCGACCCGGACCGCATGCCGCGGCTGGCACACGCCGCGCTGATCGCCGACCGGCACCGGGTTCCGGAGCGGTTGGCTGCTCATGGCCGCTGCCATCGCGCATTGGTGGGGGCGCGGCTCAAAGACAGCTACCTGGTCGACACCGAATTGCGGCAACTGATGGAAGAGGGCAATGTCGGCGCCACGCTCCGAACTTCCCACGATCCCTATGCCTATCCCATGCCGGATGCGCAAGGCGGCATTCAAATCATCATGATCGAAATGCTGGCATACTCTCGCCCGGGTGTCATCGAGGTGCTTCCGGCGCTTCCTCCATCACTCGTGAAAGGCGCGATCAACGGAATGTTGCTCCGCACATTTGCCAGGCTCAACAAACTGTCCTGGGACATGGAAGCGCGCACCGTGGACCTGACGATTACCTCCGCGAGAAAGCAGGATGTCACGTTGATCGCGCGGCACGGCATCGAAGGGATTTCCGCCTCTCCGGGAGCTTTGGCGGCAAAGCTGCAGCGCGGCAAAGCCGCCTGCGACCTGCACTTGCCGGAAGGAAAACCGGTGGAGATTCACTTGAAGCTCGGACGCGACAACCCGTTGGATTGGGTAAATTGGGTTGCCTGACACGCGCAGAACAGCAGACGAGACGAGGAAATGATGAAACGCAGAGATTTTCTTAAGACAAGCGCCGCCGCCGGCCTGGTGGGCACTCTAACGATTTCGCCGGCGATCGCAGAAAGTGCTCCGAAAAAAACATCAGAACCATCGGGAGCGCCGCCGCTGGACAATCGTCCGGCGGAATATCTGCACCGCGCCAGAGGAGATCGATTTCTTCCCAAGAAGCCGGCGCCCGCGAGATCGTATCCCATTTCACCTATGCCGATTGCGGAACGGGTGAGGCGCAAGCTTGTGCCGCGGCGAGGATTTTGCAGTATCGCGCCGGGCGACTTAGTCAGCGAGAGCCTCACCTCCGGCAATGGAGCGATGAACATCGAGTTGATGGGCGATCCTTATGCTGAGCAGATCCTCTTCCATCATGAAAGCCTGCTCATGCCATGGAAGAGGCCCTCGGAGGCTCCGCAGGTCGCAGACATTTTCCCGCAAGTGCGGCAAATGGTGCTGGCCGGAAAAGACCGTGAAGCGATGACGCTTGCTCTTGAGCACATGAACAGCGGCCCCATCAAGCAGGATACGGAGCCGCACCTCACGGTGCCGGCATTCCTCATGCATCTCGATCTTCCCAAGGCCGACTCGGTCAGGGACTATCTCCGCACCGTCAATTTCGAGAATAGTGAGATCAAGGTCGCCTGGACGGATGAGCACGGCGACTGGATTCGTCGAACGTTTGCTTCCCGGCCCGACAACGTCGTTGTTCAGTGGCTCACCGCGCCGGCCGGTCAGCCGGTCAATGCGCGGATCTCATTGCAGAAGTCCGCGGCATGGAGCATGGTTTCCGGCATGGACTGGGGCAGCCACGCCGGAATCAATACCACGGCGCCCGACCGGGCGGCATTCGCCCCATCGGCAATCTATTCCGTAACACCTGCGAAGGGAGTCGAAGCCAACGAGGTTCGCCAGGACTTCAACCAGCAGCGCCTGATTTACAAGTGCATTTTGGATCCTTCTGTGGACAACAGCGGCTACGCCGGGGTGGTTCGCGTGGTGCGCCAGGGCGGATCGGCCCACATGGAGGGCGATACCCTGGTGGTCGACAATGCGTCATCCTTGACACTGCTCACGCGCATTGAATATTTTTCCGACCTCAGCGACGACAAGGCAGAAGCGCTGCGCCAAGCGGTGGAAAATCTCACGGCGGATTATCCGGCACTGCTCGACCGGCACCAAAAGGTTCAGTCGGAGATGCTCAACCGCGTCACCGTGGACTTCGGTGGCGCTTCGCAATTTGGCTTGGCGGCGGAGGAGCTTCTGAGCGATCAGCGCTCGAGGCCGGATTACTCACCCGCGTTGCTGGAGAAGATGTTTGAACTGGGCCGTTATTGGTTCATCGTCAACAGCGGTAAATATCCCAGCATCGCACCCGAGGTCAACGGCACCATCAACCTGCAAACGGCAGGCGCCGCGCAGGGCGACTTGCGCGAAGGCATGGAGGCATACTTCAACTGGATGGAGAGCCTTGCCGCGGATTGCCGGGCCAACGCCAAGAACATCTACGGCCTTCGAGGCGCCTCTTATCCCCTCTTTCCGGACAAGGGTGTCGGCGCCAATTTCTATTACACCAGCAGTTCTGGAATCGGAATTTGGCCCTACTGGATCTCCGCCGGTGGGTGGTACGCGCGCCAGTTCTGGGACCACTATCTGACCACCGGCGATACGGATTTCTTGCGCAGCCGTGTGGTGCCTATTTATCAAGACCTGGCGCTGTTTTACGAGGATTTCCTCACGGCCACGGACAAGAATGGGAACTACATGTTCGTGCCATCTATTTCGCCCGAGAACGTGCCCCGCAATACGGACTCGACAGGACCGTCGCTGATCAATGCCACCATGGACATTGCGGTGTGCCGGGAGGTGCTGACCAATCTGATCCAGGCTTCGGAGATTCTGGACACCGAACAAGACAACGTGGCGAAATGGAAGGCGATGCTCCAGAAGATGCCGCCATACCTGCTCGAACTGGATGGCACGCTGAAGGAATGGGCGTGGCCCACGCTGGAAGAGCATTACAACCATCGGCATGTTTCTCATCTCTACGGTGCGTGGCCGGGCGATGAAATCGATCCGGACCGCACGCCGCAACTGGCTCGAGCCGCAGAGATTGCCGCACGAAGACGCACGTTTGATACGTTAGCCACCGCAGTCGCGGGCGAAACATTGGCTGCTTATACGCGCTGCCATCGCGCCCTGGTGGGGGCGCGGCTCAAAGACAATGTCATCGTCGACGTGCAACTGCGGCAGTTGATGGAGCAGGGCTACGTAAGCACCGCGCTCCGCTGTTCACGCGAACCTTATGCCGTGCCTGTGCCGGATGCCCAGGCAGGAATTCCGGCCATCATGATGGAGATGCTGCTTTACTCGCGCCCCGGCGTGATCGAAGTGCTTCCCGCTCTGCCGGAGATGCTCTCCAAAGGTTCAATCGATGGAATGCTGGCCCGAACCTATGCCAGAGTCGACAAGCTGGCGTGGAATATGGATGCCAGAACCGCGGACTTGACGGTGACCTCATTCCGCAAGCAGGACATCACACTGATCGCTCGCCACGGAATCGAGGAAATCAACGCTCCCGCGGGAGTGTTGGCTCGGCCGCTGAAACGCGGCACAGCCAACTGCGATCTGCACCTGCCGGCAGGCAAGCAGGTGGAAATCCATCTCAGGCTCGGCGCGCACCAGCCGCTTGACTGGACCACTCAGGAGACTTAGATATGACGGGTAGACCATTTTTCCCTAGAGCCGACTCACGATAGGTGTACTACGAAGCAAATACGCCATACGCGGCCTTTCCATTAAGAAAAGCCGCACTTCTCGAACCACGGTGGGGCATAGCAATCGTGAATCCGCTCTAATACTGTGGGGTAGTGAGATCGGCAATGTGCGGCAGTCTTCGATGGAGTGGCCGCGCGGAGCTCGCCCCTACACCATTCGGGCGGGACAGTCTCGCAGGAGTATCCGGTTGAAAACCACACCCAGCCAGTGCGGTCAGTAGGCGAGCTTCCTGATGACTCAGGAAGCTCGGCTTTGTTGGTGGTTACGCGGGTCGCTCTTTGCGCTCAAGCTGAGAACATAGCTTCCGACGGGTCTGTGTTGATGGACTACATAGGCGGCATCAAACCATTCTTGCCAACCGCGACGAACTTGGCGTCCAGTTTGCCATTCGATTTCGACGCCATGATGAAGACCTTTTTCCCGGGGGAGAGGATGGACTTCTGCGCCGCGTCGAATCTCACGACAGGTGTATTCGGTGGTACGGTCACGTGGACTTTCTGGCCGTTATAGGAGACGGTCAGCCGTCTATTGGCCGAGTTAACACTGCCGTTGGTCATGCTGCCATTGGTCATGCTGCCATTGGTCATGCTGCCGTTGGTCATGCTGCCGTTGGTCATGCTGCCGCTCGATGATCCACTACCTCCCTTAGCATCCGCACGCGCCACGGTCGCCGGCATGTTCCAGCTGTAGTGTCCCTCTCCCATGCCGCGCATGGACTCTGGGAATATAGATACCTCCGTAGCTACCAGGTTCTTCTTAGGTCCGGTTGCCGCAGTGCCAATGTAATTGCCCGATTTGAGATCGGAGAGGCTCGAGGGCACAACCCAGGCATACTTCGTACCGGATTCGAGCATAACGTGCATTGTCTTTCCGTCGTAGGCTTTGACTGCCAAAGTATTCCCCTGAACGGATTCGATAGTTCCCCTTACGTTTGCCGACGGCGACTGTGCCGTTGCGGCGCTCGCGCTAAACACTATGATTAGCGTTGCCACACTTACACCCAATGCGCTGCGCATGTACTTTTCCCTTCGCCGTTCTTATTCCAAACGGCCTGCAAGTAGGATGTGCACGGGTGACAACGAGTTTTCTTCCCCTCCGGCACCGGAGCAACTCCCATGACCTGCGGCTCTCGACCATCCACGCCTCCGGCAGATCGGAAAGACAGATCTTTCACCCCGGGCACGTTTCGGGGAAGGAATCATGAATCGGGAGGCTATAGTCCGGCATACCAGTCATAGCCGCGCCTGGACCAGTAGTCGAGCGGCCGCTTGTCGGTATACGTGAGTCTGGCGATCTGTTTGATCTGCTTATAGCCATAGTGGAACGGGGTGGCCAGACGCAGTGGCGCGCCATGACCGGGAGTAAGCGACTGGCCGTGCATTTTATAACAGAGCATAGTCTGCGGATGGAGCATGTCGGCGAAATCGAAGGCGGAGGAGAAGAGGCCGTTGGCAGTTTCCATCAAGACGTAACGCGGATAGCTGCCGTCAGGGTGGCGCGCCGGCGGGTAGGCTTTGACAAAGTCCGCAAAGCGCAGACCGCCGAAGCTGGTGATCTGACTCCAGCCCTCAATGCACTTGAACTGAGTGATCTGCTCGGTAAAGGGCAGCTTGCGCAGGTCGGTCATTGAAAGAACGATCCCCGGTATACGGGTCTTGTCGCTCGGCGGCGCAAGCGGGATGTTCAAGGTCTGATGAATCTCGATAGGATGCATCGTTATTGACTTCGAATCGGATCCGGAGTTCCCATCCGAGGGCTGGGCCAACGGCGAATTGCCGCCTTTCGATCTGTACTTCCAGAGGGCGACATCTTCAATGAACTGTGGGTACTGCCGGGGGTTTTCGAGACCGACAACCTGAAGCCGCCAGGAGTCAAGAAGCATGTCAGTATTCAATCCGACGTCGTTGTTGAGGCGCAGCCCGGTCAAGCGTGAGGACGGATAGGCAGGCGCCAGCTGCCGGTTCGAAAACAGTGCGCGTGAGAGCGCGGCGTTGAATCGAAGGGCGTCGCGCAGCGGAGTCCGAAGCTCGCCGATCCGGGGCGCGTGGTCGAGCCAATCATAGGCGCCGAATACAGCGGCGGCTGCGATGCCTCCGATCAAAAAGCTGCGGCGGGTGTGGCGCGCCATTTCCTGCCGCGACACGGATTTCGTCTTCTCGGGATGTGGGGTTGGTTCGTCGATGCTCATGCGCGCAGCTTCTCCGAGGTGGCTTTCTTGACGATTTCATCGCCCGACACCATGCTGCGGAAGTTGTTCCAGCCGGCCAGAGCGACCTGTGTGACATGGACCAAGAAAAAAGCAACGAAGGCCAGTGTGAGGCAGAAGTGAATCAGCCGCGCTGTCTCATACCCACCGCACAGCGTCGTGATCCAGTGCAGGCTGGAGGGCTTCCAGATGGCAAAGCCGGTCACGACCGAACCGGCTCCCATGAGCAGCACACCGGTGTAGGCAATGCGCTGCGCAGCATTGTATTTCCCTTGCGGCGGCGCCCCTCGCCGCAGGTGCAGGTCGTGCAACAGCATACGCCAGGCATTGCGCACAGCGCCGCGCTCCGGCACAATCTCACGCCACGCGCCGCTCACAGCAAGATACACAAAGTATGCGATCCCGTTGATCAGGAACAACCACATAAAGAAGAAGTGATAGCCGAGACCGACCGTCAGCTTATACGGCGCGCCCAGCGCGGAATAGAACCAGTGAGGAAAGAGGCGGAAAAGCGTGTGCGAGCCGATCCCGATCCGGTAGACGCGGCTCAAATGCCCAACGTTGGGAATGGAGTCGGCCCAATAGATGAGGATGCCGCTCCAGATCATGGTGAACAGCAGCGGAAAGTTGATCCAGTGCATCCAGCGCAATGCGAGCGCATGCTTGCGCCGGATGTGCAGGGTCTCCTCGGGTTGAGTGGCAGAATCCATGAACGGCTCCACGAGAATGCTAATGGAACGAGTAAGCGTTCATTTAAGGAAGATGCTCGAATGGGCTCTAGCGGATTCACGAAAGGTGTACCCCGAGGCAAATACACCATACGCGGCTTTTCCGTTAAGAAAGGCCGCACTTCTCGAACCACGGTGGGGCATAGCAATCGTGAATCCGCTCTAGTGGCTGGGGCAGCTATTGCTAAGCTTTCCGTTTAATCCTTCGTGACTGACCTGGAAAGTTAGCGCCGGTTTTCCATCGATCGTCTGAATCTTGAAGATATAAATGCGGTCGTAATCGCTATTCGGCCAAGAAGGCACAGCGTCTGGATTCATCCCATAGGTCTGGAGCATCTGCTCCGCAAAGCGGTTCAGCAATCCGTGCTCCCACGCAACAAAAATCAGCGCATGGGCATACGCCGGAGCGGTCACCGCAGCTTGGAGGCCGGCAATGTCGTTTAACCCAATCTGCGCATTCACAGGCATATGGAGCTGGATCGCCGTCGGCTCAATCGCGATCAGCGGGCGCACATACGAATACTCGTTGGGTCCGCCATCCCTTACTTGATCCGCAGGGTTAGGCGCATAAATCGCATCCGGCCTGCCAAAGCGGGAGATCAATACCTTCGGCAAGGCAAGCGCGCGATTCAGTCCCTTGCAATCCAACTGGCCTAATCCCCCGGGCGGCTTCTCGCCATGGCGAATCGCCACAATGGTTTCCTGCGCCAGCAATAGATGGCCACCACAGAGCAGCAGAAGAAGAACCAGGGCCAGCTGAAGATGCCTCATGTTCTTCACCCTATCACCGGGGAAATGAGATGGTGTGCGGCGCGGCCGGGAGCGATGCCCGCTCATGCGACTTCTTTGCCGATGCCCATCGGTCAGGCAAGTTCGAACCGATCTTCGAAGCGACCTTCGAAGCGATCTTCAAACCGATCTTCAAACCGATCAAGGTTCATCACCTTATCCCAGGCCGCTATGAAGTCATAGACAAACTTTTCATGCGCGTCCGAGCTTCCGTAGACTTCGGCCAGGGCGCGGAGCTGAGAGTTTGAACCGAAGATAAGATCGACGCGCGTGCCCGTCCACTTGCGTTCCCCTGTTTTTCGATCGCGCCCTTCAAACACATCCTGGTCCTCGGAGATCGCCTTCCACTCCGTTCGCATATCCAGCAGATTGACGAAGAAGTCGTTCGTCAGCACTTCCGGCCGCTGGGTGAAGACGCCGTGCTTTGCCTGTCCGGCATTGGCGCCCAGGACGCGCAGGCCGCCAACAAGCACTGTCATCTCCGGCGCGGTGAGCGTCAACAATTGCGCTTTATCGACGAGCTGCGCCTCGGCCGGCATGCCATTTTTGACTTTGAGGTAGTTGCGGAAACCGTCCGCGGCCGGTTCGAGCACGGCGAAGGCTTCCACATCGGTTTGCTGCTGCGAGGCGTCCGTGCGCCCGGGCAGGAAGGGGACCGTCAAGCTGAAACCAGCGCGCTTCGCTGCCTGCTCCACGCCTACGCAACCAGCCAGGACGATCAGATCGGCAAGCGAGACCTTTTTGCCGCCGGTCTGGCTGCCGTTGAAAACGCTCTGGATACCTTCGAGCGTCTTCAAGACCTTCGCCAGTTGATCCGGCTGATTGACCGCCCAATCCCTCTGCGGCGCCAGACGGATACGCGCGCCGTTCGCACCCCCGCGCTTGTCGGAGCCGCGGAAGATGGACGCCGAGGCCCAAGCGGTGGAAACCAGTTGCGAGACGGACAGGCCGGAGGCCAGGATCTTGCTCTTGAGGGCGGCAATGTCTCCCTCGTCAATCTGCTTGTAATCGGCAGCAGGAACAGGGTCTTGCCAAATAAGCTCCTCGGCAGGAACGTCCGGCCCCAGATAGCGCGCGCGCGGCCCCATATCGCGATGGGTCAGCTTGAACCACGCGCGAGCAAAGGCGTCGGCAAATTCGTCGGGGTGTTCATAGAAGCGCCTGGAAATCTTTTCGTAGACGGGATCGACACGGAGGGCAATGTCCGTAGTGAGCATGGAGGGCGCGTGGCGCTTCGACGGATCGTGCGCGTCCGGCACAGTGCCCGCGCCGGCGTTTCCCTTCGGCTTCCACTGGTGCGCGCCGGCCGGGCTCTTGGTCAGTTCCCATTCGTAACCGAAGAGGTTTTCAAAGAAGGAGTTGCTCCACTTGGTCGGCGTGTTGCTCCAGGTGACCTCCAGGCCGCTGCCGATCGCATGCGTACCCTTGCCGGTGTTAAAGCTGGACTTCCAACCCAGGCCTTGATCCTCAATGCCGGCGGCTTCAGGTGCGGGCCCTACAAAGGATGCAGCGCCGCTGCCGTGGGTCTTGCCGAAAGTATGGCCGCCCGCGATCAGAGCGACGGTTTCTTCGTCATTCATTGCCATACGAGCGAAGGTCTCGCGCGTATCTCTAGCGGCCGCGAGCGGATCGGGGTTGCCGTTGGGCCCTTCCGGGTTCACATAGATCAAGCCCATCTGTACGGCAGCCAGTGGACTTTCGAGCTCGC
>Ga0207933_1002342_pt1 | contig 12442 bp, 9 predicted proteins | sample NGESurdeep092012_4_FD_184488 | JGI IMG/M metagenome (GOLD analysis project Ga0207933, IMG submission 184488) | Arctic peat soil microbial communities from Barrow, Alaska - NGEE Surface sample F53-3 deep-092012 (SPAdes) | ecosystem: Environmental > Terrestrial > Soil > Wetlands > Peat ... | reverse complement strand
TCCGATCTTGCATACGAAAGATCTGGAATCGGCTGCGCCGCTTGCGCGCGAGATCGATTTCCGCATAGGAAACCATGGCTGACGTAACCTTCACTGTCGATGGCAAGAAGCTGACTGCACCGGCGGGCACGCTGCTGATTGAGGCCTGCCGCGCCGCCGGCATCGCCATCCCGCAGTTCTGCTATTACCCCGGGCTGGCTTTGCAGGCCGCCTGCCGCATGTGCCTGGTGCGCCAGGAAAAAGTGGGCAAGCTGCAAACCGCCTGCACCACCCAGGTGGCCGAAGGCCAGGCCTTCACCACCGAGAGCCCAGAGATCGCGCAGGCGCGCAAGGCGACGGTGGAGCTCGTGCTCGGCAACCATCCGCTCGATTGCCCGGTCTGCGACGCGGGCGGCGAGTGCGAGCTGCAGGATATGACCTTCAAGTACGGGGCCGGGGTCTCGCTTTACACGGAGGCCAAGCAGCATCGCGAGGAGCAGCAGTGGTCGCCGGTGGTCTTCTTCGACCGGCCGCGCTGTATTCTCTGCTACCGCTGCGTGCGCGTGTGCAATGAAGGCATGGATGTGGCCGCGCTGGGCGTACAGAGCCGCGGCGTCACCAGCGTGATTGCGCCCAACATGGGCGACCACCTGGAGTGCGAAGAGTGCGGCAACTGCATCGACATCTGCCCGGTGGGCGCGCTGACTTCCGGCACCTATCGCTACAAGACCAGACCGTGGGAGATGAATCACGTCTCCACCATCTGCACCCACTGCGCCGACGGATGCAAGACCACGCTGGGGGTGCGCAGCGCCAATTACGGAGCGGAGATCATCCGCGGGGACAATCGCGACCGCAGCGGCATCAACGGCGACTTTCTTTGCATCAAGGGACGCTATGCATTCGACTTCGCGAATCGTCCCGACCGCCTCACCAAGCCCCTGCTCAGGGACAAGGACGGGCAGCTGAAAGAGGCCACATGGGAACAGGCGCTCGATCGCACGGCGGGCCGGCTGCGCGAGCTGCGGGAGAGCCGCGGCGGTGGAGCGATCGGCGTGATCGGCTCCAACCGCACCACCAATGAAGAAAACTATCTGCTGCAGAAGTTTGCCCGCACCGTGCTGGGCACCAATAATATCGATCACCACCGCACCGCCGACTATGCGGCTTTTGTCCGCGCCCTGGGCGAGCGCGGGCGGGGCCGGTCCGCGTCGCTGCGCGAGACGGCCAGCGCGCCGGCGATTCTGCTGCTGGGCAATGATCCTACTCAAGAGCATCCTTTGGCGGCCTGGAACCTGCGCACCAATGTACGGCTGAACCAGGCGCGGCTCTACGTGGTGAATCACACGCCGATCAAGCTGGAGCGTCAGGCCGCGGCGACGCTGAGAATTCCCCAGGACGGATACGGGAATGCAATTCGCTTTCTTGCCGGCGACGATGCCGCGCTGCCGCCGGACGATGCCGGCCGCGGCTTCCGCGACGCGTTGCGCGCCGAGCCTAGCCTGCTGATCCTGCTTGGCTCCGAGTACCGTGGCGCCGGGGTTGCGCAAGTGATTGAGTTTGGCTTGGGTCTGGCCGACGCCCGCTTTGCCTGCCTGGGCGACTACGCTAATTCGCGCGGGGCCGCCGATATGGGCCTGCTGCCCGATCTGCTGCCGGGCTATCTTCCCGTCTCCCAGCCCGGCGGCCTGGTAGAGGAGTATGGCGGTGCGCTGCCGCCGACCCCGGGGATGGATCTGATCCAAATCTTCGATGCCGCCGCGCGCAGCGATCTGGCTGCCCTCTACGTGGTCGGCTCCAATCCTGTGCTGCGTTACGGCATCGCGCCGGAAACTCTCAAGAACACCTTCATCGTGGTGCAGGAGATGTTTTTGACTGAGACGGCGCAACTCGCGGACGTGGTGCTGCCCGCCGCCAATCTGTATGAAAAATCTGGCACGGTGACAAATACATTCGGCGACCAGCAGTTGGTCAACAAGGCCGGCGATCTGGCGGGAACCCGCAGCGATTTCGAGATGATCGTGCGTATCGCGACCAAGATGGGAGCCGACGCGAAGAAACTGGTTCCCTATGGCAGCGGAGTACGCGCGGACATGGGCCAGAGCCGCGGAGCGCAATCGGGCGAAGCCGACCGCCATGCGGTGTGGCTGGCGGCCAATAATCTGGAGCCGAAGCTGAGCCCGCTCGACCCCTTCGCCGTGCTGGACGAGATCGAGCGCCTGGTTCCCGGTTATGAGCCGCAGGCGGGCGGACGCGCGGAGCTGATGGCCGGCAATGACATCCACCTGGAGCCGCCTTCTGCCTCCGCCGCTTCTTCCGCGGATGCAGGCCCAGCGCGGCGCGACCTGGTGCTGCCGGCGGCCGACACTCTATTTACCTCGGGAACGCTGGGACGATACAGCGAAAAATTGAATTCTGTCCTGGAGGCGTATACCACCGCGGCGCGCACGACGGGAAGCGATGGCCTCTCCCCCGTCGCCGCCGGAGAGAGCGCCGGGGAAAGAGATAGACGCGCGTGAACCTGCTGACATTTTTTCTTCTGAGCCTTTTGAAGATCGTGGTGGTGCTGGTCATCTTCCTGACCGCGGTGGCCTATACGGTTCTGCTGGAACGCAAGCTGGTGGGACGCATTCAGAACCGCTGGGGACCGAGCCGCGTGGGCCCCTTTGGGCTGCTGCAGCCATTGGCTGACGGAGCCAAGCTATTTCTCAAGGAAGACCTTATACCGGCCAATGCGCACCGGCCTCTCTTCGTACTGGCGCCGCTGATCGCCCTGACCTGCTCGCTGATTTCGATCGCGGTGGTGCCGTTTGGAGCGCCGATCACATGGCATGGCGTGGACATGTTCCAAATCTCCGGCGTGCATATCGGATTGCTGGTGATCCTGGGCGTCACCTCGGTAGGCGTGTACGGGATTGCCCTTTCCGGCTGGTCGTCGAACAACAAGTATTCGCTGCTGGGCGCGCTGCGCGGCAGCGCCCAGATCATCAGTTACGAGCTGGCGCTGGGGCTCTCGCTGATCGGCGTGGTGCTGCGCGCCGGCTCCTTCGACCTGCGCACGATCGTGGAGAGCCAGGCGGCGCACGGGTTGCGCTCGTGGAATTTTTTCGGCGGCTTTCAGTTCGTCGCGTTCTTCATTTATCTAATGGCCGCCTATGCGGAGACCAATCGCTCGCCCTTCGATCTGCCGGAGGCGGAAAGCGAGCTGACCGCCGGATATCACACCGAGTACAGCTCGATGAAGTTCGCCATGTTCTTTATGGCGGAATACGCCAATATGATCATCGTCGCCTGCGTGGCGACGCTGTTGTTCTTCGGCGGCTGGAGCAGCCCGTTTGGTTCTTTGCTGCCCCCGATTGGGGGCGCGGTGGGCGCGGCCTTACTGCCGGTGATGTGGTTCGTCTTCAAAGTTTTTTGCTTTCTCTTTCTCTATATCTGGGTGCGCGGGACACTCCCTCGCTTCCGTTACGACCAACTGATGCGCTTCGGCTGGAAATTTCTGATGCCGCTGGCCATCGCCAACATCGTCGTCACCAGCCTGTGCCTCGCTTTGGTCGCCTAAGCGCGGCGGCGAGCCACACTGCGTGATCTACAATCGAAGGCAGACTCTTGCTGCTTTGTCCCGCCAAGGCCTCTGGGCGCCGCTTTTCCGTAAGAAAGGCCGCGTTTGCTGCAGGTACTCGGGTTACCCCTGCAGGAAGGCTGCCGCAGCTCGGGTTCTGCTGCTGTTCGGACGGAATTCTCTTACCCTATGTATCTGGCGCTGTTCATATTCTTTGCCGTGCTGTGTGTGGCTGGAGCGTTGAATCTTCTGCTCCAGCGTCATCCTATTAACAGCGCGCTTTCGCTGATCGTGGTGATGACTTCGCTGGCCGTGCTTTACCTGCTGCTGGGCGCGCAATTTCTGGCCGCCGTGCAGGTAATCGTCTACTCCGGCGCCATTATGGTGCTGTTTACTTTTGTGATCATGCTGCTCAATGCCGGCCGGGAGGAGCATACGCGCGGCAGCCGCGCCGCCTTCCTGGTGGGCATTCCGGGAGCCGCCGTGCTGCTGGCGCTGCTGGTTCAGATCTTCCTTTCCGCGCGCGGCCATTTGGCGCAGGCGCGGCTGGGCGAATACGTCACCGCAACGCATACGCTCAGCGCAGTGCTTTTCCGCGATCTTCTGCTGCCATTTGAAGTGACCTCTGTGCTGATCCTAATCGCCATTCTGGGCGCTGTGGCGCTGGCGCGAAAGGAGCCATGAAATGACCGTTCCCCTGGCCTATTACCTGGTGCTGAGCGCTGTCCTCTTCTCGATCGGCGTCGCCACCTTCCTGATCCGGCGCAACATTATTACCGTCTTCCTGGCCATCGAGCTGATGCTGAATGCGGTCAACCTGGCTTTCGTCACCTTCGCGCATCAGTGGCGGATGGTAAACGGGCAGATCTTCGTCTTCTTCGTGATGGTGGTTGCGGCGGCGGAGGCAGCCGTCGGGCTGGCCATCATCATCACCATCTTCCGCGCCCGCAACACGCTCAACATCGACCAAGTGGATTTGATGAAACTATGAACGATCTTCCATCGCTCCATCTATGGCTGATTCCGCTATTGCCCTGCCTGGGCTTTCTGCTGAATGGATTGTTGGGCCGGCGGATGCCCAAGAAGCTGATTTCCGCTATTGCGCTGCTCTGCACCGCGCTGCCGCTTGCCCAGGTGGCGTGGATCGCGTCCCGCTTTCATTCGCTCAGCGTGCCCTACATCGAGCGCTTTGCAACACCTTGGATTGCCGCCGGCGCATTCCGGGCGAGCTTCGATTTGGTCTTCGATCAACTGACCCTGGTGATGCTGCTGGTGGTCACCGGCGTCGGCTTCTTGATTCACGTATATTCCGTGGGCTACATGGCGGAAGAGGAGGGTTATTGGCGTTTCTTCGCCTATCTGAACCTCTTCATGTTCTTCATGCTCACGCTGGTGCTGGCAGAGAACTTCCTGCTGATGTTCGTCGGATGGGAGGGCGTGGGCCTGGCCTCCTACCTGCTGATCGGCTTCTATTTCAAGCGCAAGTCGGCTGCGGACGCCGGAAAGAAAGCATTCATCGTCAACCGCATCGGCGATTTCGGCTTTCTCTTGGCGATGTTCCTGATGATCTCCCACTTCGGCTCGCTGAGCTTTAGCAACATCTTTGCCGCCATCGCCCAGCATCCGGAGATTCACGGAGGGTTTGTAACTGCCATCGCGCTGCTCCTGCTGCTGGGCGCGGTGGGCAAGTCAGCGCAGATTCCGCTCTATGTGTGGCTGCCCGACGCGATGGAGGGGCCCACGCCGGTTTCGGCGCTGATTCATGCCGCCACCATGGTGACGGCGGGCGTGTACATGATTGTGCGCGCGCACATTCTATTTGAGCACTCGCCCTTCGCCCTGGGCGTGGTGGCAATCATCGGCACCGCGACGGCGATCCTGGCGGCCACCATTGCGGTGGTCCAGAACGATATCAAGCGCGTGCTCGCCTACTCGACCGTCTCGCAGTTGGGATATATGTTCCTGGCCTGCGGCGCGGCGGCTTTTTCCGCCGCCATCTTTCACCTGGTAACCCACGCCTTCTTCAAAGGGCTGCTCTTCCTCGCCGCCGGCTCGGTGATTCATGCCCTGGGCGGAGAGCAGGACATGCGCCGCATGGGCGGATTGCGCAAGGCTGTGCCGGTCACCTTCTGGACCATGACGGCCGCCGTCTTCGCCATCTCCGGGCTGCCGCCCTTTTCCGGCTTCTTCAGCAAAGACGCCATCCTCTATCAGAGCTATCTTTCGCCCACCGCGGGCCATGCTCTCTGGCTTGTGGGCCTGATCACGGCGGCCATCACCGCTTTCTACATGTTCCGCCTCTGGTATATGACATTTTTCGGCCAGAGCCGCGCGCACGCCCTCGAAGAAGCCGGGTCCGAACATGCGATTGGGACCCATGCGGTTGAAACGCACGGCGCTGCTCAGACCTTGGCTCCCGCGCACGCCGCTCATGCGCCGCATGAGAGTCCTTGGATCATGCTGGTTCCGCTTATCCTGCTCGGCGTGCTCTCGGTTGCCGGCGGCTGGATCGGCATTCCTCAAGCGCTAGGCGGCCACGATCAATTCGCGCGATTCCTCGATCCCGCGCTCTCAGGGCGTCGCCACAGCTTCGAAGAGCTCAGCATTCAGATGAACGTCGAAGGTCCGGCGGCGGCCGCGGCGGCATCGGCGATGCAGCCCAGCGTTCCGCCGACTCCCAATCCCAGCCAGGAGCGACTCTTCAGCTTGCTGTCGGTGATTGCCGCGCTTAGCGGATGGTTTTTTGCCGATCTCTTCTATCGCCGTAAGCCGGGCTTGGCCGGGCGCTGGGTTGAGAACGCGCGGGGCATCTATTCCCTGCTGGTGCACAAGTATTGGATCGACGAATTGTATTCCGCGGTCATCGTGAAACCGACGCTTTGGTCTTCTCGTTATCTTTTGCGCAGCGCGGTAGATCGCGGCATCATCGATGGCGGCGGTCAGCTAGCCGCGGGCAGCGCGCGCGGGCTGGGAGCCCTGGTGCAGCGCGTGCAGTCCGGAAATATCCGTTCTTATGCCGGATGGCTGGCCATTGGAGCGGCAGCCATGTTGTTGCTTGCGCATTTCGGATTTGTGTTGCATTAGGGCCTGCTAACGGGCCCTAGGGGGCCTGCTCTGCCGGCCCGCTTTCAGGCTCTAGATTTGCAGGCTCTAGAAAGGAACCAAAACTTTTCGTGCTGAATCACTCCATCTTGACCATTGTCACCTTCCTGCCGGCCGCGGGCGCCATCATCGTCGCCCTGCTGCCGAGACGCGGCAGAGTGATTCAGTGGTTCTCGCTGCTGGTGACGCTGGCTTTCTTTCTGCTCACCATCCGCTTGGCGATGCAATTCGCCTACGGCCAAGCAGGCTTTCAGTTTGAGATTGACCGCGCCTGGATTGCCACTCCGCACATTCAATATCACCTGGGCCTGGACGGGCTATCGCTGTGGCTGTTGGTGCTGACCGGCTTTCTTGCTCCTATCGGAGTGTTGACCTCCTGGCGCGTGATTGATCACCACACCAAGGAGTTCTACTTCTATTTTCTTTTGCAGCAGACGGCGATGGCGGGCATCTTTGTCGCTCTCGACCTGTTCCTCTTCTATGCCTTTTGGGAACTGAGCCTGGTTCCGATGGCGATTCTGATCGCGATGTTCGGGCGCAAGCGCGGCTCGGCGGCCGCCCTGAAGTTCTTCCTCTATACCTTTCTGCCCTCGGCGCTGTTCTTAGCGGGAATCCTGTGGCTCTACGGTCGCACCGGCACCTTCGACTTTGTGGCGCTGAAGAGCATTCTCTCCGGGGGAAGCGGTTTGTTCTCCTCGCAGGCGTTGCTGTGGATTTCGCTGGCATTCCTGATCGCCTTCGCGGTAAAGGTTCCCGTCTTCCCGCTGCACGGCTGGTTGAGCGACACCTTTAGCGAAGCGCCGACGGCGATGGCGATGGTGGTGGCTGGCAAGCTCGGACTCTACGCCATTCTGCGCTTCAATCTCGGCCTCTTCCCCGCCCAGTCGCGGCGCGAGGCGCCCTGGATGATTGGGCTGGCGGTGATCGGGATTCTCTACGGGGCGCTGCTGGCGCTGGTGGAGCGCGAAATGAAGCGGCTGGCCGCATACGCCGCGGTGAGCGGCTTAGGATTCTGCGTGCTTGGTATTTTTTGCTTTTCGCTTACCGGCCTGGATGGCGCGGTCTACCAGACGGTCAACGAGGGCATCATCGGCGCCGCTCTGCTGATCCTATTCGGCTTTGTCTATGAGCGCTTCGGGAGCGATGAGATTGCGACCTATGGCGGTCTGGCGGCGCGGCTGCCGCGGCTGGCAACCTTCTTTGTGATTACGGCGCTGGCGCTGGTGGGGCTGCCCTTGCTGAACGGTTTTGTGGGAGAGTTCCTGGTGCTCAGCGGAAGCTTCCCCGGGCACACCGGCTGGGTGACAGCGGCCACGGTGGGCGTGATCCTCAGCGCCTGCTACATGCTGCAGGTGACACAGCGTCTCTTCTTTCAAAGGGAGACGGCGATCGTGCGACCGGAGATCGCTTCTGACTTGAACGTTCGCGAGCACCTGACGATCTGGCCCTTGGCCCTGGTGATGCTGGCTATGGGATTGGCCGTCCCGGTGTGGATGCGCGCAATCGACGGAGCGATGAGGCAGTATGCGCAGCCGGCAGCCGCGTTCCTCACCTCCCCGCCGCTACCATCGGCGTCTCGGAATGCAGTGCGGAAAGAATCCGCGCGTGCCGGGGATGTCCACTTTGAAGCCGCGCCTCTGGCGGTGAAGCGATGATCGCGATCGAGCAAGGAGCGCAGCAGGTGGCGCAGGGATATTCCGTCCATCAGGTTTACCAGATTTACCGAATCCTGCCCGAGGTGGTGCTGACCATCACCGGGGTGCTCATCATGCTGATCGAGCCGCTCTTGCCGAGCCGGGCAAACCGCAAACCCCTGGGCGCACTGGCCATCGTGGGCACGTTGGCGGCACTTATCGTGAGCCTGTGGCAGATGAGCCTGCCGGCAGGAACCGCCTATCACGGCGAAGTGCGGACGGACGCCTTCAGCATCTTCTTTCACGTGCTCATTCTCGGCATCGTTCTGGTTACGCTGCTGACCGCCGTCGATGTCTTTCGTCCGGAGACGGAAAACACTGCGGAGTTCTACGCCTTAGTGGTTTTTGGGGCAATCGGCATGTGCCTGATGACCTCGGCGGTTGAGCTGCTGCTGGTCTTTATCAGCCTGGAAATCTCCTCCATCTCGACTTATATTCTGGCGGGCTTCCGGCGCCACACGGGCAAGAGCACCGAGGCGGCGCTAAAGTATTTTCTGCTCGGCTCGTTCGCCACTGCCTTCTTCCTCTTCGGCATCGCGCTGTTGTTTGGTTCAACTGGAACCACCACCTTCGCCGGCATTGCGGCAGCCTTGCCGGGCACCGCCACCCCAACCTTCGCCGTAATTGCCGTCGCCATGATCCTAGTCGGCCTGGGCTTCAAGGTTTCCGCCGCACCTTTCCATGTGTGGACGCCGGACGTCTACGAGGGAGCGCCATCGCCGGTGGTGGGGCTCATGTCGACGGCGCCCAAGGCGGCGGCCTTTGCGGTCCTGTTGCGCATCGCCTTCGAAGTTTGTCCCTCGCTGCATGTCCGCTGGATGCCGCTCATCTGGCTGCTGGCGGCCATCTCGATGACGGTGGGCAACCTGGGCGCGCTGCGCCAGCAGAACGTGAAGCGCATGCTGGCCTACTCCTCCATCGCGCATGCCGGCTATTTGTTGGTGGCCTTCACCGCTCTTTCACGCGAAGGCATCGCAGCGGCCATCTTTTATACCGCAGCCTACGCGGTGACCAACGTCGGCATCTTCGCCGTGATAAGCCACTATGGAGGTTACGAAGAGAAGCTGCTATCGATCGCCGACTATCGTGGAATGGCCCGTCACTTCCCCGTTCTGGGCGGGGCGCTCGCCTTCTTCCTGCTCTCACTGATCGGCATTCCGTTCACCGCCGGCTTCTTCGGCAAATTCTACGTCTTCTCGGCTTCGCTCAGCGCGGGAGTATTGTGGCTGAGCATTCTCGGACTGGTCAACAGCGGCATTGCGTCCTTCTACTATCTGCGCCTGGTGACCGCCGTCTACTCACAGCCTGCATCGGAGGCTCCCGCGGTCAAACGCCCGGGTTGGGCGCTGCAGCTGGCCTTGCTGCTGACAGTAGCGGCGACTTTGGTGCTGGGGATTTTCCCCGGCCGCACGCTGGCGATGGCCCGCGCCGGCGCGGCGACCTATGCGCCGAGCAGCGCAATTACCGGTAGCCTGAAGGCCGGCGGCGCGGTTTCCGGTGCTTCGCTTCCGGTCACGCCGCTGCAGGCGGCCGGTCAGTAGCATCGCGGTCGCGGTTTTTCGATTCGATCCGACCCATCTCGAACCTTGACCAGTAGAACCGCTCTCGCAGGCCGCGAATCGCGGGTCGCACCGTCCCTCGTTATTAAATGACGGCGATGGGGAACTTTTGCCGCCAATTCCCTCTCGGAATACACTCAACTAGCACGGATTCACGATTGGTATGCCGAACCGTGGTTCGAGAAGTGGGGCTTTTCTTAACGGAGAAGCGCGTATGGTGTATTTGCCTTCGGGGTGCACCTATCGTGAATCCGCTCTAGCGATGCGGCTACCCTGAGGAGAAATCATGCGCAAGGCGCGGATTGCTGTTTTTGGGGTTATATCTCAACTAGCAGTTATGGCGTCATTCTCATTTTGCCAAGCCACCACAGCTACGCCGCGCGCAGCCGCAACGCAGTCAAATGCAGACCGCTTGCCTCTTCGCTTTGAGGTAGTCTCAATCAAGCGAAATACGCGGGTTGGTCCGTGGACGATTGATTCTCCACTTAATGGAGACAGCGTAACACTTACAAACATGACGCCGCACATGATGATTGGCTTGGCCTTTGGCTTTCGCTTCATGATGAGATATACGGCCTTCCGGGCTGGACAGATTCAGAACATTACGACGTAGTGGCAAAGGTGTTCGAAACAGAGCTCCCGGCCTTTCATGCGCTCCTCCCGATGCAACGCAATCCAATGCTTCAAGCAGTGCTCGAGGACCGTTTCCATTTGAAATATCATTACCAGGCCAAAGCCCTAGTGGCTTACAAGCTGATAGTGGCAAAGAGCGGCGCAAAATTAGAGGAGATACAGGCTGCTATCGGCGCAAATGGAGTCCCAGAGCCGGGCCGGATGCACGGCGCAAGGGGCGAGCTTACAGGCGAAAGGGTTTCCATGGCCGATTTTTCACAGCTGCTGTCGCAGCAAGTTGGGAGGCCGGTTGTAGATGGGACCGGGCTCCGAGGGAACTATAACTTCACATTAAAGTGGACGCCGGACTTAGGCTCCGCCGCAACACCCTCGGGTTTCGGGTCGGGGCCGTCTATCTTCACCGCAATTCAGGAGCAGCTCGGCCTCAAGCTCACATCCGCCAAAGTTCCTGTTAGGACCTTGGTCGTAGATCAGATCGAGCGGCCAGGGGAGAACTGAACCCCGCAACGACAGAGGCCTATTGCGGTCAGTAGCATCGCGGTCGCGGTTCTTCGATTCGATCCGGCCCGTCTCGAACCATGACCAGTAGAACCGCTCTCGCAGGCCTCTACCGTGGACTTTCTTTGACATAGCGTCTCATCCGAGCGCGCGACTCTCTTGCGAATCGATGCTGCATCGCCCGCGAAAATGGGTAGCCGGCTCGGACCAGGATATGCCTGGGACGGGAGACCGCCTCGATGATGTAAAGCACCGATTCCGTCTCCGCATTGAACTCAACGACAAAGCGCTCCTGCCCCTCTTCAACGTGCAAGGCGGTGGTGGTGTACAGAAAACCGAAACGAGTCGGGGTATCCACGATTTCGACGATGCGGCTAAAGTTGATCGACCAGAGCCATGCAGTATGAGCTTCCACGGCGACGAGCTCTCCTGGAAGGATTCTCGGAACCGGGTTTGCGATTCGAACCCATCCCAAGTCGAATTGCTTCCACCTCCGGAGGGCTTCACGCGCGGCTGAGAAGGCTTGGTCTCCCCGGCCGATCCCGCTAAGGGAAAGATCGTGCGCAAAACCCTGGGGAGGGTTTCCGAGCGAACCACCTGCGATGGTCAGCAAGTGGGGACTGGAAGGCGGAGCATGCAGGGCAACCGCCAGTAGTTTTTCTCTCTCTTGCGCGTTCGCTCGGGTGAACCGAAACATGAGGCGAGTATCTCAGGATTCCCGTCGAGTAAGATCGGAGTCATGACGCCAGTCGTGGTTTAGCACCGAGCGAAAGAGGAGAAAGCATGACATCCCGCCGCACGTTTTTGAAACAAAACTCGATTCTTGCTGCGGGGGCTTGGGCAGCAGGAGCCGCGCCCTTTGTGATCGCGGAGACTCGTTCAGAGCCAACCTCCCCTATCGCCGAAACAATCCATGGCAAGCTCCGGGGACGCACCGAAAACAGGATCCACGTATTCCACGGCATACATTATGGAGCGGATACCTCTGGAAAGCACCGCTTCATGCCGCCGCAAAAGCCGGCGCCATGGCAACGCACCCGCGATGCGCTGGCATGGGGAGCCTGCGCGCCGCAGCCATTACCTTCCGGCAACTTTGACTACACGCGTGCGGACCTATGGGCCTACTTTCCCGGCGGACAGAGCGAAGATTGTCTGGTGCTGAACGTCTGGACGCCAGGGCTGAAAGACGGCGGCAAACGAGCCGTCATGTTTGCTATTCATGGCGGCGGCTTCAGTTCCGGAACAGGCAACAATGCAGTGTTTAACGGCGCCAATCTGGCTCGCCGGTACAACGTGGTTGTGGTGTCGGTGAATCACCGCCTCGGCGCGCTTGGCTTTCTTCAATTGGGCCAGTTCGCGCCCGAATTCGCGCACTCCGGAAACGTCGGCATGATGGATCTCGTCGCCGCCCTGCA
>Ga0207933_1002341_pt1 | contig 12449 bp, 21 predicted proteins | sample NGESurdeep092012_4_FD_184488 | JGI IMG/M metagenome (GOLD analysis project Ga0207933, IMG submission 184488) | Arctic peat soil microbial communities from Barrow, Alaska - NGEE Surface sample F53-3 deep-092012 (SPAdes) | ecosystem: Environmental > Terrestrial > Soil > Wetlands > Peat ... | reverse complement strand
GCAAGGGCAAGGGCTTCGCCGGTGGCATGAAGCGTCACAACTTCTCTGGTCAGGGCGCGGCGCACGGTAACCACAAGCACCACCGTGCTCCGGGTTCCATCGGCGCGTGTTCCACGCCGGGTCGTGTCTTTAAGGGCACGAAGATGGCCGGTCGCATGGGTGGCGGCCAGGTGACCACCACGAATCTCGAAGTGATCGGCGTCGACGTCGAGCGCAATCTCGTCCTGGTGAAGGGCGCCGTCCCCGGCCCTCGCGGCGGCGTGGTCGTCTTGCGCACGTCGGTCAAGAACCCGATGAAGGCCGGAGGTGCTCGATGAGCGACGTCTTTACCTTGCGCGGTCCGGTCAAGAAGGACCGCCCCGAGCCCGCTGCGCGTTCGGTGGCTCGCAAGAGCCTCGAGGGCAAGGAGCTCGGCACCGTGGCTCTGGAGCCCACCATTTTTGGTATCGAGCCCAACATGGCCGTCTTGCACCAAGTCATCAAGGCCCAACTGGCCGCTAAGCGCGCCGGTACCCAGTCCACCAAGACGCGTAAGCAGGTTCGCGGTGGTGGCAAGAAACCCTTCAACCAAAAGGGGACCGGGGGAGCTCGTCAGGGCACCATCCGCGCGCCGCACTACCCCGGTGGTGGAGTCGCACTCGGCCCCAAGCCGCGTAAGTACGACCAAAAGACGCCCAAGAAGATGATCCGCCTGGCGCTTCACTCGGCCTTGTCGGACCGCGCCGCTCTCGAGCGCGTGACCCTCATCGACAGTTTCGCCGCCTGGACGGCGCCCAAGACGAAGGACGCGGTGAGTTCACTCGGCGCCCTGGGCCTGTCGGGCAAGGTCCTCGTGGTGCTCGGTCGCGAGGACTCGGTGGCCTTTCACTCGTTCCGCAACCTCGACAACGTCAAGACCATTGACGCCGGTGAGGTCAACGCCTACGACGTGCTCGACGCGGACTGGGTGCTCTTCACCGACGCCACGTTGCCGACACTGAAGGAGATCAACTAATGCGCGATGCCATGAGCGTCCTGATTCGCCCGGTGGTGTCGGAAAAGACCACGGGCTTGATGGACAACCACACCTACGTCTTTGTCATCGACCCCAGGGCCACCAAGGTCGACGTGCGCAATGCCGTCGAGCAGGCCTTCAACGTCAAGGTGACCAACGTCAACACTCTCAACCGCAAGGGTAAGTCGACGCGTAATCGTCGTACCGGTGTAGTGGGCACGCGCCCCAGCACGAAGCGGGCCATCGTTACCCTCAAACAGGGTGACTCGATCAACCTCTTCGAGAACTAAGGACTGCCATGGCACTGCGTCACCGCAAACCAACCAGCCCCGGTCGCCGTTTCCAGACGGTGTCGGACTTCGCCGACATCACCACGACGACGCCCGAGAAGTCGCTGCTCGACCCCAAGCCCAAGACTGGTGGTCGTAACAACTACGGCCGCAAGACGTCGCGTCACCGCGGTGGCGGACACAAGCAGCAGTACCGCATCATTGACTTCAAGCGCAACAAGGACGCCATTCCGGCCAAGGTCGCCACGATTGAGTACGACCCGAACCGCACGTGTCGCATCGCGCTGTTGCACTACGTCGACGGTGAGAAGCGCTACATCCTCGCTCCCAACGGCCTCAAGGTCGGCGACGTGGTCGAGTCGGGCCCCAAGGCCGACATCCGCAACGGCAACACCCTGCCGATGCGTTTCATTCCGACGGGTTCCACCGTGCACAACGTCGAACTTCGTCCCGGCGGCGGCGGCAAGATGGCCCGCAGCGCCGGTATGAGCGTGCAGCTCGTGGCCAAAGATGGTGGCTACGCCACGTTGCGTCTGCCCTCGACCGAGATGCGCCGCGTGCCAATTGACTGTCGCGCGACGCTCGGCATCGTCGGCAACTCCGAGCACGAACTCATCAAGATCGGTAAGGCCGGCCGCAACCGCTGGAAGGGCATTCGTCCCCAGACGCGTGGTGTGGCCATGAACCCGGTGGACCACCCCCTCGGTGGTGGTGAGGGTAAGACGTCCGGTGGACGTCACCCGGTCTCACCGTGGGGTCAGCCCGAGGGTCGTACGCGCCTGCCCAAGGCGTCGGACGCTCTCATTATTCGTCGCCGCCGTGGACGCGGCTCGCGGAGGTAGGTAGAAAATGTCACGTAGCCTCAAGAAGGGTCCCTTCATCGATGCCCACCTTCTCAAGAAGGTGGACGCCATGAACGCGGCCAACGAGAAGAAGGTCATCAAGACCTGGAGTCGCCGCTCGACGGTGATCCCGGACATGGTCGGCCACACCTTCGCGGTGCACGACGGACGTCGTCACGTGCCGGTGTTCTGCAACGAGTCCATGGTGGGCCACAAGCTCGGTGAGTTCGCGCCCACGCGCACCTTCAAGTTCCACGCCGGCCAGGAAAAGACGGGACGGCGCTAATGACGGGACCCAAGACCAACGAACGCCCGGGCACCCGCGCCACGCTGCGCGGTTTTCACATGTCGGCCTCTAAGGCCCGCGTAGTGTTGAACCTGATTCGTGGCGAGGACGTCACGTCGGCCGCCGAGATTCTCGCGGGCACCACTCGTGAGGCCGCGAACGTGATCGCCAAGGTGCTGGCCTCGGCCGTCGCCAACGCCGTCAACAATGACGCCATGAACGCCGATGAGCTGTTCGTCTCGGCCGCCTACGCCGACGAGGGCATCACCATGAAGCGCTTCACGCCGCGCGCGCGCGGACGCGCCGGCAAGATTCGCAAACGCTCGTGCCACATCACCGTGATCGTCTCGCGTCTGGACGAGGACCGGCTGGAACTGCTGCGCGTCGCGCGCTCGGCGCAAGCCGTCGCGTCGCGTTCGCGTCGCGTTGCTTCTTCGCGCCGTCGTGGCGAACCGGTACCGGCTCCGCAGTACGAAGCGTCGGTGGACGTACTCGACAACGAGATCGTCGAGCCCCTGGTGGTGGCCGAAGTCGATGAGACCGAAGTCGAAGATGCGGACGACGTTGTGGCCGCGACCGAGAACGAAGACGAAGTTGGCGAGGCCAACGAGGACGAGACGGTGTCTGACGACACCACGGAGGAGACCAACTAATGGGCCAGAAGGTAAATCCCTACGGTTTCCGCCTCGGTATCACGACGGACTGGAAGTCGCGCTGGTTCAAGGAGCGCGGTTACAAGGACCTCGTCATCGAGGACTGGAAGATCCGCGACTACCTGACCAAGCAGCTCGAGAGCGCGGCCGTGAGTCGCATCGAGATTGAGCGCAACTCCGATCGCATCCGCGTCGACATCCACACCGCGCGTCCGGGCATCGTCATTGGTCGCCGTGGCGCCGAGGCCGAGCGTCTGAAGAAGGATCTCGAGAGAATCACCGGTCAAAAGAACAAGATTTCGCTCAACATCCAAGAGATCAAGCAGCCCGAGCTCGACGCGGCGTTGATCGCCCAGGGTATTTGCGACCAGTTGTTGCGGCGCGTGGCCTTTCGCCGCGCCATGAAGCGTGGTATTCAGACCGTCCAGAAGGCGGGCGCTATGGGCGTCAAGATTCAGGCCTCGGGTCGTCTCGGTGGGGCGGAAATGTCGCGTCGCGAGTCCTACCGCGAGGGTCGCGTCCCGCTGCACACGCTGCGCGCCGACATTGACTATGGATTTCGCGAGGCGCGTACGAACACCGGTCGCATCGGCGTCAAGGTCTGGATCTACAAGGGTGACATCTTGCCCTACCAGCTCACCAACGACGAGAAGATCGTCCGTGAGGCCGCCATGGCCGCGGGCGACCAGGTTCCCGCTTCCAACTCGGCGACGCCCAAGGGCGTCGTGCGCGCCGGTGGCGGACGTCGTCGCGTGGACGCTGACGCGGTCGTCGAAGAAGTCGTCTTAGGCGCGCCCGAGACGGACGTCAATCCGGCTGACTTGTTGGCCGCGACCGACGAGGTCGAGCGTCGCTTGAGCGTCGAAGAGGACATCGAGCGTCGCACGGCCCCAGAGCACACGGACACTCCCCACTTCCGAAAGGACGCTGAGTAATCATGTTGATGCCTCGCAAGGTAAAGCACCGCAAGCAACAGCGCGGTCGCATGGCCGGTATGGCCAAGGGCGGCGTCGACATCTCCTTTGGCGACTTCGGTATCCAGGCCCTCGAGGCCGGGTGGATTACCGCTCGTCAGATCGAAGCAGCTCGAATCGCGATGACCCGTCACGTGAAGCGTGGAGGCAAGGTCTGGATCCGTGTGTTCCCGGACAAGCCAGTCACCCAGAAGCCGGCCGAGACCCGTATGGGTTCGGGCAAGGGCAACCCCGAGTTCTGGGTGGCCGTCGTCAAGCCCGGGCGCATCATGTTTGAACTCGGTGGCGTCGACGAGACGCTGGCGCGCGCCGCCATGGAGCGCGCCATTCAGAAACTACCAATCAAGGCCAAGTTCGTTGTGCGTCCCGGTACGCACGGCGCCCCGGAGGTGACCATCTAATGGCGAAGACGAAAGAGCGCGTCGCAGAGATGCGCGCAATGGGTGACGCCGAATTGTTGGAGCGTTTGGGCGAGTCTCGTCGCGAGCTCTTCAACCTGCGTTTCCAGCTGGCCACCGGACAACTCGACAACTCAGCGCGCCTGGGTGAGGTTCGTCGCGACATCGCTCGCTTGGCGACCTTCCTGCGCGAGCGCGAAATTGCGGCTCACGAGGCCGCCGGAGAGGGTGAGCAGTCATGAGTGACATCACGAACAACGAAGAGAACGCCGAGGTCGTGGAAACCACCGTGGACGACGCGGAGACGACCGAAGTGAGCGCGACGACCGTCGACGCCGAAGTGGTCGCCGACGAAACGCCGGTCGAGACTCCCGCACCCGAAGCGATTGTCGCACCGGTTGTGGAAGCCGCCGTGCCCACCGCGACACCCGCTGCTGCCGCATCCGCACCGGTGGTCGAAGCCGCCACGGAACGCAAGGGGCCCGTCATCAAGGCCCCGGTGGTCAAGTCGACCAAGACGGACGTCGTGGCCGAGGACGGCACGCGGACGAACCCGCGCAAGGTCCGCGAGGGCATTGTGGTCTCGAACAAGATGGATATGACTCTGGTCGTCGCCGTCAACGAGCGCGTACGTCACCCCCGCTACGGCAAGACCGTCCAGCGCACCAAGAAGCTCTACGCGCACGACGAGAACAACGACGCCAAGATCGGTGACCGCGTGCGCGTGCAAGAGACGCGTCCGTTGTCCAAGCTCAAGCGCTGGCGTCTCACCGAAATCGTGGAGCGTGCTCGATGATCCAGCAAGAATCTCGACTCAAGGTGGCCGACAACTCAGGCGCGAAAGAAGTTCTGTGCATTCGCGTGCTAGGTGGTTCGCGCCGACGTTACGCCTCAATTGGTGACGTCTTCATCGCTACGGTGAAGGACGCCATCCCGGGCGCCGCGGTCAAGAAGGGTGACGTAGTTCGCTGCGTCGTCGTTCGTACCGCCAAGGAGAAGCGTCGTCCCGACGGCTCCTACATCCGCTTCGACGAGAACGCCGCGGTGCTGATCAACGATCAGTTGCAGCCGCGCGGCACCCGAATCTTCGGGCCCGTCGGTCGTGAACTGCGCGACAAGAAGTTCATGCGCATTATTTCCCTGGCGCCGGAGGTGCTGTGATGAAAATCCATAAGGGTGACGACGTACTCGTTCTCGCCGGTAAGTACCGTGGCGAGCGCGCTCGCGTGGAAGAAGCTCTGCCCGCGCAGAGCAAGGTGATCTTGGAGGGGCTCAACGTCTCCAAGCGCCACACCAAGCAGACCGGCGCCATGATGCAGGCCGGCATCATCGACAAGGTGATGCCCCTTCACGTGTCCAACGTCGCCCTCTGGTGTGGGGGTCACAAGGGACCGGCCAAGGTTGGCTACAAGATCGCTGACGGCACCAAGGTGCGCGTCTGCCGTAAGTGCGGAGAGACACTATGACGACCACCACTCGTCCTCGCCTCAAAGTGCGTTTCGACGAAGAGATTCGCCCGGCGCTCAAAGAGGAACTCGGACTCGACAACATCATGCAGGTCCCGCGCCTCGACAAGATCGTCTTGAACTCCGGGGTGGGACGCGCCACGCAGCAGGCCTCCCTGCTCGAGGGTGCTCAGCGCGACCTCGAGATGATCACGGGGCAAAAGCCGATCGTGACGCGAGCGCGTAAGTCCATCGCGAGTTTCAAGCTGCGCGAAGAACAGCCCATCGGCGTCAAGGTCACCCTGCGCGGCGACCGCGCCTGGGAGTTCTTTGACCGCCTCTTGAGCCTGGCGATTCCGCGTATCCGCGACTTTCGCGGTTTGTCGCCCAAGTCCTTTGACGGACGCGGCAACTACACCTTCGGTGTGAACGACCAGTTGATCTTCCCCGAGATCGACTACGACAAGATTGACGCCCCGCGCGGTTTCGATATCACCATCGTGACCACGGCCGTAAACGATGAGCAGGGACGCGCGTTCTTGCGCGCCTACGGCTTTCCCTTCAAGCAGGAGATTCGATAGTCATGGCGAAGAAAGCTCTACGAATTAAGCAGCAGAAGACGCCGAAGTTCTCGACGCGGGCGTACACCCGCTGCGAGCGCTGCGGTCGACCGCGTTCGGTGTACCGCAAGTTTGGCCTGTGCCGTATTTGCCTGCGCCAGATGGTCCACGCCGGCGAAGTTCCCGGCGTGACGAAGGCAAGTTGGTAGGAGGACAGCTATGACAATGACTGACCCCATCGCCGACATGCTCACGCGTATTCGCAACGCGAATGCCGCCATGTTCGACAGCGTCAAGATGCCCAGTTCCAAGCTCAAGGTGAACCTGGCGAAGGTCCTCCAGCGCGAGGGCTTCATCACCGGCTTCACCGTGACCAAGGTCGAGGGCAAGCCGGGCGACACGCTCGAAATTGGCCTGAAGTACTCCGAGGACCGCAAGAAGACCATCGCGGGTATCAAGCGCGTGTCGACGCCCGGCCTTCGAATCTACAAGAAGTCCGACCAGATGCCCAAGGTGCTCGGTGGCGTGGGCGTGGCCGTCGTCTCGACGAGCCACGGTCTCATGACCGACCGTGAAGCACGTAAGGCCAAACTGGGCGGCGAGGTGTTGTGTTATGTCTGGTAACCCACCCACGAACACGGAGGTGTGCTGATGTCACGCATCGGTCGTAATCCCATCGCGATCCCCGCCGGTGTCACCTTGTCGGTGGCCGACGGCGTGGTGACGGTGACGGGCCCCAACGGGACCATGCACCGTAACCTGCCCGAGGGGATCACCCTGGCCCAAGACGGCGACGTCGTCAACGTGGACCGGGCCTCCGAAGAGACCTCACAGAAGTCCCTGCACGGTTTAACCCGCACGCTGGTCGCCAACATGGTGACCGGAGTGACGACGGGCTGGACCAAGGAACTCGAGATCATCGGCGTCGGTTATCGCGCCGCGACCTCGTCGCCGGCCGTTCTCGACCTAGCGCTGGGCTTCTCACACCCCGTCAAGTTCAACGCCCCCACTGGTGTCACCTTCGAGGTACCCACCCCGACGCGCGTCATCGTCAAGGGCGCCGACAAGGAAGTCGTGGGCCAAGTGGCCGCGACCATCCGCAAGATTCGTAAGCCCGAGCCCTACAAGGGCAAGGGTGTGCGCTACCTCGGTGAGAAGGTTCTGCGCAAGGCAGGAAAGGCTGCGAAGTAATGGCTCGTACCACTCGTGAACTACGTGAGCGTCGTCACGCGCGCATCCGTCGGCGCCTCTCGGGCACTGCGGTGCGTCCGCGCGTCGCCGTGAGTCGCTCCAACAAGCACATCTCGGCTCAGATCATCGACGACGTTGCCGGGCGCACCCTGGCCGCCGCGTCGTCGGTCGAAGCGGGTCTCAAGGCAACCAACGGTGGCAACATCGATGGGGCCAAGGCAGTCGCGGCGCTCCTGGCGCAGCGCGCCCAGGCCGCCAACATCACGACCGTGGTCTTCGACCGCGGCGGTTTTGACTACCACGGTCGCGTGGCCGCCTTCGCGGACCAACTGCGCGCCGCCGGATTGGAGTTCTAAATGAGTGACCTCGAACAGTACGAGGAGCGCACCATCAAGGTGAATCGCGTGTCCAAGGTCGTCAAGGGTGGACGTCGGTTCTCCTTCACCGCCCTGATGGTCATTGGCGACGGCAACGGCAAGGTCGGCCTGGGATACGGCAAGGCTAAAGAAGCCGGCCTCGCGGTGCAAAAGGGCATCGAAGAGGCGCGCAAGAACCTCTTTGACGTGCCCCTCGCCGGGACCACCATCGTCTACCCCGTCATCGGCCAGGCTGGTGCGGGCCGCGTGCTGATGAAGCCCGCCGCTCCGGGTACCGGCGTGATCGCTGGTGGCGCCGCGCGCGCCATCCTGGAGATGGCCGGCGTCAAGGACATCATCGCGAAGTCGTTGGGATCGTCCAACGGCATCAACGTGGCTCACGCCACCATTGAGGGTCTCAAGCAACTGCGTCGTCCCGAGGAGCTCGCCGCCCTGCGCGACAAGCCCGCCGACCACGTCATCCCGTCGGGGACGTTACGCGCGTACCGCGAACGTCAGCGCGAGGGTGACCTCTTCAAGACGGAGGCCTAGGCCATGACTCAGCTCAAAGTAACTCAGATTCGCTCGGCCATCGCCACCAAGCCCAAGCACCGCGGGACACTGCGCGCGCTGGGTCTGCGCGGCATCGGCCAGTCCAACGTGTTGCCCGACCGTCCCGAGATTCGCGGGATGATCCACCGGGTGCCGCACCTGATTTCAGTGGAAGAGGTCAACTGATGAAGTTGCACGATCTCAAGTCTCCCGCGGGCTCGACGCACCGCAAGCGGATCGTCGGTCGCGGTATCGCCGGTAAGGGTGGCAAGACCGCCGGCCGTGGTACCAAGGGTCAGAAGGCTCGTCGTCAGATTCCCGCTGGTTTCGAGGGTGGCCAGTTGCCGCTCTTGCAGCGCATCCCCAAACTCAAGGGCTTCACCAACCCCTTCCGCGTTCAGTACACGCCGGTCAATCTCGACGCCCTGGTGATGCTGGGCGTCAGCGAGATCAACCTCGACGTGCTCGTCACGCGCGGTCTGGCACGCAAGAAGGACCTCGTGAAGGTTCTCGGTCGGGGCGAACTCACGACCGCGCTGCACGTGTCCGCCCACGGGTTCTCGGCGTCGGCGAAGACCGCCATCGAAGCCGCCGGTGGCACCGTCACCGTGGTGGACCTCCCCTTCAGCGTGCGTCCGCCTGCGGCGGGCAACCAGCACCAGAACAGGTAGGGTTCGTCCGTGCTGCGGCGTCTCTCGAATATTTTCCGGGTCCCGGACCTTCGTAACAAGGTCCTGTTCACAATCGCCATTATCTGCCTCTACCAGTTGGGCGCCAACTTGCCCATCCCCGGGGTCAGTTGGTCCCAGGTCGCGTTGCTGCAGTCCAAGGCGGGCGCGAGTGGCGTGCTGGGATTCTTGAACTTGTTCTCCGGTGGCGCCTTGACGCGACTAGCGGTCTTTGGCCTCGGAGTCATGCCCTACATCACGAGTTCCATCGTGATTCAGCTCTTGACCACGGTCATTCCCAAGCTCGCCGAGTGGCGCGACCAGGGTCCCGAAGGTCAAAAGCGCATCACCCAGACCACGCGCTACCTCACCATCGGTCTGGCCCTCCTGCAGTCGACGGGTCTGGTCTACGCCTTCCACGGCCACGACCAGGCACTGCTCGGCTTCAACATTGACCTTATCCCCAGGTTCAACTTGTGGCTGGGTCTGTTCATGGTGCTCATCATGACCGCTGGTACCGGATTCGTCATGTGGCTTGCCGAACTCATCACCCAGCGTGGTATTGGTCAGGGCATGAGCCTGTTGATCTTCGCCAACGTCGTGGCGGGTCTGCCTTCGGGCGGTAAAGCCGTGTGGAGTCAGGGTGGCCCGGCCAAGTTCTTCATCATCTTGGTCATCTCGATCGCGCTGTTGTTCTTTATCGTCTTCATGGACCAGGGCCAGCGGCGTATTCCGGTGACCTTCGCCCGGCGCGTGGTGGGTCGCAAGGAGATGGGTGGCAACTCGACGTACATTCCGCTCAAGGTCAACCAGTCCGGCGTGATTCCGATCATCTTCGCCTCGTCGGTGCTCTATATCCCGGTCTTGTTGTCGAACATCGTGCCCTGGGCGAGTTTCACGAACTTCGTAAACAATTCGCTCAAGCCCACGAGCTTCTTCTACATCGGCTCGGACTTCTTGCTCATCCTCGGCTTCACGTTCTTCTACGTGTACATCGCCTTCGAACCCCACCAGCAGGCCGAACAGCTACGCCAACAAGGCGGCTTCGTCCCGGGCATCCGTCCCGGTGAGCCAACCGAACGGTACTTCTCGCGCATGCTCAGTCGCCTGACCGTCGTGGGCGCGGTTTTTCTCGCCTCGGTGGCGGTGATCCCGAGCATCTTGATGGCCCTGTGGAACATCAATCGCTTCCCGTATTACGGCACGACCCTGCTGATCGCGGTGGGCGTGGCCTTACAGACGATGCAGCAGATCGACTCTCAGTTGATGATGCGCAACTACGAAGGTTTCCTGAAGAAGTAACGATGTCCGGCCGCGTAATCATCGTCGTCCTGGGAAAACAGGGCGCCGGGAAGGGCACTCAGTGCAAGCGGCTGGCGCAACACCTCTCAGTCCCTCACGTCTCGACCGGCGACATCTTGCGTGCCGCAGTGCGTGACAAGACTCCCATCGGACTCGAAGTCGGCTCGATCCTCGACGCGGGTCAACTGGTGTCCGACGACCTCGTGAATCGACTCGTTTCGGCGCGTTTCACCGAGGCCGACGCCCAACGCGGCGCCCTGCTCGACGGGTATCCGCGCACCGACGCTCAGGCCGAGGCGCTCGATGTGATCCTCGGCGACGACGGGGTGAAGATCTGCATCAACCTCGACGTGCCCAACTCCTTGGTGACCGAACGCCTCTCGTCGCGCAGGGTCTGCCAGGAATGCGGCAACATTTACCGTGATACCGACCCCGAGGCCATTTCCGGAACGTGCTCCAACTGTGGCGGCGACGTTATCCTGCGCGCCGACGACCGGCCCGAGGCCATTGCCCGTCGCCTCGAGGCCTACGAGCGCGATACGGCACCCCTGCTGGAGTTCTACGCCCGACGCGGACTGCTGGTGCGCGTGGACGGCGATCAGAACCCCGAAGAGGTCACCGCCGAGATTCTGCGCGTGCTCGCTGAGCGAGGAGTGGCGTGAGACGCTCGGCCGAGGAACTCAACAAGATGCGCAAGGCCGGCAAGGTCGTCGCCGAGATGCACGAGGTCACGCGTGCGGCATTACGACCGGGCCTTACGACCATGCAACTCAACGAACTGGCGGCCGAGGTGATCGCCAAGCGCGGCGCACGTTCAAATTTCCTCAACTACCACGGCTTTCCCGCCGTCATCTGCACGAGTCCTAACGACATGATCGTGCACGGTATTCCGGGGGAATACGTCCTGGCCGAGGGTGACATCATTTCAGTGGACTGCGGCGCGATCATCGAGGGCTACCACGGCGACGCGGCTTACACCGCGGGCGTGGGCGAGATCAGTGACGTCGCTCGACGGCTCCTCGAGGTGACCGAGCGATCAATGTGGGCGGGCATCGAGCAACTTCGCATCGGCAACCGTCTGCACGAGGTTGGTCGAGCGGTCCAAAACGTCGCCGAGGCCGCGGGTTTTTCCGTCGTGCGCGAATACGTCGGTCACGCCATCGGTACCGCGATGCACGAGAGTCCCCAGGTGCCCAACTACTGGCCCGGTAATCCCGGACCGACCCTCAAAGAGGGCATGGTCTTCGCGGTCGAGCCAATGGTGAACGTCGGCACGTACGACACCTACGTCCTCGACGACGGCTGGGGAGTGATGACCCAGGACGGAAAGCTCTCGGCGCACTTCGAACACACCATCGCCGTCACCGACGACGGTCCCGAAGTCTTCACCGTCGCGTAGCCTCGCGCCGGTCCCGCGCCGGTCCCGCGCCGGTCCCGCGCACCGTGCTCGTGGGCGATTCCTGTTGTTCGCGTCACACTCCTTCGTCGACGGATCACCATCACCGTCCGAGATGACCTATCTGTAATCTTGATAGTTACGAAATACTGATCACCATTGATGATAGACTGTACGCGGAGCACGCAGCCATCGGAGGGTAATTTGTGGCGGCGCTTCACAGATGTACAGATTCAGGTGGCGCTTTCCGTAAGGCGAGGGGGGTTGCCGGAATCGCATTGTAGAAAGGCCGTTCCCTCATGAGCATTTTGGACATGAAGCACCACCAGTCTTCCAGCGTCGACGTCGCGACCGACCAAGAGTTTGACGCTCTCGTCGCTCAGGTTCAGGCGCCCGTCGTTACGACGAGGGTCTCCGAGAATCCGACCAAGGAAGTCGCCAGTCGCCTCGTTCGTTTCTTCGCCGCTCTTCGCCGTAGCAGCACCTTCAGCACAGGTGGCGCCGCCTTCGCGGATCACCGGATCTACGAGGAGTACCGCGCG
>Ga0207933_1002340_pt1 | contig 12449 bp, 12 predicted proteins | sample NGESurdeep092012_4_FD_184488 | JGI IMG/M metagenome (GOLD analysis project Ga0207933, IMG submission 184488) | Arctic peat soil microbial communities from Barrow, Alaska - NGEE Surface sample F53-3 deep-092012 (SPAdes) | ecosystem: Environmental > Terrestrial > Soil > Wetlands > Peat ... | reverse complement strand
ATGGCCCCACGCACTTCCCAGCGCCGATCTTTCTGGAACGATCTGTTGCTCGCCGCGAGTTGCGCCCGCACGGGAATCACACTCATCACGAGCAACACCGCGGACTTCGCCCGGATCGCAAAGCATATCCCGCTCCGGCATGAGCGGCCATGGCATGGTGGTTCAGACTAAGTCGCGTCAACCCGGGATCTTCGCCAGCAGTGGGCGACCTTGCTCAACGGGCCGGGATCATTCGTGCCCCTGGCAATGCCGCCATGGAGGAGCAAACTGCAATCGAAACTGCCGACAGCATACTCGACGCGAAAAGCCCGACAGCACGTAAGTGCATGTCGGGCTTTCAATTGCCCCTCCTGGGGTCGAACCAGGACTCTTCCGCTCCAGAGGCGGCGCGAGGTCCTACCCCCTTATACCTAATTCGCTGGATTTCACAGGGGAAACCGAGCATCGGCGCCGGTATTACCCGCACGCTATTCCGGAATCCGCCGGAAGAAACTGCCGTAGAAATTGCCTGACCGACCCAGCAAAGTTGATGGTGCCTGAGTCAAGGACACTGACCCGGGCTTAACTCCGACTGTAGCGGGACTCACATACACCACGACGTTGACCCAGAAACGGGCGTAAACGGCATTGGTTCCCGGTCTAGCTTGGGCTCGAGGAGTGGGATTGGCGCCGGCTACCTCACTCGACCCGCCAACGGCAGCAGCATCGAAGCAAACACAACGAACAAATGCCGGATTTGCCGTATTGCCGGGCTGAACACTATAGAAACATCAGATTCAGCGACGATTAGCGAACCAGAGGCGCTAAAGCGCAAATTTGCTTCGGTCCCGGAAACATGTAATTTCTGGTGATTGTCCTACTCCGCGATGAGTACTAGTCCCCATCGCATCCCGCAGCGATTGATCTACGGGGTGTTTTCTGTCGCCCGCTCTCCCGACAGCGATGCCCAACGAGGCTGACACGTGCCGCAAGCTCGTTGTCCCCAAGCTCCAGGCCGCGGGCTGGGACGACGACCCTCATTCAATCGCGGAACAGCGAACCATCACCGATGGCCGGATCGTTCCCGTCGGCGCGGGCTTCGTACGCAAACCGCCGAAGCGAGTCGATTATCTGCTTCGATATACGCGAGACGTGCCGCTTGCCGTCGTCGAGGCGAAAGCTGATTACAAACATGCGGCCGACGGGATGCAGCAGGCGAAGGAATACGCCGAGATGCTGGGGCTGAAATTCGCCTACGCGTCCAACGGCACTGATATAATCGAGTTTGACTATTTCAGTGGCCTTGAGTCCCCCCGCTATGAATTCGCGACTCCCGCCGAACTGTGGCAACGATACCAGCAAGGAAAGGGGATCACCCAACCTGAAATCGCCGATCGCCTGCTTACCCCTGCAAACCATCAAGTCGGTCAGGGCGAACGCTATTATCAGCAAATTGCTATTGCGTGCACGATCGAAGCGGTCCTCAAAGGGAACACGCGACTGCTCATTACCATGGCGACGGGCACGGGAAAGACCGCCGTCGCGTTCCAGATTTGCTGGAAACTATGGAACATGCGCTGGAACCTGGCCGCGCAATATCGCCGGCCCCGAATTCTCTACCTCGCCGACCGTAACATTCTTGTAGACCAGCCCAAGGATGGAATATTCGTAGTCTTCGGCGACGCGCGCTCCAAGATAGATGCGGGTGAGGTCCTCAAGAGCCGCGAGATGTACTTCGCCATCTATCAGTCGCTCGCGGAAGACGATCGGCGCGCCGGACTCTTCAATGAGTTCGCCCCGGATTTCTTCGACCTGATCATCGTGGATGAGTGCCACCGGGGAAGCGCGCGAGACGACAGTTCCTGGCGCGCGATTCTGGAATACTTCGAGCCAGCAGTACAACTCGGCATGACCGCGACCCCGTTGCGCGACGACAATCGCGACAGTTACCGGTACTTTGGCAACCCGATCTACGAATACAGCCTTCGCCAGGGAATCGAAGATGGCTTCCTCGCCCCATATCGCGTCCATCGCGTCATAACAGAGTGGGACGCAGCTGGCTGGCGGCCGAGCCAGGCCGAACTGGATCGTTATGGCCGAGCAATTCCGGACGAGGAGTACGGCACAAAAGATTTCGAACGTGTGATCGCACTGCGCGCACGTACACAGGCAATCGCCGGCCATCTGACCCGATTTCTGAAGAAAACGGATCGGTTCGCAAAGACTATCGTGTTCTGTGTGGATCAGGAGCACGCTAGCGAAATGCGTCAGGCACTCTCAAACCTGAACGCCGATCTTGTTGCGAAATACCCGGACTACGTCACTCGCGTGACGTCAGACGAAGGAGCGATCGGACTCGGCCACCTTGGCGATTTTCAGGATGTCGATTCCAGAACACCGGTGATCCTGACCACTTCAAAGCTGTTGACTACCGGAGTGGATGCACCCACATGCAAGAACGTCGTACTTGCACGTGTAGTGGGCTCCATGAGCGAGTTCAAGCAGATGATCGGTCGCGGCACACGTGTCCGCGACGACTACGGTAAACTCTGGTTCAATATCATCGACTACACCGGATCAGCAACGCGGCTCTTTGCGGATCCGACCTTCGATGGAGATCCTGCCCGGATCACAGAAGAGGAATTACTGTCGAACGGAAAGACCCGATTGATTGACGACTCTGGCCCGACCGAAACTGATCCAATCCCGGGTGAAGCGGGGCCAACCGGCACCATCGGCGAAGGACCGCCCGTCGACCGGAGGAAGTACTACTTTGACGGTGGGCAGGTCGAAATTGCAGCTCACCTCGTCTACGAATTGGATAGCGATGGACGGCAACTGCGGGTCGTTCGCTACACAGAGTTCGCCGCGGACAAGGTGCGCACGCTTTCGCGGTCACCTCTGGATCTTCGCCAGCAGTGGGCCGATCCAACCCAACGGGCCGAGATCATTCGTGCCCTAGAAGAGCGCGGAATCAGTTTTGAGGCGCTGGCAGATGCGCTTGAGCAGCCCGATGCCGATCCATTCGACCTGCTCTGCCATATTGCCTACAACGCACCACTGCGCACACGCCGGGAACGGGCGCAACGGGTGAGGGAGGAGCGCGGAAACTTCTTTTCCAGGTACGGTCCCGAGGCTCGCGGGATACTCGAAGAATTGCTCGAGAAATATGCCGAGCACGGGACCGCCCAGTTCCTGCTTCCCGACATCCTTCATGTTCCCCCACTTTCGGATCACGGTACCGTCCTTCAGATCAGTCAGGCATTTGGTGGAACGGATGAGTTGCGCGATGCGGTCACCGAATTGCAGAACCTTCTCTACGCGGCCTGAGGCCATCCGGCGCGCTACTTTGGGGGTACCGGAGGGAGGCATAACGACCGTACATTGCAGCAATCAAAACAGACCGACGACCACGGAGCAAGTACTTTCATAATGCCCACTCGTAGCCAACTGAAGACTCCCACCCGGGATATGCCTTCATATCCGCTCGCGGAGGCTGCGCGATACCTGCGACTCCCGCCAGCGACGCTGCGGTCATGGGTAATCGGACGTTCGTACGCCACGCATGATGGTCCGGGTCACTTTCTGCCGTTGATCCATCCGGCGGATTCAGACCAGAAGATCCTGTCGTTCAACAATCTCATCGAAGCGCATGTACTTCGTGCACTCCGGACGGAGCATGGTGTTCCGATCACTGCGGTTCGTGATGCGCTACGCTACGCCGAATCCGAACTGGGCATCGAGCGGCTGCTTCTGAGCAGGCAGTTGCGCACAGACGCCGGTGAGTTGTTCCTCGACCGCTACGGAGATCTCATTCATCTGTCGCCGTCCGGTCAATTGGCCATGCGTCATATATTCGAAGCGTATCTTGAGCGCGTGGACTGGGACGGCGATGAATTCCCGCGTCGGCTTTTCCCCTTCGTACGTGGCGAGACGACGGACGGTCCCCGTCTTGTAGTCATCGATCCCTCGCTTGCATTCGGTCGACCGATCGTCCAGTCGAGTGGCGTATCCACCAGTATCATTGCAGCGCGCCTTGACGCGGGTGAGAGTATCGAAGATCTGGTTGAAGACTATGGTATCAGTCATCGGGAGTTAGAGGAGGCCGTCCTGTACGAACGTGCGGCGTGAGCTTCACGTTTTTCACAGACCGCAACCTTGGCCACAAGTTCCCCGATATACTTCGCGCTGCAGGCTTGCAAGTTGAACAGCACGACGACCACTTTGGGCCGACTACCCCGGATGTGGACTGGATCGCCAAAGTGGCTTCCCGCAATTGGATCGCAATATCACGGGATGAAAGGATCCGTTACAAACCGAACGAACGCCACGCGGTCTTTGACGCCGGCCTGGGCCTGATCCTGCTAATCGGCAACGCACCGCATCCTGAACTGGCTGCCAATTTCGTGCGAACTATAGATCCAATCACGAATTTCCTGAGCCGTCGTCGTCCTCCCTTCATCGCCAAAGTCTATCGGCCATCACTGAAGGACGTTGCGCGGAATCCTCAAGCCTCCGGCAGAATCGACCTCTGGCTCCCTTAGATCCAAGACCGCAACATTGTTGCACACATATCACTTCCGCTAATTCGCTTTCGCCGCTTATCACCACAAATGCCGCAAAAAAAGAAGACGACTGCACCGATCAAGACCACGGCACAATCTCTTGGAAGCCTGCTGAAATCGGCGCGGGATCTCATGCGCAAGGACAAGGGACTCAACGGCGATCTCGATCGGTTGCCGCTACTCACATGGATCATGTTCCTGAAATTCCTGGACGACCTTGAACTCGAACGCGAAGCCGAGGCAGCGCTAGCCGGTACGGCGTTCCGGCCCGCGATCGATTCGCCGTATCGCTGGCGTGACTGGGCGGCGAACGAAGGCGGCATCACCGGTGACGAGTTGCTCGCGTTCATCAATCAGGATGAAACGATTCGTCCCGACGGAACGGAAGGCGCCGGGCTTTTTGCGTATCTGCGAAACCTGAGCAGCGCCGAGGGCGACGACCGGCGTGACGTGATCGCGACAGTCTTCCGCGGCGTGGACAACCGCATGAAGAGCGGGTATCTGCTTCGCGACATCATCAATAAAGTAGGTAGCATTCACTTTACGTCGAGCGAAGAGTTGAGCACGCTCGGCGCACTGTATGAGAGCATGCTGCGCGAAATGCGCGATGCCGCCGGAGATTCAGGCGAATTCTACACACCGCGCGTCGTCGTTCGCTTGATGGTAGAGGCAGTGAACCCACGTCTTGGTGAAGTTGTACTCGATCCTGCAACGGGAACCGGCGGTTTCCTTGTAGAGGCATACAAACATCTTGCCGCTCAGGTGGAGACCGTCGAGGATCGCCGTGTGCTTCAAAATCAGTCGATTCTAGGGTGCGAACCGAAGCCGCTTCCATATTTGCTCGCGCAGATGAATCTCCTATTGCACGGGCTGGAGTCGCCACAAATCGATCCTGGCAATGCATTGCGCTTCAGACTGACGGAGATTGGCGACCGCGATCGGGTGGACGTGATCGTAACCAACCCTCCGTTTGGTGGCGAGGAGGAAAAGGGAATTCAGGATAACTTTCCAGACGACAGGCAGACAGCAGAGACCGCGCTGCTTTTCCTTCAGTTGATAATGCGCAGGCTACGCCGCAAGCCCGGGAAACATGGAGCAGCCCGCGCGGCAGTGATTGTGCCAAACGGAACGCTGTTCGGTGACGGTGTTTGTGCGCGCATCAAACAGCAGCTGCTCGCCGAATTCAATCTTCATACGATCGTGCGGCTTCCGAATGGCGTCTTCGCGCCATACACGCCAATCCCGACTAACATCCTCTTTTTCGATCGCTCCGGTCCGACAAAAGACGTCTGGTACTACGAACACGCTCTTCCAGACGGGCGGAAAAACTACACAAAGACACAGGCACTGCAGTACGACGAATTTCGGCCGCTGCTCGAATGGTGGGATGTACGTACGGAAAATGATCGCGCATGGAAGGTGAGCGCGAAGGATCTAACATCAAGCGGATACAATCTGGATAGAAAGAATCCGTGTGCGAAGGATGACATAGCGCATCTTCCACCCGAGCAACTCGTGGACGACATTATCGAAAAAGAACAGCGTATCCTCGAGGTCATGGGCGAAATTCGCACGGCATTGCAGGTCGAGCCGTGAGTGAACGCTGGACGCGCGTCAAGTTCGGTGAGTTCCTGAGACCGAACACGCGACCATATACGCTCGCAGCCGACGAAGACGCTAACCTTGTCGGGATGCGCCTATACGGCAAAGGGCCCTTCCATCGAGAACTCAAGTCGGCACTTCGGATTGCAAAAAAAAGCCACTTCATCATTCGTAGCGGCGACGTTATCTACAACAAATTATTCGCGTGGAAAGGGACGTTCGGCATTGTTCCGCAAACATTGGACGGAATGTTTGTCTCAGACAAGTTCCCAACGTATGAGCTCGATCGCTCGCGGGTAGATGAAAGTTACCTTCGTTGGTACTTTCGAATGCCGGAAGTATGGGCGCAAGCGCAAACGATGTCGACGGGATCGGCGGCTCTGTCTAAGCTGACACTGAATCCGCCGAAGTTTCTCCTGCTCGACATACCGCTGCCGCCGCTCGGCGAACAGCAGAGGATCGTGGCGCGGATCGAGGAGTTGGCTGCGAGGGTCGCCGAGACGCGCGCGTTGCGCTTGGACGCATCCGCTAAACACGTTGCGCTTGAACGCGCTGCGGTGGCATCGATCTTCAGACTCACACAGTCTGGATCTCCTCATGTACCGCTTGGCGACTGTGTCCAACTTCGCGGAGGCGGAACGCCATCAAAATCCGATCCATCGCTGTGGGGCGGAGACGTCCCGTGGGTGACGCCGAAGGACATGAAAACCCGCGAGATATACGCTTCCCGCGATACCATCACAAATGCAGCTGTGACCTCATCTCCCGCCAAGTTGATTGCGCCCGGAGCTGTATTAGTCGTCGTTCGTGGAATGATCCTCGCCCACACGTTTCCTGCGGCTGTACTTCGAGTGTCGGCAACGATTAACCAGGACATGAAGGCGCTCATTCCATGCGAACGCCTGAACGCAGATTTCCTGGTTGAATTCCTTTGGGCGTTCAACGCCTCTATCGTCGGAATGGTGGAGAAATCCACGCACGACACTCGCAAGCTTACGACACCGAGACTCTTGGGAATCGAGTTGCCGCTTCCCCTTATGGGCGAACAGCGTCGCATCGTAAACGAAACCGTAGCAATTCGTACCCGGCTAAGCACAGTTCGGGGGGCGCAGTCAGAGATCGATAGTCAACTCGACGCGCTGCTCCCTTCAATCCTCGACCGTGCATTCAACGGCGAACTTTGACACATGGCGATTCAACGCTACTCCGTTACACCTGATACATACGCTTGTCACATCGGCGAAATCATCCCGGATCACGATCTCGATATGGAGCGCGCGGACGCAACGATGACTCGTAAGAAACCTGTTGGAACCGTTTAGGTGTTTAAGCATGCGTCCTTTCCGCGGCCGACAAGCGCTCCGCTCCATCAGCAAATGCTGTCTGGCAGCTATGCGCGAGCTCGGTCAACACTCCCACTGAGATGAGTCGGGCCACGGTTGGCCGGAACCGCATTGATGCCAATACGAGCAAGACGACTGACTCTACTGTGTGCCGACCGGGATCTTCCAGCCCTGCGTTCGACCACCCGGCCGGAAGAGAATCCTCCTCGCCCAAGAGGCCGATGGCGCGCAGACCGTCAGCTCCCGCGTGTATTTGCGCGCTCGCGACATCGTAGAGGGCTCGTGCGATACTAAGGTCGGCCGCTGTTTCAAGATCCGCAAATGTCGGGCGCTTCTTTTGAAGGGCGAGCGCCGCCCAGCCGTAGTCTGACGCGAATCCATCGCCAAACTCCGCTTCAAGTTCTTGGCGCATGGCAGCTAATTCCGCGACCTCTCCTTCGGATAACGCTTGATCCGGAGCATATGCGCCATGATGATGTGCTAACTCCGCGCGCCGAATTTCGCGCAGCTCCTCATGCGCCAGATAACGATGTGCAGCGTCTGGATGATGATCTGTAAGCACTTGGGCCGTAACCGCGATCTCATGTAGCGTACGCCATCGAGCTTGTGCACCGTCTGGCAGACCAGAGCGTAGGAGTGTCCAGATCTCAAGCGCTACACGCGAGGCCCGCGCTTGGAGCCTTACAAGAGCCGTAAACGTTGGATCGTCAAGTAGCGACGGATCTTCAGTCGCTTCGTCAATGAAAGCGACGCCGTACTCCCAGAACGCGTGTACGATGACCTCTAATCGGTCTAGCGCCGCTCCCCAATACGTTCGTAGGCGGCGCTGGAAACCGCGACGGATCTTGCGGCGAGACTTGAGGAGATCCGGTGTCGCCATCTCCAATAACTGCACAACGGCTGGCACAGTCGCACTGATCGAAGTAGTGAGCGCATGCTGCAACACATCTGTGAGAAAAGCTCCCGTTGGGTCTGCCTCTACGCGTTTGAGAAACTGACGGAGCTGCTTCTCCGGCAATGCGCGGATCGCATCCATCACCGTGTCCTCAAATGAAGCGTCGCTTTTGCGTACATTCGGCTTGCGCCGATGCGTACTCATCCGCCCAGACCGCGTTCCCGTTTCGGAAAATGTTCTAGTCAAGGTGAACTTGGACGGTGATCAATAACCCGTCGCCGCGAGCCCGTTGCAGCCGCCGTGCGCTAATCTCGCCGCCGGAAACGCCGTCGATTTCCAGCAGATGATCGCCCGAACGCAGGCGAATACGCGAGTTCTCGTTCGCCACGCCAACGACGAGGTCATTGAAGCCCCATCCCCGGCCGGTGCCGGTTCCGAAGCGGCTATTTCCGGTGCCGGTGGCGATTTCAAGAGCAGTTCCGTGATCCTCCAATCCAGAGAACTCTGGCGCACTTCTTAGCGACGCCAAGACGCCCTGACCCGAGTCAACTACTACAAATTCAAACATCGACTCGTGACTGGCGTATGCGATAAGACCCGATCGCGGCCGAAGTGAGTGCCAATGAATGTTATCCTCCATTTCCTTCACGACTCCCGTGAGTTGGCTCGCGGTTGCCTTGCTCAGCCCAGAGTTCCGCGCTGCGCGGCTAAATCCGAAAAGGAACGAAATCCAATCTGCATTCTGGACGTCGGTATGGTCGCGACGGACGCGGATGAAGCCCGCCTTTGGGTTGACCGCATCGGCCCAGATCGCACTCTGATAACGCAGAGCCCGCTGGACACTCGCCAATCGGTCTGTCGCACGCAACACCGGAAGATCGTGGCCGGACGCTTTCAGCCAATACCACTCCACGAACGGGGTTAATTCATTGGTCGTCCGGCTCGCCTCGAATGGCGGTAAGAGATCCGCGAACAGAGCGAGGCTGATTTCATCCAACCGTTCAATCGAGACCAAGTCCACCAGCCCTCTTGCGCCTAGAGAGTGATTGTTACATTATTAGTTCACGTGAGCCACGTGAGGAACATAATGAAAGTACTAATCAAAAAGGAAGTAGGTAACCATACAGTACTCGCCGGAGCAGCGGAGGGAGGCGCCCTATTGTCTCGCTTGCTTGCTAGCGTGGAGGAACCCAGGACACCTGAGCCCGTGTTCTTGGATTTCTACGGCATAGCGGTGGCTACCGCAAGCTTCCTGCGTGATGGACCGCTTGCATATCGGCAACTCGTCCGCTCGCGCGGATCGAACATATACCCCGTGATCGCAAATGCGAATGACAAGATCATCGAGGAACTCCGGCTTTTCCTATTATCCCGGAACGATGCGATGTTTTGCTGCGCGCTCTCACGCGCGGGTTCGGCGTCAGACATTCGTCTCGTCGGCGCGCTAGATGACAAGCAGGCTATCACGCTCGAATTGGTGCGGCGGCTGGGGAAAGTCGATACGGGAATGTTGACGGACGGCAGGTACGACCCATTGGTAAAAGCCACGGCGTGGAACAACAGACTCGCTGCGCTAGTGGAGAAGGGGCTGGTCATCGAGTCGGCGAGAGGCAGGGGCAAGTATTTCCGACTATCAGTTAGAGGATGACTCATGGGCGTCGACTTTCTGAAATCCAAGGCGAAAACATTTACTAAGGGATGGGATTTGAGCCGCCTGGAGTTGGCGCGCAGGAACCTGTTCACCCGTGACCCAAGTTGTCTCGCGACCCGCGTCGTCGCCAGAACTCTCGGACCGACGCTCAGAGTCGGCGATGCTGTGTTGGTCCGGACAGATGGCAATCGCTTAGTCGTGATTGACGATCTCGCTATCCGCGCAGTCTTCGTGAAACCGCCGCCCGACGTATTCGACAGGATTCGTGATTCTGGTGGGTATGCCAATGGCGAAATTGCGGTCGCGTTCCCAACGCTGCAGCTCGTCGAGGTTACCATCCGATGAAAATGCTCGTGAAGTCCCGGCAGCGCCGACGTGAGGGTCGCTATTGGGACGACCCACGGCGCAATTCCTCGTCGCTGGGATGCGGCCGCTGCCATGAAATCGGCCTTTGCGGCGGCCTTCACGTGCGGTCGGACGCATTCGACTGCCTGACCTACTGCTGCGCGAAACCAGATGCGTGTACGACCGTTTGCCCAAAGAACCGTACGTTTGTTGAACGTGTGCGTGAGGTCGGAGGCTTCGAACTTCTGCACATTCGACGTGCGATGCGACTCGACTTTCCGCTAATACCATATAGCGTGCCGCTGATTTACTCACGCGGGGTGAGGAAAGGTGGCTTCCGACCTGCAGCTGTCGGCATCGCGCTTTATCAGCTATTGGAACGCGGAACCAGTGAACTACGATTCGCCAACAAAGGTGCACTTTGCCAACACTTTGGCATTGATCCCACAACGCCGGTCTTCTTGACTGGAACCGCGATCGACAAGACTCTAGAGCGATGGTGGTCGCTCGGCGAGCAGCGGCGACGTGGCGTGCTCGCAAGAATTCGCTCGTTGGGAATCCTTGCGGCCACAACGCCTAACTACAGCGTATTTTCCGATGTTCCGCGATGGGACAACTTTCACGCGATGAAAAGGATCGGGCTTTGCTGGCAGGAAATGACCGAGGCCGGCATACCCACGGCGCTTCATGTCAACGCGAGAGCACCATCCGACTGGCGTCGTTGGACTGAGTTGGTGCAGGAGCGACCGGAGATCACAGCGATCGCCTACGAATTTGCTACTGGTGCAGCTGGTTCGACACGCATGGCGTATCACGTCGATGAGCTGCAGCACCTCGCCGATCGAGTTGCGAGACCACTGACGCTCGTGGTGCGGGGAGGCCTAACAGCTTTGCCTGCGCTGCGTCAATCGTACTCGCAAGTTACTATGCTCGATTCGACGACGTATATGAAGACAGCTTATCGCCGTAAGGGGATCACTGGCAATAACAGCACTATTGTGTGGCAGGCTGCGCCCGGGTGCCCGAACATCAACCTCGATGAACTTATTGAGCACAACTATCACGTGATGCGGATCGTAGCCACACCGAGATAATAGTTGGCAGGCCGCAGGAGGCTTCGAGAGCAAGTACTGTCGGTTTCCCACAACGCATGCATCCGAACCTCCCATGATAATCGTGTGGAAAATGCAGTTTTAACGACTTTTGCTCGCATCGGTTGCTAGCGGCTTTCGGGCCTTGGCACGCTGGATAGTAGTGACAGAATGTGACCTCGCCGCGGTATAATCGCACGCCAAAAACGAAAAGTCCCCACCTCGTTGCGAGGTGGGGACTTCCAAAGTTGCCCCTCCTGGGGTCGAACCAGGACTCTTCCGCTCCAGAGGCGGACGTGTTGCCAGTTACACCAAGGGGCATCGCACCGACGGTCCTCGCCGGTAGTTCCACCAAACTTACTAGGCCCCCCAAAGCCCAACAACCCCGGATTGCCGCCCCGCGCGGCTACCTGACCCTCGCGACCACCGCATACCCTTGTATCTTCCCCCGTGGCAGGAGCGGCCCGCATCCACGCGCCCTATGCCGAACCTGTTACCGACAAGCCCCTCGCCATGAAACGCCTCGCCATTCTCGCGGTCTCCGCGCTGGCACCCGTTCTCCTCGGAGCCCAAGCGCCAGCAATCAGCACGCCGGCGACCATCGTCCCGCTTCCACCAACGACGCTTCCGCTGAAGCACACGGCGCAACCCACCACTTCCGCCATTACAGCACAGGACCTCACGACCCGGCTCTACATTTTCGCCGACGACTCAATGCAGGGTCGCGAGGCGGGCACCATCGGCAACTTCAAGGGCACGGATTACATCGCCGCCGAAGCCAAAAAAATTGGTCTCATCCCCGCCGGTGACAATGGAACCTACTTCCAGACGATCCCGTTCAAAGTTCGCACGATCGATCCGACTTCGTCCTTCACAGTAGGCGGCACGTCTCTCAAGTACGGAACCGACTGGGTCGCGATTGGCACCAAGCCGGTAGATGCCATCGGGGTTCAACTCATGTATGGTGGGGTACTCGGC
>Ga0207933_1002339_pt1 | contig 12450 bp, 13 predicted proteins | sample NGESurdeep092012_4_FD_184488 | JGI IMG/M metagenome (GOLD analysis project Ga0207933, IMG submission 184488) | Arctic peat soil microbial communities from Barrow, Alaska - NGEE Surface sample F53-3 deep-092012 (SPAdes) | ecosystem: Environmental > Terrestrial > Soil > Wetlands > Peat ... | reverse complement strand
CAGCGGCCGACATACGGGGGCCATCTCTTTTGCATGGACGGCGCGCGCGCAATGCACCCGTCGCCATCGTCGACATCGGCTCCAACTCCGTGCGCCTCGTGATCTACGAGAATTTTTCGCGCACGCCGGCCGTCGTCCATAACGAAAAAGCGATCTGCGCCATCGGCCGCAACATGGTGACAACAGGGCGGCTTCAGGACGAAGGCATTGCGCTGGCGCTGGAAGCGATGGGGCGCTTTCGCATGCTGGCCGACGCGCACAAGGTCGAGACGCGCGAAGCCGTCGCCACCGCTGCCGCGCGCGATGCGGCCAACGGCGCGGAATTCGTGCGCAAGGCGGAAGCTCTGTGGGGCGGGCCGATCCGTATTCTGTCCGGCGAAGAAGAAGCCGCGCTTGCCGCCGAAGGCGTGTTGGCCGGAACGCCGGATGCCGACGGGCTGGTCGCCGATCTGGGCGGCGGCAGCCTGGATGTGGTGACGGTGCGCCACGGCAAGACCGGCATAGCGATGACGATGCCCTTCGGCCCTTTGCGCCTCATGGATATTGCCGAGGGCGATCCAGATCGTGCGCGGGGCCTGGTGGACAAGGGCCTGAAGGACATTGCAAAGCTCGGTTCGCTGAAAGACCGTTCGCTTTATGCCGTCGGCGGTGTGTGGCGCAGTTTCGCGCGCATTGATATGGAAGACATCGCCTATCCGCTGCATGTGCTGCACGACTACGCGATCCCGCGACAGCGCGCGCTAAAACTTTGCCGCATCGTGGCGCAGCAATCGCGCAAATCGCTGGAGCGGATGCAGATTGTCTCGCGCCGCCGCGCGGAGTCGCTGCCCTATGGCGCGGTCGTGATGGAGCGGCTGCTGCTCGCCACCGACATGCGCGAGGTCGTGATTTCCGCTTACGGATTGCGCGAGGGCATTTTGTATTCGGCCCTGTCCGAGGACGAACGCATCAAGGACCCGCTGCTCGAATTTGCTTCCGCCACCAACATCCGCATCAGCCGCGCGCCCGCGCATGCGGAGGAAATGTTCGCTTGGATGACGCCGCTATTTCCCGGCGAGAAGGAACCGGAGCGGCGCCTGCGCCACGCCATCTGCCTGTTCTCCGACATCGGCTGGCGCCGCCATCCCGACGACCGCGCGTTGGGGGGCTTCAATCAGGTTCTGACCGCGCCCTTTTCCGGCGCCACGCATCGGATCCGCGCGCTGATCGCCACTGCGATCTTCCATCGTTATTCCGGCGATGAAGACTTTCCGCGCGACATCGGCGCCCACGATCTTCTGGGCGAAGAGGATGAGCGGTTGGCCCGGCGCATCGGGCTGGCGGCACGCATGGCGTTTTCATTGTCCGCTTCCGCGCCCGGCGAATTGCCACATTATCCCCTGCGGATGACGCCCACCCGCGTGCTGCTGGATGTGTCGGCGCGGCGGGAACGTATCGCCGGCGAGCCGGTTCAGAAGCGATTGGGAGCTTTGGCCGCCGTTCTGGACCGCAAGGGCGAGATTTTGATCGGATGACGATGAAAGCGACGATCGCGGCCGCCCTTGCTTGCTCGGTTGGATTGTCGTTTGCACCTGACGCGGCGGCCGAACCGGCGCCCGCTTTCAGGTCGATGTCCTACGACGTCCGCCTCGCGCCGGACTTCGCGACGGGCATTTTGTCCGGTTTTGAGTATTTGCGCTTTCAGAGCATGTCGGATGGCCTCGACGTCTTGTCATTCACCGCCAATCCGCTCGCGGTGAACGCGACGCTGGATGGCCAGGCCAGCGTCGGTGTCACGATCGAGGGCAACCGGCGTGTGTTTCACCTCCCTCGACGCCTCGCCAAAGGCGAGCTGGCGACGCTGGTGATGAGCTTCGCCGGCCGGCCCAGGCGCGATGTCGTTTTCACGCCAAACGAAATCCACACCGGATATTTCACCTGCGAGTTGATGATTTGTGACGTCGACCGGCCGGACGACCGTGCAACGCTTCAGCTTTCACTGGTGTTGCCGACGGGCTTCGACGCCGTGGCGCCGGGAGAACTTATTTCACACGACTCTGCCGGCCCCGGTCTGGAGACTTGGCGCTGGCGGGAGAGCAGACCCTATCCGAGCTATCTCTACGGTTTCGCAGCGGGCCGGTACGTGCGCGCAAAGCTCACGGGGGATGGCCCGCTATGGTTGTTGTATGCGGGCGAAACGCCCGAACGCGCAAAGGCCATGTTTGCGGACACGGCCAAAATGATCGCGTTCTACGAAATGAAGGCGGGCGTGAAGCTCCCCGAGCGGTCTTACACGCAGGTGCTGGTGGATCGAAATGGCGACCAGGAAGACGCGTCTCTGTCCATGATCGAGAAAGGTTCGATTGAACCCATCCTTTCCGAACCGGAGCAGGACGGGATGGTGGCTCACGAGTTGGCACACCAATGGTGGGGGAACCTGCTGACATGCTCCGATTGGAAGGAACTGTGGCTGAACGAGGGAATGGCCGGCTTTATGACGGCGGCTTACCAAGAGCAGCGTTGGGGCCGGGCCGCTTACGATCGCGAGATCGCCGTCGCGCAGAGGGCTTGGGATGCTGCGAAGAAAGCCGGCATGGACGAGCCGCTGAGCTGGGCGGGCACCTACCCGACGCTGCGTGACAAGCGCCGGATCGCCTATGGCAAGTCCATGATCTTCCTCGACACCTTACGATCAGACCTTGGCGACGAGGCGTTTTGGCGCGGGATACGCCTGTATACCCGGGCCAATGCGGGCCGGAGCGTCACCGCCGCAGATCTCCAGACGGCCTTTGAAAAAGCGAGCGGCCGGGACCTTTCGAGTCTGTTCAAAAGCTGGGTTTATGGAGACTAGTCCGCGGCAAACTGCGCGGTGCCAAAGCCGCAGGCGGACCGGGCGGACAAGCCGGGTTCGGCGCCAAGAAGACCTTTAAGTTCCTTGCCTTAGAAAGGGGAAGGCGCTTTAACCCGGCGCAAGGCTTATTCGTCCTATATAAGAGTCTGAGCCGAAGGAGACAGTTCATGGGTTCGCTGAGCATCTGGCATATCCTCATTTTCGCCGTCATCGCGCTGCTGCTGTTCGGCGGCCGCGGCAAGGTTTCGGACCTGATGGGCGACGTCGCCAAGGGCATCAACAGTTTCCGCAAAGGCCTGCGCGACAGCGACCACGATGACGATCATCGTCCCGCGCCGCCGCCGCCCCAACCGCTGCCGATGGATCGCGACAAGGATCAGGTCGGCCGTTAAGCCCGTCCGCGCGCGATGTTCGATTTAAGCTGGAGCCATATTCTCATTCTGCTCGTCGTCGCCCTTGTGGTGGTGGGGCCGAAGGACATGCCCCGGCTGCTGCGCATCATCGGCCAGTGGGTCGGCAAGGCGCGCGGCATGGCCAACGAATTCCGCAAGAGTTTCGACGACATGGCGCGGCAGTCCGAACTTGATGAACTGCGCAAGGAAATCGAAAACCTGCGCCACGACAAGCCGCTCTCCGAACTGGAGCGCGAGATGAACCGCCCCGTGGACGTGCCGCTGATGACGCCGCTGCCGCCCGGCCCGGCGATGAACAGTCCCGCGATGGACACGCCCGAAGCCACGCTGGCGCCCAGTGAGCCGGCGCAGATGATTCCCGAAGGCCACGAGCCGGCACCATGAGCACGCGCGACGCCGCCGACGAAGAGGCCATCGAATCCACCAAGGCGCCGCTGCTCGAACATCTTGTCGAATTGCGACGCCGGATCGTGTGGTCGCTGATCGCCTTCGTGCTGTGTTTCATCCTCTGCTTTGCTTTCGCCAAATATATCTACGCGTTTCTGACGATGCCGCTGGCCAATGCGTTACGCGGCCAGCCGAACGATCATCTGATTTACACGGCGCTGTATGAGACGTTCTTCACCTATGTGAAGGTCGGCATGTTCGGCGGGTTGTGCCTCGCTTTTCCGGTCGTCGCCACGCAGCTTTGGCTGTTCATCGCGCCGGGGCTCTACCGCAACGAGCGCAAGGCGTTCTGGCCGTTCCTGATCGCCTCGCCGGTTCTGTTTCTCATCGGCGGCGCGTTCGTGTTCTACATCATGCTGCCTTACGCCATTCATTTCTTTCTCGGCTACCAGACGGCGCAGGGACCGGGTGGGCTCGGCATCCAGTTGCAGGCAAAGGTCAGCGACTATCTGGACTTCGTCACCACGCTGATCTTCGCGTTCGGGCTGTGCTTTCAGCTGCCGGTGCTGCTGTCGCTTCTGGGCCGCGTCGGCATCGTGTCGAGCGCTCAGCTTCGCTCGATGCGGCGCTATGCGATCGTGGGCCTTGTGGCGGTCAGCGCGATCTTCACGCCGCCCGATCCCTATTCGATGCTCAGCCTGATGATCCCGCTGGTCGGACTCTACGAAATTTCGATCTGGTGCGTCTGGCTCATCGAACGCAACCGCGCCAAGGCGGACGCCGCGCGGGAGAAAACCTGATCTTTCCTTCCTGTTTTGCGGGGGAGGCACGCGGGGATGACAACCTGTTTTCATCATGCCATTACCGTTGCGTCTCAGGGATTCACGGTCATGCACGACATCAAGGCGATCAGGGATGACAGGGCTGCGTGGGTTGCCGCGCTGAAGCGGCGCCCGGCCTATGCCTCCGAAGCCGGCGCGCTCGCGGACAGGGTTCTGGAGCAGGACAGGGAATTGCGCGACGTGTTGGTGTCGCTGCAAACCAAGCAGGCGCGGCGCAACGAAGCCTCCAAGCTGATCGGTCAGGCCAAGGCCAAGAAGGACGATGCGAAGGCCGCCGAGTTGATGGCGGAAGTCGCGGGCCTGAAAGACGATATTCAAAAAGGCGAGGAACGCGAGCGCGAATTAAAAAAGGCGCTGGACGAAATTCTGGCTGGTGTTCCCAATCTGCCGGCTGCCGATGCGCCCGATGGCGGCGGCGAGGATGACAATGTGCCGGTCGCGGCGCGCGCCTTCGGATCGAATCCCGGATTGAACAATGCGAAGGAGCATTTCGATCTCGGCGAAGCGCTCGGCATGATGGATTTCGAACGCGCCGCGAAAGTTTCCGGCGCGCGGTTTGTCTATCTCAAGAACGGACTGGCGCGGCTGGAGCGCGCGCTCGGTTCCTTCATGCTCGATCTGCACACCGACCATTTCGGCTACACCGAAGTCGCGCCGCCTATTCTGGCGCGCGACGAAGCGTTCTTCGGCACGACGCAACTCCCCAAATTCGAGAACGATCAATTTTGGGCCATCAGCGGCGAAATATTGGTCGATGATGCCGCCGGTTTGCCCGATGCAATCCGCAAAAATCGTTATGGCCTGATCCCGACCGCGGAAGTAACGCTGACAAACTATGTGCGCGAGGAAATTCTCGACGAAGCCGCGCTGCCCTATCGCTTCACCGCTTTCACGCCCTGTTTTCGCGCGGAAGCGGGTGCGGCGGGGCGCGACACGCGCGGCATGATCCGCATGCACCAGTTCTCGAAAGTGGAACTGGTGTCGATCACCATGCCGGAACAGTCCGCCGCTGAACATGAGCGCATGACCGATTGCGCGCAGGAAGTGTTGAAGCGTCTGGGCCTGCACCATCGCGCCGTGACGCTCTGCACCGGCGACATGGGTTTCGCGGCGAAGAAGACCTACGACCTCGAAGTGTGGCTGCCGGGACAGGGGCGGTTCCGCGAAATTTCCTCCTGCTCCAACTGCGGCGACTTCCAGGCGCGGCGCATGCAGACGCGCTATCGCGGCGCCGACGGCAAAGTGAAAGGCCATGTTCACACGCTGAACGGCTCCGGCCTCGCGGTCGGGCGCACGCTCATCGCGATCATGGAAAATTATCAGGAGCCGGACGGTTCCATTCGCATCCCTGACGTATTGCAGCCCTATATGGGCGGCATGAAAAAGATCGAGAAGCTGGCGTGACCGCCAGCCATCGCATTCTCGTCACCAATGACGACGGCATCCATGCGCCGGGTCTTGCCGTCGCGGAGAAGATCGCGCGCGAAATTTCAGACGACGTCTGGGTCGTGGCGCCCGAAACCGAACAATCCGGCGCGTCCCACTCGCTGACGCTGACCCAGCCGCTACGCTTGCGCAAAATCGAAGACAAGCGTTTCGCGCTGACGGGCACGCCGACCGACTGTGTGATGATGGGCGTAGCGCAGATCCTAACGGACAAAAAGCCGACCCTGCTTCTTTCCGGCGTCAATCGCGGCTCCAACATCGCGGACGATGTCACCTATTCCGGCACCATCGCGGGCGCGATGGAAGGAACGGCGCTGGGCATACCGTCCATCGCGATAAGCCAGTCCTATGGTTTTGACGCCGGCGACGAAATTCGCTGGCAATGCGCCGAAGCCCATGGCGCCGATGTGATAAAGCGGCTGCTCGCCATCGGCTGGCCGGAAGAAACGCTCATCAACATCAACTTTCCCGATAGCGAACCGGACAAGATTGGCGGCATCGACATCACCGAGCAGGGCAAGCGCGACATGCAGACCGCGGTGATGGACAAGCGCGTCGACATGCGCGGCAATCCTTATTACTGGATCGGCTTCAAGCGCGTGCGCAGCGATCCCAAACCCGGCACCGACCTGCGCGCCATCTACGACCGCAAGATTTCCGTCACGCCGCTGCATCTCAATCTCACCGAATACAAGGTGCTGGAAAAGATGCGCGCCGCCTTCAAATGAGCGATCCACGCGTCGTCGAATTGCTGATGACGCTGCGCCGCCAGGGCATCGACGATACGCGCGTGCTGGGCGCCATCGAGAAAACCCCGCGCGATGTGTTCGTGGACAAGCCGTTTGAAACGTCGGCTTATGACAATTCCGCGCTGCCCATCGCTTGCGGCCAGACAATCAGCCAGCCTTATGTCGTGGCGTTCGCCACGCAGGCGCTGGAACTGGATGCGAAACATCGCGTGCTGGAGCTGGGCACCGGTTCCGGCTATCAGGCGGCGGTCCTCTCGCCGCTATGCCGCATGGTTTATACGGTGGAGCGCCACAAGCCGCTGCTTGGCGAGGCCGAAGTGCGTTTCAAAAAACTCGGCCTGCGCAACATCGTCACCCGCCACGGCGACGGTTTGAAAGGCTGGCCGGAATCGGCGCCTTTCGACGGGATTCTTCTCAGCGCGGCGGTGCTGGAAGTTCCCCAAATCCTTATCGACCAGTTAAAACCCAATGGAATCCTGATTGCCCCGGTGGGCGCGCAGACGAGTTCCGGCAGCGGCGTTTCCCAATCCTTAACCAAGATCGTCAAGAGTGAGGCCGGGGTAAAGCAGCAATCGCTGCTTCCCGTGTTGTTCGTGCCGATGATCGAGGGACTGCCGCAAGATGCGCGCAAACCTGATGGAGAACGCCAATAGACGCAGCGCCGCGCTTGTCGCGTGCGTACTGTGCATCGCGTTTCTCAGCGGTTGCGAAACATCGCCGCCAACCAACGGCTGGGCGGAAGCCAATTCCTGGACCCATCGCGGCGGCGACGCCACCTATTACACGGTCGTCGTTCACAGCGGCGACACGATGTCGAAGATCGCGGCGCGTTATGACGCGACCAGCGAAGACCTGGCACGCGCGAACAGCATCTCCGCCCACGCCACGCTCCATCCCGGCGACGTGTTGCATGTGCCGGCAACGCGCGGGGCGCGCGAAGCGGTTCTGCGCGACGCCACCAACGACCGCGCCGCTTACGCACCGGCGACAGATCGCGATCGCCGCATCGCCAGCGAAGATCCGGCCATCGCCCCGCGTGCGATTTCCGAACATGACCGCGTCACGGTTCGCCCCGAACCCGATATTACGCCGCATGGGCAGCGCATCACGCCCACGCCGCGCCCGCATGTCGCCGCCACGGCGCCGCAGGTTGTCCAGAGCGGCGAGCGTCTGTCGTCCTATTTCGGCGACGGCACGTTTGCTTCGCCGGTCAGCGGCAGGATCATCGAGAATTTCGGCGACATCGGAAACGGCCAGCGCAATGACGGCATCAACATTGCGGCGCCTGTCGGAACGCCGATCCGCGCCGCCGCCGACGGCGTCGTCAGCTATGCCGGCAACGAACTCAAGAGCTACGGCAATCTCATTCTCATCAAGCATGACGGCGGTTATGTCACCGCCTATGCGCACGCCAATTCTATCGGCGTCGCGCGCGACCAGCATGTCGCCAAGGGCGATGTCATCGGAACCGTCGGCCAGACCGGCGATGTCGATCGGCCGCAACTCCACTTCGAAGTGCGCCAGGGCATGAAACCCATCGATCCGCGCCCGCTTGTGATGGCGTCGTCCAGCTAGCCCAAACATTGCGGAAAACCGGCGTCTGGCGTACAAGGAAGAAAGTTTCCTTTTTTCTTCCTAGGTGCCAAAATGGGCGCGTTGAACATCAAAGACGCCGAAGTCGCGAAAAAAGCCCGCAAGCTCGCCAAGCTGAAAGGCACGACCATCACCGCCGCCGTCGAACAGGCGCTGGATGAAAGTTTGAACGCAGCGACTCTCCGTTCCGAAGTGGCCAAAGGGGAGCGCCGGAAACAGGCAGACAAAGCTGTCCAGCGGTTTCAGGCGATTGTCCCGCCGGACTCTCCAATATGGAGCCAGCTTGAAGATATGTATGACGAGAACGGCCTACCAAAGTGATTGCTGTCGATAGCTCAGCCATCATTGCAATTTTCAAATCCGAAGCGGACAAAGACCGTCTTTATGAAGCGCTCGAGAATTCCGATGGCGCGATCATTTCGGCCGCGAATGTTTTGGAGTTGCAGCTGGTGCTCTCAGACAAGCGCGCCCTTGCTGCTTGGAATCAGATTGAAGCGTTTTTTGTCACTTACAGCATCGCCATCCATCCTTTCGAGGATCGCCAGCTGCGCATCGCCCGCGAGGCTGCGGTTAAGTACGGCAGAGGCCGTCACAAGGCTGGATTGAACTATGGCGATTGCTTTGCCTATGCGCTGGCGAAGTCCGAAGGCCTGCCACTCCTTTGTACCGGAAGCGACTTCAAGCACACCGATCTCAAGCTCGCCTAAATCCTCTTTCCCAATTCGCCCGCCAGGTCCTGCGTGAATTGCCATGCGACGCGGCCGGAACGTGAGCCGCGTGTCGCGGCCCATTCCAGCGCGCGGGGATGCAGCGTCCCAGCCGCCGGTTTCAGGCCGTAATGCGCGGCATAGGCGTCGATCATCGCCAGATACTCGTCCTGCCCGCAATTGTGGAAGCCGAGCCACAATCCGAAGCGGTCGGACAATGAAACTTTTTCTTCCACTGCTTCGCCGGGATTGATCGCGGTGGCACGCTCGTTGTCCATCATGTCGCGCGGCATCAGGTGGCGGCGGTTGCTCGTCGCGTAGAACAGCACATTGGAGGGCCGTCCTTCGATGCCGCCTTCCAGCGCCGCCTTCAGCGATTTGTAGGACGTGTCGTCCTTGTCGAAGGAAAGATCGTCGCAATATAGAAGAAAGCGCCGCTTGCTGGCGCGCAACATGCGCAGCAGAACCGGAAGGCTGGCGATTTCCTCACGATGGATTTCCACCAGCACGAGGCGCGCGGCGCCTTTGCGTGCGGCGTTCACGTCGGCATGGGCCGCCTTCACCAGCGAGGATTTGCCCATGCCGCGCGCGCCCCAGAGCAACGCGTTGTTGGCGGGCAGCCCGTTGGCGAAGCGGCGTGTGTTTTCCAGCAGCGTATCGCGCGCCGCATTGATGCCTTTCAGCAGCGACAGCGGCACGCGCGCGACATCGGTCACGGCCGCGAGGCCGCCATGCGCCGGCTCCCACACGAAAGCATCGCCCTTGTCCGGCACACCGGCGCCGACGGTGGCAGGCGCCAGGCGATCCAGCGCCTCCGCGATCCGCGTCTGCACCGCTTCCAAGCCCCCTTTGGCCCCTTTTTTCACTTGCTAACCCCTTGATAAGCCACGGTTGCAAAGGGGGCGCGCGCCGCTATAGTCCGCGCCGAAATTGCGCCGGGCACCCTTTGTGCTTTCGCGCCGAATTCTATCCCGGAAAGCTCCATGGATTCCTCTTTTCTGACCTCCGTTGTACCGCTCGTTGCGGTTTTCGCGATCATGTATTTCCTCCTCATCCGTCCGCAACAGGCCAAGATGAAAGAGCATAAAAAGATGATCGAGAATGTCGGCCGCGGCGACACGGTGGTGACGGCGGGCGGCGTGATCGCCAAGGTTGCCAAGCCGGTCAAGCCGGAAGACACGGAAGTCACGGTGGAAATCGCCGACGGTGTTCAGGTGAAGGTGTTGAAATCCACCCTGTCCGATGTGCGCCCCAAGAACTCGCCCGCGAACGACTAACCGCCCATGATGCAAATTCCGACATGGTCGCGCGTTGTCACGCTGCTTATTTTGCTGGCGGGCATTCTGATCGCGATGCCGAACGTGCTGCCGGACAGCGTGATCGCAAGATTGCCCGGCTTCCTGCCGAAGAACACGGTCAGCCTCGGTCTCGATTTGCAGGGCGGCTCGTACCTGCTGCTCGAAGTCGAACTCGATCAGGTCCAGAAAGACCGGCTTGAGACGTTGCTGGGCGACGTGCGTGTCGGCCTGCGCAAGGCGCATATCGCGTTCACCGATCTGGCGGCCAGCGGCGATACGCTGTCGGTTCGCATCATCGACCCCGCGCGTTTCAGCGATGCGCAGACGATCCTGACCAATCTCAACCCACTGGTGACGGGCGGCGTGCTGTCGGTCGGCGCCCATGCCTATGACATGACGCAGCCGGGCAGCGACACGCTCGTCATGAAAATGACGGACGCCTACAAGACCGGCAATCGCAACGACATCGTCACCCAGTCTATCGAAGTCGTGCGCCGCCGCATCGACCAGCTCGGCACCAAGGAGCCGTCCATTGAACGGCAGGGCGATGACCGCATTCTGGTGCAGGTGCCGGGCCTTTCCGATCCCACGCGCCTCATCAAGCTGCTCGGCACCACCGCCAAGATGACGTTCCAGCTTGTCGACGAAACCGCGAATGTGGAGGAGGCCAAGAAAGGCATCATCCCCATCGGTGATGAATTGCTGCCGTTGGAAGGCAAGAACCCGATCACCGGCCTGCCGAACGAGCCGATTGTCGTCGAGAAGCGCATCATCACGTCGGGTGACCGCCTCACCGATGCGCAGGGCACCTTCAACCAGCAGAACGGCCAGGCCGTCGTGACCATGCGTTTCGACAGCGTCGGCGCGCGCCAGTTCGGCAACATGACGAAGGAAAATGTCGGCCACCGCTTCGCCATCGTGCTCGATAACAAAGTGATCGAAGCGCCGAACGTCGAAGAGCCGATCCTGGGCGGGTCCGGCGAAATCACCGGCGGTTTCAGCATCCAGACGGCCAGCGACATGGCGATGCTGCTGCGCGCCGGCGCATTGCCCGCGCCGCTGAAACCTTTGGAACAGCGCACCGTCGGCGCGGAACTCGGCGCGGACGCCATTCACGCCGGCCGGATCGCGACGCTCGCGGGCCTGATCCTGGTCGCGCTCTTTATGATCGCGCGTTACGGCATGTTCGGCATTTTCGCCGACGTGGCGCTGACTCTGAACGTGGTCCTACTGATCGCGGCGCTGACCTTGTTCGGCGCGACGCTGACCTTGCCCGGCATCGCCGGCATCGTGCTGACCATGGGTATGGCCGTGGATGCGAACGTGCTGATCTTCGAGCGAATACGTGAAGAACAACGCAACGGGCGAACCATCATCGCCTCCATCGATGCGGGCTTCCGCCGCGCCATGGCAACCATCGTCGACGCCAATGCCACGCATGTCATCGCCGCCATCATCCTGTTCGAACTGGGCTCCGGCCCGGTGCGAGGCTTCGCGGTGACCCTTCTGCTGGGCATCATCACCTCGTTCTTCACGGCGGTCATGGTTACGCGCCTGATCGTGGTGACATGGTACGCAACCATGCGCCCGAAGAAGCTGACCATCTGATTGGTTTGAATGGCGAGACGGAAAGCCCCAACAAAGTTGGGGCCACAATCCGCTGGATTCCCCGCGCATTTGGGTAAATCATCGCGCCAGACTCAATTCTCAGGGGGAACGTCATGGCCGCATTCTTCTCAAATCTCCGCAACACGGTGATCGCGGGCATCGTGCTCGCCCTTATCGTGCTGGGCATTCATTTCGCGCAGACCGGCGTTGTCGTGCTGGATAATTCGTTCTGGCTCTATTTCGTCCGCGTCCTGCACATCATCAGCGGCGTGATGTGGATCGGCCATCTCTGGTATTTCAACTTCACCCATGGCCCGACCCTCCCGAAAATCCCCCAGGAACATCGGCCTGGCGTGGTGCGCTATATCCTGCCCGAGGCGCTGTTCTGGTTACGCTGGGGGGCGCTCGCCACGGTCGTGACGGGCCTCGTCCTCGCCTGGTTCATGGGCGAGCTGACCGGCGCGCTGAAGCTCGGCATCGGCGACCATAACAGCCATACCACCGCGATCGGTCTCGGCATGTGGATCGCGATCCTCATGGCCGCCAATGTCTGGTTCGTGATCTGGCCCAATCAGCG
>Ga0207933_1002337_pt1 | contig 12464 bp, 7 predicted proteins | sample NGESurdeep092012_4_FD_184488 | JGI IMG/M metagenome (GOLD analysis project Ga0207933, IMG submission 184488) | Arctic peat soil microbial communities from Barrow, Alaska - NGEE Surface sample F53-3 deep-092012 (SPAdes) | ecosystem: Environmental > Terrestrial > Soil > Wetlands > Peat ... | reverse complement strand
CGGCGGCTATGGCCGCGCCTTTTTCTCCACGACACAGGCGCATACCTGCACCGGCGACGGCAACGCCATGGCGCTGCGCGCCGGAGTGCCGATGCAGGACCCGGAATTCTTCCAGTTCCACCCGACCGGCGTCTATGGCGCCGGCGTGCTGATCACCGAGGGCGCGCGCGGCGAGGGCGGCTATCTCACCAATGCCGAGGGCGAGCGGTTCATGGAGCGCTATGCCCCCCATGCCAAGGATTTGGCGTCGCGCGACGTGGTCAGCCGCGCCATGACCATCGAGATCAGGGAGGGCCGCGGCTGTGGTCCGCACAAGGACCACATCATGCTGCATCTCGAGCATCTCGACCCGAAGGTACTGCATGAACGGCTGCCCGGCATCTCCGAGACCGCGAAAGTCTTCGCCGGGGTGGAGGTGACGCGCGAACCGATTCCCGTGCTGCCAACCGCGCATTACGCGATGGGCGGCATCCCGACCAATTACCATGGCGAGGCGCTGAACCCGACCGCGGACGATCCCGAGCGCGTGATCCCCGGCCTGATGGCGGTCGGCGAGGCGGCTTGCGTCTCGGTCCATGGCGCCAATCGTCTCGGCACCAATTCGCTGCTCGATCTCGTGGTGTTCGGCCGCGCCGCGGCGCAGCGCGCGGCGGAATTGGTGACCCCCGGCGCCGCGCTGAAGCCGCTGCCCGCCGGCGCCGGCGACCAGGCAGTGGCGCGGCTCGACAAGGTGCGCAACGCCAAGGGCCGGCTCAAGGCCGGCGAAATCCGCCTCAACATGCAGCGCACCATGCAGGCCGATTGCGCCATCTTTCGCGGGCCGACGCTGGCCGATGGCGTCGCCAAGATCGCGGACGTCACCGCGTCGATGAACGATCTCGGCCTCACCGACCGCTCGATGATCTGGAACACCGATCTGGTCGAGGCGCTGGAGCTCGATAATCTTCTGGCGCAGTCGACCGTCACGATTTCCGCCGCGCTGGCGCGGACCGAGAGTCGCGGCGCCCATGCGCGCGAGGATTTCCCCAGCCGCGACGACATCCACTGGCTGAAGCATTCGCTGACCTGGCTCGATGCCAGCGGCAAGGTGCGGCTCGGCTATCGCCCCGTGCATCTCAACACCATGTCGAACGAAGTCGAATCGATCCCGCCCAAGGCGCGCGTCTATTAGGGTTCGTCCGGATGAAAAAAATTCCATCCCCTTTTCCGTCACCCCCGGACTTGATCCGGGGATCCAAAGCCGACGCACGTCGCTTGCCCTGGATGGCCGGGTCAAGCCCGGCCATGACGGCAGAGAGATAGGCGCTTCGGCGCCATATCAGAAAGTCGAGACATGGCCAAATTTTCGTTGCCGAAAAATTCCAAGGTCGGGACCGGCAAGACCTATAAGGCGCCCGCCGGGGCCAAGCGGGTGCGCGCCTTCAAGGTCTATCGCTATGACCCCGACGAGAAGGCCAATCCGCGGCTCGATACCTATGAGGTCGATCTCGACACATGCGGGCCGATGGTTCTCGACGCGCTGATCAAGATCAAGAACGAGATCGATACCGGCCTGACCTTCCGCCGCTCGTGCCGCGAGGGCGTGTGCGGCTCCTGCGCCATGAATATCGGCGGCGGCAACACGCTCGCCTGTCTCAAGGCGATCGAGGATTTGCCCGGCGAGATTCACATTTATCCGCTGCCGCACATGCCGGTGATCAAGGATCTGGTGCCCGACCTGACCCACGCCTATGCGCAATATGAATCGATCCAGCCCTGGCTGCAGACCGAGACGCCGGCGCCGGATCGCGAGCGGCTGCAATCCGAGGCGGAACGCGCAAAGCTCGATGGGCTGTGGGAATGCATCCTGTGCTTCTGCTGCACCACGGGCTGCCCCAGCTATTGGTGGCAGGGCGAACGCTATCTCGGCCCGGCGGTGCTATTGCAGGCGGCGCGCTGGCTGCAGGACAGCCGTGACGAGAAGACCGGGGCGCGGCTCGACCAGCTCGAGGACCCGTTCAAGCTCTATCGCTGCCATACCATCATGAATTGCAGCAACACCTGTCCCAAGGGACTCAACCCGGCCAAGGCGATCGGCGACATCAAGCAGATGATGGTCGAGCGACGGTAAGTCGCTCGTCGATGGGGGTTCTCCGCGCCCCCGCGATGAACATCTGGCGCGCCGCCTTTGCCGCGTCGAGCGCGGGGCTGATCTGCATCGGCATGGCGCGGCTCGCCTACACGCCGATGATCCCCGCGCTGATCGAGGCGCGCTGGTTTTCCCAATCCGCGATCATCTATTTCGGCGCCGCCAATCTGGCGGGGTATCTGCTCGGCGCCGTCGTGGCGCGCCGGGTGGCGCGGCTGGCGCCCTCCGCGACGCTGATCCGGATCATGATGGTGGTGGTCACGCTGTCGTTCTTCGCCTGCGCGTGGCCGCAATCCTGGCTCTGGTATTTCTGCTGGCGGTTCATCGCCGGCGTCGCGGGCGCAGTCGTCATGGTGCTGGCGGCGCCCGCCGTGCTGGCGCACGTCCCGCCGGCGCGGCGCGGCATGGTCGGCGGCGCGATCTTCGCGGGTCTCGGCGCCGGGGTTGCGATCTCGGGCACGCTGGTGCCGCTGCTGCTGTGCTGGGGCCTCGTGGAGACCTGGTGCGGGCTCGGCGTATTCTCCGCGTTGCTGACGGCGGCGGCGTGGACCGGGTTCAGTCCCGACGCCGCGCCATCATCCGCGCCCTCACCCGCGCCACGGGCCACGCGGCTACAGGGGGGCGGCATCGTCGTCGTGGCGCTGCTGATCGAGTACGCGCTCAATGCCACCGCGCAGGTGCCGCACATGGTGTTCCTGTCGGATTTCATCGCCCGCGGCTTGCATCGCGGCATCGACGTCGCCGGCGTCTATTGGGTGATTTTCGGCATCGGCGCCATTGTCGGGCCGCTGGTCATGGGGCCGATCGCCGACCGGATCGGCTTCCGCGCTACGTTTCGCTTCGGCCTCGTGCTCGAAGTCGCCGATATCGCGCTGATTCTCCTGTCGGCGTCCGACGCCGCGCTCGCGATTTCCAGCTTCCTGATGGGCGCGCTGATCCCCGGCATGGTCACCGTCACCGTCGGCCGCATCCAGGAATTAATCGACGGCGCGGCGCGCCAGCGCGCGGTGTGGGCCGCGGCAACGATCGGCTTCGCCATCGGCCAGGCGGCGTCGGGCTATTTCTTTTCCTATCTCTTTGTCGCGACCGGCGGCGTCTATGCTTGGCTGTTCGGCATCGGCGCCGCGATGGCGCTGCTGGCGCTGGCGATCGACCTGGGCGCCAGCGCGCGCAACCCCGCTTAGTCCGACATCAGCGGGCCGAACATCACCCAGCGCGTGCCGTCGAACCGCTCCATTCGGCCCTGGCGGAACAGGCGGTAGTCGGTCGGCGTGGTGTTGACCGTGACGCCCGGTAACAGCAGCGGCACTTGCACGTCGTGCATGTTGGCGGCCTGGTGCATGATGTTCTCACGCGTCAGATCCTCGCCGCAGGCTTGCAGGATGTGCACCAGGATGCTGCCGAAGAGATAGCCGCCGACATAGCTGAAATCGGACTTGTTGGCGTTCGGCAGATATTTGTCCATCCAGGCGTTCCACGCGACCATGTCGGGCGAATCTTTCCATTCCGGATCGAACGGGTCTTTCCAGAACACGGAGGAGACGATGCCCTTGGCCTTGTCGAAGCCGGCGGGTTTCAGCGTGGTACCGACCAGCGACGAGATCGCGATGAGATATTGGGTGGGCTTCCAGCCGGTGTCATAGGCCTGGCGGATTGCCTGGCTGGCGAATTTGCCGATCGCGAAATTCATGAAGGTGTCGGCGCCCGACGCCTTCAGGGTCAGGATCTGCGAATCGACCGTCGGGTCGGAGAATTCATAGCTGGCGGTGGCGACCACCATCTTGTCGAACTTGTCGCCCAGCCCCTCCTTCATGCCGCGCAGCATGTCCTTGCCCAGATCGTCGTTGGAATAGAGGATCGCGATCTTGGCGTTGGGCGAATGCGCCAGAATGTATTTGGAATAGCGATGCGCCTCAACCGTGTAGAGCGGCGTGCCGGCGAGGGTCCAGGGAAATTTCTCGGGATTGACCAGCCGGCTGGCGCCGCCGCCGGCGAAGAGTTGCGGGATCTTATTGGCGTTCATGTATTTCTGCAGCGCGATCTGCGACGCGGTGCCGAGCGAGCGATAGGTGAAGGCGACATGCTCTTCCTCGATCAGCTTGCGGACCTGCTCGACCGATTTGTTCGGGCTGTAGCCATCGTCGACGCTGATCAGGTTGATCTTGCGGCCGTTGATGCCGCCCTTGTCGTTGATCATCTTGAAGAAGGCGGCGTCGGCGACGCCATTGGTGCTGAAGCCCGAGACGGGGCCGCTATAGGGTTCGGTCTGGCCGATCTTGATTTCGGTGTCGGTGACGCCCGGCGCGTATTTCTTTTCCGCCAAGGCGGGCGCGGCAAGCAGGGCGAACGCGACGAGTCCGGCGGTGAATGTTCCGAAGCGCATGATTCCTCCAATTCTCTGCCCTGTGATTAGCCCGCTTCTTTGCGTGCGGGCAAAGAATTTCTTGGTTATGAAGGGCGATGCTTATGCCGCGCGAAATGTTGCGACGAGATCCCTGGCTCTGGGCGCTGGCGGCGGGCACGCTGCTGGTTCATATCGCGGTCGCGGGGCGATACGATTTTTTCCGCGACGAGCTTTATTTCATCATCTGCGGCCGCCATCCCGCGTTCGGCTATGTCGATCAGCCGCCGCTGGTGCCGCTGCTGTCGGCGGCGACGCAGCTGTTCGGCGAATGCCTGTGGCTGCTACGGCTGCCGGCGGCACTTGCGGCGGCGGCGTTGGTGCCGCTGACCGGCGCGTTCGCCCGGCTCTTGGGGGGCGGGCGCGGCGCGGCGCTGATCGCGGGCGGCGCCAGCGCGCTGGCGCCGGTGCTGATCGGCTTGAGCGCGACCTTGTGCACGTCGAGCTTCGATGCGCTGGCCTGGACCGCCCTCGCCTATTTCGTTACGCGCGCGGCGTTACGCGGAACGGATCGCGATTTGATTTGGGCGGGCTTGATCGCGGGCGTCGCGTTCGAGGCAAAATATGGCGTGGTGTTGTGGTTCATCGGCCTCGCCATCGGCCTCGCGGCGATGCCGGAGCGGCGCCTCTATGCCCGCCGCGCGCTGTGGTACGGGGCGGCGCTGGCGGCGCTGATCGCGGCGCCGAACCTGATCTGGCAGACGGTCGAGGGTTGGCCGTTTCTCGAAGTCACGGCGAACCATTCCCGGGACAATCTCACCGGCTCGCCGCTCTATTTCTTCCTCCATCAGATTTTCATCCTCAATCCATTCCTCGCGCCGCTGTGGCTCGCGGGCTTGATCGCGCCGTTTGTGCGCGCCGAATTGAAGCCGGCGCGCTTCCTCGCCATCGCTTGGCTGGGGGCTGCCATCGTGACGTGGGCCTCGCACGGCAAGGATTATTACCTCGCCGGCGCCTATCCGACCTTGTTCGCGATCGGCGCCGTGGTCGCCGCGCGGGCGTGGGTATGGCTGAAGATCGTCGTCATCGCGGTCGCGGTCGCGGTGACGGCGGAGGCGCTGCCGATGACGCTGCCGATCCTGTCGCCGGATCTTCTCGGCGACTATATGGACGCGACGCATCTGCGGCCCAAGGCCAACCAGCGCGCCTCACTGGGCGCGCCGCTGACCCAGCTCTTTTCCGATCAATTCGGCTGGCGCGAATTGGAGCAGAAGGTCGCGGCGGTCTATCGCGCGCTGCCGCCCGACGAGCGCGCGCGGGCGGCGATTATCGCGACCGATTACGGCGAGGCGGCGGCCATCGATTTCTATGGCGCGGCCGACGGCCTGCCGCCGGCGCTCAGCGGCCAGGACCAGTATTATCTGTGGGGCACGCGCGGCCATGATGGCGGCGTCATCATCCATATCAACGGCGACCCGGCGCGCTGGCGCGACCGCTGCGCGCGCCTCGAGATCGCGGGCCGCTTCGGCGCGCCCTATACGATGCCCTACGAGGACGATCGGCCGATCATGCTGTGTCGCGATTTCCACGGCGGCCTGGCCCGCGCCTGGCCCGCGTTCAAGCGCTATTATTGAGAAGCCAACGCCTTTACCTGCGCGGCAAAATCCCGTTATAGAACCCCCTCCGCCCATGGCCCTCCCCCAGCCCGATTTGCCGCCGACCACCCCGCTCGCACTCTATGAGGCGCGCCGCGCCGCCGGCGAATTGCAGCCCGATCCGCAACAAGAGGCGGCGGCGCGGCGCCTCGATACGCTGGCGCGGCAATTGGCGGATTACACCCCCGCGCCGCCGGCGGCCGGCTGGCGCGCGCGGCTCGGCCTGGCGCCTGCGGCCGCCGCGCCGCCGCGGGGTCTCTATCTTTGGGGCGCGGTCGGGCGCGGCAAGTCGATGCTGATGGATTTGTTCTTCGCCGCCGCGCCGGTGGCGAAGAAGCGCCGCGTCCATTTCTATGCCTTCATGCTGGAGGTGCATGTCCGCATCCATGCGCGCCGCGCGGAGAAGACCGACCCGATCGGCCCGGTCGCCGCCGAGATCGCCGCGGCCGCGACGCTGCTGTGCTTCGACGAGTTCGACGTCACCGACATCGCCGATGCGATGATCCTGGGCCGGCTGTTCGCGGCGCTGTTCGCGGCCGGGGTGGTGGTGGTCGCGACCTCCAACCGCCCGCCCGACGAGCTCTATCAGGACGGACTACAGCGCGACCGGTTCCTGCCGTTCATCGCCCTGTTGAAGGACCGCATGGCGGTGCTGCGGCTCGATGGCGGGCGCGATTACCGGCTGCAACGCTTCGCCGGCCGCAAGACCTACTTCGTCTCCCCCGCCGGGTCGAGCCACGATGCGCTCGCCGCCGCGTTCGACGATTTGACCGGCGGCGCCGAGGGGAAAGAGGAAACGCTGACCGTGCTGGGCCGGAAGCTTTTGGTGCCGCGCGCCGCCAAGGGCGTCGCCTGGTTCGGCTTCGACGAGCTGTGCGCCCGGCCGCTCGGGCCGCCCGATTTCCTGGCGCTGTGCCAGGCGTTTCACACTATCGTGGTCGAGGGCATTCCAGTGATGGACCGGCGCCTGCGCAACGAGGCCAGGCGCTTCACCATTTTCATCGACACGCTTTATGAGGCGCACGGCAATCTGGTGGCGAGCGCCGTGGCGCCGCCGGAGGCGCTTTATCCCGACGGCGACGGCGCCTTCGAGTTTCAGCGCACCGTCTCCCGCCTCAACGAAATGCAAAGCGCCGACTACATCGCCGCCCGTAGGGGGTAGCACCCTCACCCTCCCAATCCTTCGGATTGGGCCCCTCCCTCTCCCACAAGTGGGAGAGGGGCCGACCGCTCCGAGCCAATAGCCCTCTCCCGCTCGCGGGAGAGGGTGGCGCCGCGCCAGCGGCGACGGGTGAGGGTCTTGTTGCCCGCCGGGGTAATTCGCGCTAAACCCGCGCCGTCCCAAGCGAAGAGGTTTTTCCATGGCACGCAAGAAAATCGCGCTGATCGGCGCGGGTCAGATCGGCGGCACGCTGGCGCTGTTGATTGGCCTCAAGGAACTGGGCGATGTGGTGATGTTCGACATCGTCGATGGCGTGCCGCAGGGCAAATCGCTGGACATCGCCGAGGCCGCGCCGGTCGAGGGTTTCGATGCCAACTTCACCGGCGCCAACGACTATTCGGCGATCGCTGGCGCCGACGTGGTGATCGTGACCGCTGGCGTGCCGCGCAAGCCGGGCATGAGCCGCGACGATCTGATCGGCATCAACGCCAAGGTGGTGAAGAGCGTCGGCGAGGCGATCAAGACCCATTGCCCCGGCGCCTTCGTCATCACCATCACCAATCCGCTTGATGTCATGGTCTGGGTGATGCGCGAGGCCTCGGGCCTGCCGGCGGAGCGGGTGGTCGGCATGGCCGGCGTGCTGGACGGCGCGCGCTTCCGCTATTTCCTGGCCGAGGAATTCGGCGTCTCGGTCGAGGATGTCACCGCCTTCGTCCTGGGTGGCCATGGCGATTCGATGGTGCCGTTGGTGCGTTATTCCACGGTTGCGGGTATTCCCTTGCCCGATCTGGTCAAGATGGGCTGGACCACCGACGAAAAGCTGCAAAAGATCGTGCAGCGCACCCGCGATGGTGGCGGCGAGATTGTTAATCTGCTGAAGACCGGCTCGGCCTTCTATGCGCCGGCCTCGTCGGCGATCGCGATGGCCGAATCCTATTTGAAGGACAAGAAGCGGGTGGTGTCGTGCGCCGCCTATCTGACCGGCCAATATGGCGTCAAGGACCTCTATGTCGGCGTTCCGGTGGTGATCGGCGCCCAGGGCGTGGAGCGCATCGTCGAAATCCAGATGAACGCGGCCGAGAAGGCCGAATTCGACAAATCGGTCGCCGCGGTACGGGCCTTGCTTGAGGCAACCCGGAAAATCCAGGCGGCTTGAAGCCGCCCGTTCGTCAATCCCTAACCAAGGGAAGCTAGGTTATTGGGCGGAACTCCCCATCTCTAACCCGGGCCGCCGATGCGGCGGCGAGCCAGAACAATGTCGCGACTTGAACAGACCAGTTTTCTCTATGGCGGCAACGCCACCTTCATCGCCGAACTCTATGCCCGGTATCTGACCGACCCCCAATCGGTCGATCCGAGCTGGCGCGGCTTCTTCGCCGATCTGGCGGAGCAGACCCCGGCGATCGCGAAGGAACTGTCGGGCCCCGATTGGGCGCGCGAGCACAGCCAGGTCATCGGCAACGGCATGGCGAATGGCGCGGCCAATGGCCATGCCGAGATCACCCCCGCGCTCAAGGCGAACGGCCACGCGGCGCCCGCGCCGCAAACCGGCACCGCCACCATTCTCGATTCGCTGCGCGCGGTCGCCCTGATCCGGGCCTATCGCAATCAGGGCCACCTGATCGCCGACCTCGACCCGCTCGGCCTCGCCAAGCGCGACGGCCATCCCGATCTCGATCCCGTCACCTATGGGCTGACCGAGGCGGATCTGGCGCGGCAATTTTTCATCGACGGCCTGCTGGGTTTCGAGACCGCGACCCTGCGCCAGATCATCGATGCCTGCCGCGCCACCTATTGCGGCCATGTCGGCATCGAATACATGCATATCCAGGAGCTCGAACAGCGCCGCTGGATTCAGCGCCGCATCGAGGTGCCGCGCAACCAGACCGACTTCACCGCCTCTGGCAAGCACGCGATCCTGGAGCGGCTGACCGCCGCCGAGGGGTTGGAGCGGTTCCTCGACAAGCGCTATACCGGCACCAAGCGGTTCGGGATCGAGGGCGCGGAATCCCTGATCCCGGCGCTGGAGCAGGTCATCAAGCGCGGCGGCCAGCTCGGCGTGAAGGAGCTGGTGATCGGCATGGCGCATCGCGGCCGGCTCAACGTCCTGACCAACATGATGGGCAAGCCGTTCGCGGCCCTGTTCTCCGAGTTCCAGGGCAACCCCGCCAACCCCGACGATGTGCAAGGCTCGGGCGACGTCAAATATCATCTCGGCACCTCGACCGACCGCGAGTTCGACGGCAACAATGTCCATCTGTCGCTGACCGCCAACCCATCGCATCTCGAAATCGTCAATCCGGTGGTGCTGGGCAAGGTGCGCGCCAAGCAGCGCCAGCGCGGCGACCACGAGCGCGTCCAGGTCATCGGCCTGCTGATTCATGGCGATGCCGCCTTCGCGGGGCAGGGGCTGGTCGGCGAGACGCTGGAACTGTCGGAGCTCAAGGGCTATCGCACCGGCGGCACCATCCATTTCATCGTCAACAACCAGATCGGCTTCACCACCAGCCCGACGGCGGCGCGCTCCGGTCCCTACCCGTCCGATATCGCCAAGGCGATCCAGGCGCCGATCTTCCATGTGAATGGCGACGATCCCGAAGCGGTGGTGCATGTGGCGCGCATTGCCACGGAATATCGTCTTCAGTTCAAAAAAGATGCCGTCGTGGATATCTTTTGCTACCGCCGTCATGGCCATAATGAGGGCGATGAGCCTGCCTTTACTCAGCCCTTGATGTACCAGGCGATCGCCAATCATCCGACGACGCGCGAGCTCTATGCCGGCCGCTTGGCCGAGGAAGGCATCGTCACCGAAGCCGCCGCCGCCAAGCTCGCGGCCGATTTCCAGGCCCAGCTCGACATCCAGTTCGAGGCGGCGAAAAGCTATCGCCCGAACAAGGCCGATTGGCTCGAAGGCGCGTGGAGCGGCATGGCGGTGGCGTCGGGCGACGACCGGCGCGGCGAAACCTCGGCGACAATGGAATTGCTGCGCCAAGTTGGCGCCGCGATTACCACGGCGCCCGCCGATTTCCATCTCAACCGCAAGATCGCGCGCCAGCTCGAGCAGAAGCGCGAGGCTCTGGCCTCGGGTGAGGGCATCGACTGGGCGACCGCCGAGGCGCTGGCGTTCGGCACGCTGGTGGCGGACGGCACCTTCGTGCGCCTCTCCGGCCAGGATTCGGGGCGCGGCACCTTCTCCCAGCGCCATGCCGTGCTGGTCGATCAGGAGACCGAGGCCAAGTACATTCCCCTCCAGCATGTCGGCGCCAAGCAGGCGCCGTTCGAGGTGCTGGATTCGCCCCTCTCCGAGGCCGGCGTGCTGGGCTTCGAATATGGCTACAGCCTCGCCGAACCGCGCGCGCTGATCCTATGGGAGGCGCAATTCGGCGATTTCGCCAATGGCGCGCAGGTCGTCACCGATCAGTTCATTTCCTCGGGCGAGGCGAAATGGCTGCGCATGTCGGGCCTGACCCTACTGCTGCCGCATGGCTATGAGGGGCAGGGGCCGGACCATTCCTCGGCGCGGCTGGAGCGGTTCCTGCAGATGTGCGGCGAGGATAATTGGCAGGTCTGCAATCTCACCACCGCCGCCAATTATTTTCATGCGCTGCGCCGCCAGGTGCATCGCAATTTCCGCAAGCCGCTGGTCATCGCGACGCCGAAATCGCTGTTGCGCAGCCCGGAAGTTGCCTCGCGCCTCGATGCGATGGGCCCGGGCACGTCGTTCCATCGCGTCATCGCGGAGATCGATACACTGGCGGCCGACGACAAGGTGCGGCGCGTCGTGCTGTGCAGCGGCAAGGTCTATTTCGACCTGCTGCATGCGCGGCGCGAGCGCAAGCTTGAGGATGTCGCGATCCTGCGCGTCGAGCAGCTCTATCCCTTCCCGGTGAAGACGCTGGGCGCGGCGCTGGCGCGCTACAGGAATGCCGAGCTGATCTGGTGCCAGGAAGAGCCGCAGAACATGGGCGCCTGGAACTTCATCGACCGTCGCATCGAGGCGGTGGCGGCGCGGCTCGACATCAAGGCCAAGCGGCCGCTCTATGCCGGGCGCCCGGAAATGGCGGCGACCGCGACCGGGCTGTTGCGGCGGCACAATGCCGAGCAGGCGCGGCTGGTGGAACAGGCGCTGATCGGCGCCTGAACGGGCGGGACAGGATCACGGGACAGGATATGACGATCGACATCAAGGTTCCTACCCTCGGCGAATCGGTCACGGAGGCCAGCGTCGGCCGCTGGCTCAAGCAGGCCGGTGACACGATCGCGATGGACGATCCGCTGGTCGAGATCGAAACCGACAAGGTGACGCTGGAGATCAACGCGCCGGTGGCCGGCACGCTCGCCGATATCGTCGCGGCCGAGGGCGCCAATGTCGCGGTCGGCGCCGTTCTCGGCCATATCGCCGAGGGCAAGGCGGGCGCCAAGCCCGCCGCCGCGCCGAAAGCGGCGGCGCCCGCCAAGGCGGCGCCGACGGCGAGCCAACTCGAACGCTCGGGTCCCGCGGTGCGCAAGCTCGCCGAGGATAAAGCGCTCGATCCCGCCACGATCGCGGGCAGCGGGCGTGACGGCCGCGTCACCAAGGGCGATGTGCTTGCGGTACCGGCAACCCCCGCGCCCGCCGCCAAGCCGGCCGCGCCGCCGCGTCAGGTCGGGCCGCGCGAGGAGCGCGTGCGGATGACGCGCCTGCGCCGCACCATCGCCGAACGCTTGAAGGAGGCGCAGAACACCGCCGCCATGCTCACAACCTTCAACGAGGTGGATATGAGCGCGGCGATGGCGATGCGCGACAAATATCGCGACAGTTTCGAGAAGAAGCATGGCGTGCGGCTCGGCTATATGTCGATCTTCGTCAAGGCGTGCATCGCCGCGCTGAAGGACGTACCCGCCGTCAACGCCGAGATTTCCGGCGACGATCTGATCTACAAGAACCATTACGATATCGGCGTCGCGGTCGGCACCGAGCATGGTCTCGTGGTGCCGGTGGTGCGCGACGCGGACGCGCTGTCCTTCGCCGAAATCGAGAAAAAAATCGGCGAGCTCGGCAAGCGCGCACGAGACGGTAAGCTAGCGCTCGACGATCTGATGGGCGGCACCTTCACGGTGTCGAATGGCGGCGTCTATGGCTCGCTGATGTCGACGCCGATTCTGAACCCGCCGCAATCGGGCATCCTCGGCATGCAC
>Ga0207933_1002336_pt1 | contig 12473 bp, 11 predicted proteins | sample NGESurdeep092012_4_FD_184488 | JGI IMG/M metagenome (GOLD analysis project Ga0207933, IMG submission 184488) | Arctic peat soil microbial communities from Barrow, Alaska - NGEE Surface sample F53-3 deep-092012 (SPAdes) | ecosystem: Environmental > Terrestrial > Soil > Wetlands > Peat ... | reverse complement strand
AGACAATGGTCAAGAAATGAGTTATAAATAACCCCTAGAAGTGTCAAGGATCAGGCGAATATCAAACGTCAAGGATCAGGCGAAGTCTTACACAACGCACTTTCTGGACTTAAAATAATCTCATGCCTAGATATCGGTTTTCATTTAAAAATGGAGATATGAATTATCCAAAGGAAAAACTTCCAGTCGTTGGTCGATCATTGAGGTCACCTCGAATTACGAGGCATTTGAATATGCTCACGAAGTTGGAGTGGAATGAATATCACTAGCGCCAATAATAAAGTTGCACCTCTGGCCGTCAGGCTTCGACCTGTCACCATGCAAGAGTTACTAGGGCAACAGCACCTTCTCCAGCCTGGTTCTCCACTCGTGCGATTGCTCCAAGGGGAAGAGAAACACATCACCAGCGTGCTCCTTTATGGTCCACCTGGAAGCGGTAAAACAACGGTTGCCAAAATGATCGCACATTCTGATTCGCGCGAATTTGTCGAACTCTCTGCCGTAAATTCTGGAGTTGCTCAAGTTCGCGAAGTTCTAACTCAGGCACAAGATCGGTTGTCAAACGAGAATAGGGAAACGGTCCTCTTCATAGACGAAGTTCACCGCTTCTCGAAGGCGCAGCAAGATGCGTTGCTACCAGGAGTAGAGAACAGGTGGGTGACGCTTGTTGCTGCAACGACAGAGAATCCATCATTCTCGATCATCTCTCCCTTACTTTCGCGCTCCATCGTTCTCACGATGCACACAATTCCGGACGGCGATATCGAAACCCTTATAAATAGAGCTATTAACGATTCTCGAGGCTTAAATAAAGAAGTAACGATTTCACCAACAGCAATGGATGCGCTGATTAAATTTGCTGCCGGAGATGCACGTCGAGCACTTACCTATCTTGAAGCAGCGGCCGGTGCCGCGAGTGGTGAAATTACGACCGAAATTTTGAGTCGGGCTGTCGATCGCGTGATCCAGAACTATGATCGAAGCGGAGATAATCACTACGACGTCGCAAGCGCATTCATTAAAAGCATTCGAGGATCTGATGTTGATGCTGCACTTCATTACTTGGCGCGGATGCTGGAGTCGGGAGAGGATCCCCGCTTTATTGGCCGCCGCCTCATGATCAGCGCAAGTGAGGATGTTGGTCTGGCCGATCCCGCTGCGCTAGGTCTTGCAGTTGCCGCGGCGCAGGCCGTTGCCTTAGTAGGTTTGCCCGAAGCGCGAATAATTCTGGCTGAAGCCGTTACATATTTGGCATGCGCTCCAAAATCCAACGCCGCTTACCTGGGACTGGAAGCGGCGCTCGCCGATGTACGTTCAGCAAAAGGTGGATCAGTGCCCCCGCATTTGAGAGACAGTCATTCGGGTGCACTTCGCGACCATGAAGAACAAGCGCTCCGAGAGTCGGCGTCCTACATCTATCCGCACGATCTATCGTCGGGCGTAGCCGAACAGCAATACCTACCGAGCGACCTGATTGGCGCGGAGTATTACCATCCTTCGACTCACGGTTATGAAGCGCGAGTGAAAACTGCGCTCGAACAAATCCGCAAATTGCTTAAGAGGAATTAGATTTCCTCACAACCCACTTTTTATGTAGTGGACAAATTAATTTCCAAACACTATAAAGTGATTTAGTTATTTCGAAATATCAATCAGGCGCTTCAAAGGAGTACTTCACCTGTCTCCTCGATCAACTTTCTTTCAAGCGCAGTAACTAACGCTAGAAAAACTACAGCGGTGGTCATAGCATCCCCTAAGGCATGGTGGGTGCAGGAGTTGATTGATCCATTTCTGGCTCACCCCAAAGCGCAGTGCAGATTGAGTGGGAGTTAACCCATCATGTAAGAGGGACAAGACGATCACTTGAGAGAAGGGATCGTGACGAAGAACCCAATCCTCACTTCAGTACCCGCACCTCGTGGAATGAAACTGGGTCTGGGAACTAGAAATAATTCTTAAATGCTAATTCCAGGACTCTTTGTGACGGAGAAGACAATTAGGAAATAACTACGAAGAGTAGGATCGAAGGAGCCTAAAAGAATGGTCGAAAATGAGCGCCAGCAGAAGAATTGTCGCTATTGGAATCCTAGTATCAGCCAGTATCTTATTGTCGGGATGCGCCGTCGGAGCTACGCCTGGTGCGGGGATGATGGGCTCTGGTCCTAATTACTATTCTTCCAAACTCAATTGCAAAGTTCCTACAAATTTAAAAGGTAATCACGTAACTGTGATCCTTAACGATATGGGAATGACGAGAATGATGGGTGGTATTGCACCTAGAACTGCACACATGCGCTTGATGGTCTTGCCCCGCCGAATCTCAGTTGGGGTAGTTTCGATCATCGCTGAAAATCTAGGATGGAGAACTCATGAGTTAGTCATCTTGCCATTGGCCACAGGCCAGAAAGCTGGAAGTCGAGTCATTGGTTCAGACGGAAAAGTGACTGAAAATGGAAGTGTGGGCGAAGCATCGAATAACTGTGGCTCTGGAGTTGGGGAAGGAATTACTGCGGGAAACGCATCATGGACGACAATCACCTTGAAACCTGGGCGATATGAATTAATTTGTAATCTTGCCAATCACTACGCCGATGGCATGTATCAGGAATTGGATGTTGTTTAATCGCTTATTAATATGTAGAAAGAATCGTGCTATTCAAAGTGATAAACTTTTCATTAATTCGTCAGGTGATTGCTCTTCAAAAGTCCCAAGTTAAATGCTTGGGACTTTTGTCTTTCTGAAATACTAAGTGGAGTTATCCCTGATTCTCGGATCGTCGTAGTTACTTCTTTATGAAATCTTTAGGATTCTCATGGGCTGCCCTCAATATTTGCTCCTTAACATACGATTACAGGTTCAGTTGAGGAGCTCGCCATGATGAATTGGTATAGGGATGGATACGGTTGGTCGCACGGCGAAGGAATGATTTTCATGGTGGTCTTATGGATCGTCATAATCGGTCTAGGTTTTTGGCTGGTTACGTGGTTGACGCGCAAGGATAATTCTGCGCCACAAGAAGAATCACCGCGACAAATACTCGATCGTCGGTTGGCTGGAGGAGAAATCGATGCCTCCCAGTACGCTCAAGCGCGAAGGCTGATCGACGTACATTCCCAAGACGCGGGTCAGAACAAGTAATCTAAAGTCCTCTTATGTTGAAGAAGTGGGACTAGATGAGTCGGAGACTGCGAGTACTAGTCGTTGATGACGAAGTGGAGTTGGCGACCGTCGTTGCCAGCTACTTCGAACACGAGGGTTATCTTGTCGAGACGGCGGTAGACGGTCCGACAGCGGTAGAAAAAGCAAGAAATGGCAAACCTGATTTGATTGTTCTAGACCTGATGCTTCCGGGATTTGACGGAATTGAAATCTGTAGACAAGTGCGCACTTTTTCAGACGCATATATTTTAATGTTGACGGCCCGGGATGAAGAGGTTGACAAGATTGTTGGTTTTGCAGTCGGCGCCGATGATTATTTAGTTAAACCATTTTCACCCCGTGAATTAATCGCCCGATCCAAGGCGATTTTGCGACGTCCTCGAAGTCACGGTGAGGAAGGACGAGTAGAGATTTCGACGGCGTTGCACTTCGGCGACCTAACCATTGACCCCGCTTCCCACTTGGTAGTTGTGGGGAAGAATCCCATCGAACTGACGCGCACTGAATTCGACTTGCTGGAAATTATGGTCGAAAGTCCGAAAAATATATTTTCGCGTCGCCAACTTCTGGAACTCGTTTGGGGAGGGGATTGGTACGGAGAGATACATGTTGTGGATGTACATGTTGGGCATCTTCGAAAGAAATTGTCAGATGCGGGCATGCCAGATACCACGATTCGAACTGTCCGCGGCGTGGGCTACGGGATGGAAATGCAGTGATTGCTCGGCGTAGACCTCGGTTGATCACTCAACTGTTGGTAGGACAGACGGTCTTGATTGTTACCGCCGGGGCGACGCTAATTGGAACGGCTCTCTTTGTAGCGCCTTCGATATTCAACAAACATTTGCGGGAAGCTGGCATCGACACAAGCTCAGCCAAGAAACACATTACCGAGGCATTTACCGGCTCTTTCGGTCTTTCACTGGCGATTGCAATGCTCACTTCATTGATCGTTGCGGGAATCATGGCCTGGTATTTAATGCAACGGATTGCCGAACCGATTGAGAGTCTTGCAATTTTTGCCGAATCTCTTTCCTCAGGTGATAGTTCTCAAAACGTGGCGATAGAAAGTTCAACCCCCGAAATTGATCGTCTTTCAGTGGCGCTGATTGGGATGTCAACCGAACTTTCCAAGATTCAAAGTGATCAGGCGCGGATGTTGCGCGATTTGGCTCATGAACTTCGCACACCCATTGCCACCATCGGTGCGATGGTGGACGGTATAGAAGATGGGTTAGTTAAAGGTGACGCCCATTCTTGGAATACCATTCGCGATCAGTTAAGCAGACTTAATCGACTTTCCCACGATGTCCGAGATGTTTCGCATTCGTACGACCAATCGCTCAGCAATCTCAAGGCGCCAGTTAAACCCAATGAGATTGGAAATTCAGCGATCGCCGCCTGGAAGGCCCGTTTTGAGAAAAAGGGCGTTCTCCTTGAACTTATAACTTCGGGCGACGCGCCTCTCATTCATGCAGATCCATTAAGAATTGGACAGGTACTCTCGAATCTTCTGGAAAATGCGCTGCGACACACTCCAAAATCCGGGCAAGTGGAATTGAGCATTGGATCAGTTGACGGCCAGGTGATCTTCGCTGTCCGCGATAACGGCGACGGAATTTCGGCTAGCCAGCTCGCACTGATATTTGATCGTTTGTATCGGGGAGACAGCGCTAGACAATCTGGCGATACTGGATCTGGTTTGGGTTTGACGATTGCCAGAAGCATCGCTGAAAGTCATTCCGGAACACTTACGGCTTCTAGCCGTGGGCGTGACCTAGGTTCTACATTTACATTAATTATTCCCGCCTAGAAACTCGTAAGGATTTAGTTTGCGGGCTTCCAACTTCGTAATCTGTTGGCGTTGAGAACTACAGACAACGAGCTCATCGCCATCGCTAACGCTGCGATCATTGGGCTCAAACGCAAACCAAAAAGTGGGTACAGGACGCCTGCGGCAATCGGTAGTCCGAGTCCGTTATATACGAGAGCGAAAAAGAGATTCTGGCGGATGTTGCTCATCGTCGAGCGACTAAGTTCAATTGCCGTGACTACACCCTTTAGCGATCCCGACATAAGAGTGATATCCGCTGCTTCGATCGCTACATCGGTTCCACTTGAAATAGCGAACCCAACGTCAGCCTGCGCCAGTGCGGGGGCGTCGTTGATGCCATCCCCCACCATGGCGACACGATGTCCTTCTCTTTGTAGTTCAGAAACCGCTGCAGCTTTATTTTCTGGAAGAACTTGAGAACGAATATCAGCTTCACCAATCCCAACTTGAACCCCAATTGCGTTGGCAGTTCTCGAATTGTCACCTGTAATCATGAGGACGCGAAGACCCAATCGTTGCAGTGCCGCGATTGACGCTGCGCTATTTACTCTGACCGTGTCAGCGACTGCGATTACACCAGCGGCTTTTCCGTTTATCGCAATGAGCATTGGAGTTTTGCCCTCTGATGCGAGACGATCAGCGTTGGACATCAACGTGCTTGCATCGACGCCGTTTTCGTCTAGCAGTTTCTTGTTTCCGACTAAGAGAATATTCTTATCAACTAGGGCTCGAATGCCACGCCCAGTAATCGAATTGAATTCATCCGTTTTTGAGAGAACCAATCCTTGAGACCGAGCGCCTTCGATAATGGCGGCGGCAAGTGGATGTTCACTCTCTCGCTCTGCCGTTGCCACGAGTAATAAAAGTTGGGCTGACTCAAAACCCAGCAACGGAATAACATCTGTCAATACAGGTTTTCCTTCAGTAATTGTTCCGGTTTTATCGAGAATTACTTCGTCGATCTTGTGCGCTGTCTCTAGCGCTTGCGCAGAACGAATAAGAACACCGGCTTGTGCCCCCTTACCAGTGCTCACCATGATGGAAAGTGGCGTGGCCAGCCCGAGTGCGCAGGGGCAGGCAATAATCAGTACGCTCACTGCAGCCACAAGTGAGTATGTGAAGGCTGGAGATGGACCAAGAACGTACCAACTGGCAAAGGTTAGAATTGCGATTGCCACAACTGCAGGAACGAATATCGCACTGATCGAGTCGGCCAAGCGTTGGATGGGGGCTTTAGTCGCCTGTGCCTGTTGAACCATTTTTATTATCTGAGCCAGAACTGTATTTGTACCAATCTTGCTCGTGCGAATGTGCAACGACCCAGTGCCATTGAGGGTGGCTCCTATAACCGTGTCACCTGGCACCTTTTCTATCGGAATTGATTCACCCGTAACCATCGACTCATCAACTGCTGAGCGACCGCTTTCAACTATGCCATCCACCGGGATCTTCTCTCCCGGCCTGACGACCACTTCATCTCCGACGAGTACTTGCGCCACCGGGACCTCGACCTCAATGTTGCCCCGCAGTACTCGCGCAGTTGGTGGCTGAAGGTCTAACAAGGCGCGAATTGCCTCGCCGGTGCCTGCCTTCGCCCGAGTTTCCAAGAGACGTCCGAAGAGTATGAGGGTGATGATCACTCCGACAGCCTCAAAGTAAACGCTTCTTACATTTGTCGGCAAAATTTTTGGAATGAAGGTGGCGACAACACTGTACCCATAGGCAGCAGTTGTACCGAGTGTAATGAGGGTGTTCATCTCCGCGCTTCGGTGCCTAAGAGTCAGCCAACCGATGGAATGGATAGGCCAGCCCACATAAAACATGACCGGAGTGATCAACGCGAATTGCGTCCAATGGTTCATAAGAAAGGAGGGAATACCAATTCCTATTGCGTCACCCATGACTGCGACAAGTACTGGCAGTGTAAGAACGGCTCCGATAATCACACGTCTTGTCAGTTCCCTAATTTCTGAAACTCTTCCTATCGCAGCACTCTCTTCATCTCCCGCGAAATCACTCGCATTCTCCGAATCAATGGCGTTCTCTTTTGTTGACAAGGTTGCTACTTGTGATTCTGCTGAAGCGGAATTGCTAGCAGGGTTGATTATCAATTTTCCATGAACCATGTTCATCCCACAGGCAAACTCATAAGTTCCCGGCTTGTCGGGTGTAAAAACAACAGTAGTACGTTGGTTTGCAGGTAAATCAGCAGCAATTAGGAAAGCTGGGATTATTACTTTCTCTGTACACGAGCCGCTCTCTTGCCGGTCAAAAGTTATGTGAAGTGGAATTCCGACCGTAGCTTGAATCGTGTCAGGTGAGTATCCGCCTTTGACGATGATCACGATATTTTGACTACTACCAGCATTAGTGGCAGATGTTGCTTTCCGCGGGGCAAAAAAGAACCACGCGAGAGCAACTAAGAGTGCTCCTGATGTGATCAATACTACGAGATCAGATCCGCTCATTTTTTTACTTCTCTTTCAGATGGTTCATCCCGCGCGCTCTCGATCTAGTTTAGACTTCAATTTCTTTTCTGAGAGACGCCCAAAACTAAAGAATTTCCCATCAATCAAGATTCCCGGCGCAAACATCACTCCGTTTGCGACGGCAAGTTTTCTTCCGTCCTCAGTCAGTAGACCAATCTCGTTGATATCCAAAGAGTAGTCGGGTGCTAGGCGAGAGAGTATTTCCTTTGCCTGGTCGCAATAGGCGCAGGAGGGCTGGGTGAGGACGGTAACGTTGATCATCAAACTCGGCCAGTTTTCATGTCCTTGAGCATTTGATCTATTGGAACATACATCGTGTACTTGGGTGGTCCACCGTAGTCAGCGCGCCACTCGATTTTGCCATTGGGTCCGACGAGGATAAAAGAGTGTCCATCGCGAGAATCACCCATCATTCCGTATTGATTAGCGTGGTAATTTTTGGAAATTGCAAGATTGATATCGCTCAAGGCGATAGCCGAGAGGCGATCGTCAGCCATCTTCTGAGCAATCAGCCCGATGGGCCCACTGGTAATCGTAAGTAGTTGATCGATGCCTGCCGATTTCAATTTGGTTTGATCATTTTCTAGATCTCGAATTTGATCCCAACACGGCTGGCATCCGATGCCTTCGTGGAAGAAGAGCAGAACCGTCTTGCCACGATAATCGCTGAGTTTTACGCTTCCTCCCTTTGTCGAAGGAAGGTTGAAAGCTGGCGCCATGGCGCCCTTTGTTGGGTTAGCCACGGCGTAGGGAAAGGATGACTTCTTGTCGCCGGCAGTAGCTGTGCCAGGTCGGCTCGCGAAAGCGAAGAAAGAAATAAGGATAAGTGCAACCGCAACTACTAAACCTCTGGTGAGAGTCCTCTTGTTTGTTTTGCGTCGTTCCGTCCGCAGTTTCGGCGCGGGTGCCGTTTGCCATTTTTTCCTTGATGTCATTTCGATAACCCATTCTTTTCATGTTCTGGCGTACAGCTGAGGCAAGCCAATTGCTCGACTGATTCCCCTTGGATTTCGGGACTCTCTTTTCTTGCTCGGAGTGCTTTCCATAGTAAAAATGCAAGTACTCCGAAAATCGCACCAGTAGAAATCCATCCAGGTGCGAGTGAAAGGAAGCGTTGGATGACTGCGGAATAGTGGCCAAGGGCCGCCGTCACCTGTACTTGCCAACCATCCGTTGCCATTCCCGGACCACGAATTGCAAGCACGATCGTAAGTATTCCCATTGCAATCATGAGAAACCCTGAAAGCATCGTGATCCACGGAATGCGGCGCTTAGAGCCGAGCCAGAATGGAATCGTGCGGGTCGAAAATACGCGAGATTCGGCCCAGTTCTTTCGATCCCACGCCATTGCCAAAAGACAAAGCGGCGCCACCATTCCGAATACATACGCAACGCCGACTGCAAGGGCCGATGGCAGGGACGATGCAGCCCCAGAAAGGGCGACTACACCTGCGAGCACAGGGGCGCAGCAAGCACTGCTTGCGCCGGAAAAAACACCCAATCCGTATACCGAACCCAAGCCAGACGTGCCGCCTTTCCGAGACGGCATTGGCAACATCATCTTCCAGCCCGACAGAGTGGCAATTCCGACTCCGAACATGATGAGCCCGATGACGCTAAAGACCCAGAAGTGGTATTCAAAAACAACTCGGCTAACAACTGCTGCTCCCAATGCGATCGGCAAGATAATTGTGCCTACGCCAACTGCGAAAACCAGCGTCATGCCCAATATTTGACTTCGGCGTCGGAAGGTTGAAGCGAAGTAGGCCGGAAGCATCACCGAAACGCAACATGGGGCCATGAGGGCCACAATGCCTCCAAGAAAAGAAGCCAAAATCGTTGTCGAAAACAGAACTTGACCCATGGACAAAGTCTCAAGGACTCACACCATGAAAAGGTTAATCATTTTATGAAGATTTGAGAAAGAAATTTATGTTGAACTTATATCTTGTGGGGTCGGATGAACGTTTCCTAGAGTAATACCTCTAGTATTCAAACTAGAATTAGCGAGTGCGAAGAGATAAATGGCATATATACGCTCACCTTCCTACGCCGATCTATCTCCTCTCCCTTCTCTTTGGCCTACCGTGGATCGGAAGTAGCGACGATCCAAAATGGATTCTCGTTCACCTTTTACTACTTGGAGCAATTACAAATTTAATCTTTGTATGGAGTTCTCATTTCACAGCCACATTGTTGAGGCTGCCGCCAGAGTCTGACCGAAAGCGCTACCTGGTTCGAGTAATAATCCTCAATCTCGGCGTCATTAGCGTCATTGTTGGAAAGATTCAGGAACTCAAATACCTCATGACCTTCGGAGCAGCAGCGGTTATTACCAGCGCTTGCCTTCATGCGCGATCCATCCAGATTCAAATTTCAAAAGCCTTGCCGACGCGATTTAAGAAGATCCCTCGTTTTTATATTGCCAGCGCACTTTTCCTCGTTCTCGGTGGGGTCTTAGGTGGTGTCCTCTCACAGGATCCCAAGGGCGAATTAAAATACCGATTTTTAGTTGCCCACTATTCGGCCAATATTTTTGGTTGGATAGGCATCACGGTGGCCGGCACATTGATTACATTAATTCCAACAATGTTGCGAACACAACTCCCAGAATTAGCCGAAAAGCGAGGCTACAAATCATTTCCTTGGTTAATCATTTCGGTACTTACTATCGACTCAGGTGCACTGCTAGGTATTCGATTAATTACGCTTATTGGAATTCTCAGCTATCTTTGTGCGTGGCTCTTGATATTGTCGCCTCACTTACGTTTCGTTCTCCAAAAACAAAGTCCGTTTTCATTTACTAGCACCATTTGCGCGATCATCTGGTTATTCATAACTTTAATTAATCTCGGTATAGATATTGCCCGCGGTGATTCATGGCAAGCAATTAGTGACGGAGCTGAGTCCTTGGTCTATATGTTGGCTATTGGGTTCGCGCTTCAAATCGGACTTGGGGCGCTTTCGTACTTAATACCGGTTGTCCTTGGTGGTGGGCCAGCAAATGCTCGTCAAAATGTTGAAAAATCCGAACGTTTCAAGAGAGTTCGCTTGATTACACTGAATTTAGGACTAGTACTACTAGTCCTAAATTATTCCCGCACTTGGTTTCTAAGTGGTTGCGTACTTCTTGCGCTTTCACTAACTCTCAATCTTTATCTTTTGGGTTCGCTACGCCCCTCACATCACAATAAATAAAAATTTTGCAGATCTAGGATCAATCAGACCTTCGCACTTGCTCGGGGTGGAGATCAGATCGTGACGAAGAATCCAATCTCCATTTCGGAGACTGCGACTGGTGGGATTCGAACCCACTACCCTCCGTTCGTCACAAGGCCGCTCTATCCAATGAGCTACAGCCGCAGATGCTCAAACTAGAGCAGGGTGAACTTCAAAGTATTTCCAATACCCTCAGGATGTGGAAAGAACTTTCCTGTCGATAGTGATAAACTTAAAATTACTTCGTCGCAGGGTTGCTTTGCAAAAGGCTCAAGTTAATAGCTTGGGCCTTTTGTCTTTCTAAAATACATATCTCGCTGGCATTGATTGCAGAATATTCACTCAAGACTTATCGGAAAAACTCACTATCGCTAATAAGTAAACGGAGAGAACTTAATCGCCTACACCTTCGTAGTCGGCAAACGCCCAAAGATCAATTGAATCCAAATCAATAATTTTCATGCCATGCGCAGCATAAATACCAGCAATTTGTGCGCGATGTTCAGTTGCATGGTGTATTGATTGAGCAAGAATTGTTTGGCGAGCGTGACGATAAAGAATTTCATCTCGGGTGAATTCAACAAAACCATCTGGTGTCTTGGCGGCGACGCGCAGTCTTGCATCAAGTGACGCACAAATTTCTTTAAGCGCAATAACTTCAAGAGAATTCTTTGGAATAAGGGTCACTGCTCGGTCAAGGCCGTCGAGTCTATGTGAGTATGCAGTTGGGACGAGATGTTCCAAAATTGCTGCAGCGGTCCAGTCATCTTTTGGCGCTGTTAACAACAACTCGGATTCGGACAATTTAGCCATTTGGTCGAAAACATAGGAATTGGCCCAAGCCAAATGGCGAAAGAATCGGTCAGTCAATGAAGGCATGTTGGGACTATACCCTTTGGATCGGAAATTGGCCTGCGACACCAGCCAATTCAATTCTACCTGACTCCAAGTTAATTACTTACGTTCCAATATCTCTTTTGCTGCCAAATATTCTTCCTTGGTTATTTCACCTTCAGCAAATCTTCTTTCCAAAATTACAATTGGTGATTCACCATGGCGTTTATGTTCGCATAAGTAATGTGAATGTTCGCATAAGTGATGTGCATGTTCACATAAGCGATGCACACGGTTACACAAGTGACGTTTATTTTCGCATTCATCGTGATGATGTTCGCATTTATGATTGGCGGACTCATGATCATGATCGTGCTGAGATGGTGGGGGTACGTGGTCTTCTGGGGGTGTGTGATTATTTGGCGTATTTGAGTCCATAATGGACCTCTCTTTAAGGTTCCGATGGAACCCTTTAACGGACAATCAGGATGATTGCACTTCGATACTATCAGAATTAATTAATAGACTGGCAGAATAATTTTCAAACAATTAGAGATTATTAGATAGCAACAATCCCGTTGTAATTATGTATCCAAGTAGGGCAATTGCAATCAAACCACCAATTCGGTAGATCAATTTTCCATTGCGGCTTTCTTTCCATTCATCTGACGTTTCACCGGCAAAAAGTGGAAGTATTTTCAAAATAAGTCCAGGTATTCCCAGCAACACAAATGCCGTTAAAAGATATCCAGTAGCACTTTGCGGGTACCAATTGAGTACTCGGGCAATTAAATACCCCGCCGTTGTCATGGTAATCATTTCGATGATGCCCTTGGGAATCCATCGACCAATCAATTTAGATTTTGGAAATCTTGATTCAAATAACGCCAATATGAGTGGCACCATAAAGATCGCCAAACCAATCCAGAGCGATGAT
>Ga0207933_1002335_pt1 | contig 12474 bp, 5 predicted proteins | sample NGESurdeep092012_4_FD_184488 | JGI IMG/M metagenome (GOLD analysis project Ga0207933, IMG submission 184488) | Arctic peat soil microbial communities from Barrow, Alaska - NGEE Surface sample F53-3 deep-092012 (SPAdes) | ecosystem: Environmental > Terrestrial > Soil > Wetlands > Peat ... | reverse complement strand
AGAGTGCCATTCGGCCCCAGACCACCCAGCGGCACCGACGCTCCGCCCGGAGGCAAGATCCCCTTCACCTGGTAGTAGAACGGTTCACCCACACCGACCACATTCGCATTGATCGCGTCGAAGAACATACCAAACCCGGCGCGCAGCACAAACCTGCCGGTCCCATACACGTCATACGCGAGCCCCAGCCGCGGCACCAGGCCGTTGAAGTCGGTGGGGACCAGCGAATTCAGCACACCCTTGTCGCCTGGGAAAGCCAGGCCCGCGATCGCGTTCGGAAATACCGTCGACTGCACACCCGGCCGGAACGTCGAAGAGTATCCGGTCGGCTGGTACCACTGGAATGGCAGCTCATACCGCACGCCAAGGTTCAGGGTCAGCTTCGACGTCGCCCGCCAATCGTCCTGCGCATACGTAAAGATCGAGTGATTGATCCCGGCCTGCACCAGCGGACTGTTCGCCTGCACCGAGTTCAACAGCCCCAGCGATTCATCCGCGATCGAGACCCCGGTAAAAGTAGTGCTGAAAGAAAGCTGTCCCGGGTAATCCTGACGGTTGAGGTACTGTAGCCGAAGGAAGTTCACGCCAAACTGGTAGTTATGGTTGCCATGTGTCCACTGGAGTTGTTCCAGAACCTCGACGTTCTCGTTGACGACATGGCTGTTGCCCTGCGAGGTAGAGCCCAGGTTGTACGAGCCCGATGCGCTCAGCACCGGCATAACCGGCGTTCCCGGCTCGACAAAGTTGCCGCCAAAATCGTTCCACGTATGGTTGTCCAGCGGAGGCGTGTCCAACACGTAGCGCTTGTATCCCATGCGGAACACGTTCAACAACGTCGGGGATAGCACCCACGTATCGCCAATGTTGCCAAAGTGGCTGACCGCGACGTTGGCATTCAACTCATAGGTCGGAACTCCCTGGCTCGCGGAGTTCACGCCCGGCGCCGTCTGGTCGTTCGCGTCGATCAGGTTGTAGCGCGCATCCAGCGAGTGCCGATCGTTCACATGCCAGTCCACCCGCACCAGCGCATTCGCGTCATGCTTCGGCTGCGCCGCCGTCGTAATGCTGGTCGGAAGGTTCAGAACCGCGCTACTGCCGGTGTTGTCGATCAGCGGAATCGGGTTATAGGTGTTGAAGACTTTCTGGATCACCGGGTTCAGGCATTCGGTCGGAAACTCCGCATTCGGCATGTACGTCGATTGCAGCGTACCGTCGTAGTAAGGGTGTCCCGCGGCCCATGTAGCGGCGTTCAACAAGTCGTTGACGCAAGGACTTTGTCCCGTATTTCCCGCCTGCACCCAGGCGCTGTTCAGCATATTTTCCGTATCGATGGGCGAAGCCGCGTTACCCGAGCTGCTCGAAATCGACTCTGGATTGGTCAGCTTGGTAAAGGTCGGGTTCCCGCTCGAGTCGCGAGTCGCAATCTCGTCGAAAAAGCTCGCGCAGTTCATCCCCGCAAAGGGCCCGGGGCTGGTGCAGGGACGCGCCTTGCCGTTTGGCAGCAACCCGCGCTCCGCCGCTCCCTGGCTGGTCACCGACCCCGTCGCTTCCAACTGCTGGATCAGCTCCTGAAACGTCACCGCATAATATGCCTTGTCCCGTTTGATAGGGCCGGTCACGGTCGCACCGATCTGGTTGCTGGTGTCCTTCGGATTGATACCAGTCAAATAGTCGGCGGCGTTGAACACCTTGTTCTGCACATAGTCCCACGCAATGAAGTGGAACTGGTTCGACCCGCTCTTGGTCAGCACGTTGAACACCGACCCCGCATTGCGCCCGTACTGCGCCTTGAAGTTGTTCAGCAGCACGCTGATTTCCTGCAGCGCGTGCGGCGGCGGATAGTTGATGCCCGTGTTGTAGAACAGGTTGTTCCACATCAAGCCGTCGAACAACATCAAATTCTGCGTATTGCGCGAACCCGAAACCGAATAAGTTGGTCCGCCGCGATCACTCGTGTTCGTCGCCGGAGCATTCAGGTCGGTCACGCCCGGCAGCAGCCCGGCCAGCGCAACGATGTTGTTGCCGTCGATCGGCAAGCCCTCCACCAGCTTGTTGTCGATCATCGTCCCGATCGTCGCCGACCGCGTATCCAGCGTCACGCCTTCGGCATCGACGTTGACCGTCACATCCTTGTTGCCCACCACCATCTTCGCGACAATCTTCGCCGACTTGTCCGCGTCCACCGTGATCGAGTTCGCCTCAAACGTCTGAAACCCGTCCGCCGTCACCGTCAACGTGTACACGCCGACCGGCAGACTGTTCATCGTGTACTCGCCCGTCTTGCCGGTCTTCTGCGTACGAGAGAAGCCCTTGTCAGGCTCGGTCACCTCCACCGTCGCATTGGGGATTACCGCTCCGCTCGGATCGGTCACCGATCCGTAGATGCTTCCGGTATTCTGCGCCTGTCCCCGCGCCAAGGTTCCACCCAGCGCCCACAGCGCCAGCAATCCCAACCCGCAAACCGCTCCGGTCCGACACACACTGACACCTGTCTGACGCAACACACGCATCGCATTCAATCCCATTACCGACCCCAATTTCGTTTGGTTGCTCACTGCCAGAAACACACTTTAGGCTGCGGCACAGTATGAACATCCGCGATAAACATTGTCAACCCGGGCCTGCCGCGCGCCTTCCATCATGCCCCGTCCGCATCCCGGAATCGTCCCATTTCGGTCTCAACTGCCTGACTTCCATAACAAGTCTGCCTGACCCCTTTGCCAACGGGGTTTGACAGCGGCTTTCTCCGCCAGTTACAGTTCGGGCGGTCAGCTGTGAGATTTCTCGTTGCCGTTCTAACGCCACTTCTCTCGTCTTCGCACCCCCCGTTCGGGTCCTTCCCCGCGCAGTGCGAGCAGAGAATGGGTTGCGGACGGAACATGCGTCGCCACGCTGCTCAATCGACTGTATGGGGTATAGTATGCGCTTTTTCGGCCAAAAACTACGTTATATGAGATCCGCGTGTACTCTGGGTTCCCTTCTTTTCCTGTCCGCGATCTGTGTCTCGCCCGTCCTCGGTCAGGCGGCTGCGCCTTACGTTCTCCCCTACACCATCAGCACTTTCGCCGGTCCCCACGCCACCTACACCATCGGGCAGACCTGCGGCAACGGCGTCGGCATCGCACTCGACACCGCCGGCGACGGTTGCCTCGCCAACAGCGTCAGTGTCGGCGTCGATCCCCACGACATCCGCGTCGACAGCAACGGCAACGTCTACTGGATCGACGACAACGCCAGCACCGCCCTCATCCACAAGATCAGCTCTAGCAGCGGCATCCAGACCGTCTACGTCGGCAGCACCGTCAACACCTCCGGCCCCTGCCCCACCAACGTCACCCCCCAGGGAGATGGCTGCCCCGCCAACGACGGCGCCGCCAACGTCCAGAAGAAGTTCTACACCGACAAGACCCCCAAATCCCGCGGCCTGGAAGTCGGCCCTAACGGCGACCTCTTCTACGCCGACTACAACGGCAACTACGACCACAAGGTTTCCGCCTCCACCGGATACCTCAGCGTCGTCTCGGGCACCGGCGTGGCGTACACCAGCAACACCAACAGCTCGCAGGCGCCTTCGCCCGTCGGCACCGCCCAGGTCGCCTCTTCGCGCGGCATCGGCGTGGACGCCAACGGCAATGTCTACATCGCCGACACCGGCGACGGCCAGTTGCGCGCCGTCTACAGCGGCGTCGGCTCCATCTCGGGAGTAGCGTCTCCAGTCGCAGGCGACACCTATGCGCTCACCGCCTACAACCCCGCCGCCATCAACACCAAAACTGTCGTCACCTCTTCGCCGCTGGCCTCCACCGTCCTCAGCGCGCCGGAAGACGTCAAGGTCGACACCAACGGCAACGTCTACATCGCCGACGCCGGCAACAACGTCGTTCGCGCGCTCTACAACGGCCAGGGCTCCTTGCCGGGCATCTCCAACCCCGTCGCCGGCACCGTCTACCTCATCGCGGGATACGCCACCGGCGTATCCACCACGCAAAATACATACCCCACCGACGGCACTTCGCCGACCTTCCCCGCCACCACCATCGCCATCACCGACCGCAAAATCTCGCTCGACAACCGCAACAATCTCTACATCGCCGACAGCAGCAACAATGTCGTCTGGTTCGTCGACAACGTCACCGGCAATATTCGCGTGCTCGCCGGCTCACTCGGCCTCACCGCCGGGGCCGCCGCCCCCTGCACCGCCATCACCGGAAACACAGTCGGCGATGGCTGCCCGGCCACCAGCGCGTCCCTTTATTCAAACTCCGACATGGGCGTCTCCGCCGACAATCAAGGCAATCTCTACATCACCGACGCCCGCGGCGCCAACGCCGCCAACGCCCGCCTCCGCAAAGTTCTCTCCGGCCTCAACTTCCCCGCCCTCGCCAGCGGCGCTTCGGCCACGCAGACCATCCTCATCCACTTCGGCTACCTCGACACCCAGGCAGCCGCCAACGCCTTCACTATCTCCGGCTCCGGCACCGCCAACGTCGACTTCACCGCCGGCACCCCGGCCTGCATCGTCGAGACGGACTTCACCTCCGACTGCACGCTCTCCATTACCTTCAAGCCCACCCGCCCCGGCTACGACACGGCCACCCTCACTATCACCTCCACCCTTGGCGGCATCAACAGCTACCTCCTCGCCGGCACCGGCAACGCCTCCGCCATTGCGATCGATCCCGGCACTGTCACCCTCGCCAACAGCGCAGTCAAATCCCCCCAGGGCATCGTCGAAGACGGCGCGGGCAACGTCTACACCGCCGACACCGGCAACAACCGCATCCTCATCACCACGCCCGCCGGCGTCACCACCACCTTCGCCGGCAACGGCGAGCCCGGCAACGGCGGCGACGGCGGCCTCGCCGCTGCGGCCAGCCTCAACGCTCCCAGAGGCGTCGCGGTCGACACCTCCGGCAGCGTCTACATCGCCGACACCGGCAACAACATCATCCGCAAGGTCACCGCGGACGGCAAGATCAACACCATCGGCGGTGGCGCCGCCACCGTTTGCGGCAACGCCCTCAATGCGCGCGGTGACGGCTGCCCGGCCACTCAGGCCACCTTCAACGCGCCCTGGGGCATTGCGGCCGACAAGCTCGGCGTGCTCTACATCGCCGACTCCGGCAACAACCTCATCCGCCAGATCACCACCAGCGGCTTCGTTTCCACGCTCGCGGGCGGGGCCTCCCCGGCCTGTACAACCAGCCAGGGCGCCACCGACGTCCTTGGCGATAGCTGCTCCGCCAACCAGACCGTCTTCAACACCCCAGCCGGACTCGCCTATGACGCCACTGGCCAGAACATCATCGTCGCCGACTCCGGAGACAGTGACGTCCGCGGCATTTACCTGGGCAATACCGTTACCGCGACCAGCGCCACCGTAACGTCCGTCCTCTTCAATCCTGTCACCCTTATCGCCGGCAGCGGCGTCTGCGGCAACGTCATCGCCACCGGCAACGCAGCCGTAGGCACGTCCCTCTGCAATCCCACCGGCGTAGCCGTCGGCCCGTCGGGCAGCGTCTTCGTCGCGGACACTGGAAACTCCGCCATTCGCCTGATCGCCGGCGGCTCCATCTCCACCATCGCCGGCCTCCTTTCGGGTCCCGGTACCGGCGTCGTCCCCGGTTCCGCCGCCAACGTCCAGCTTACGTCGCCCTCCGCCGTCGCAACCAATGCTACCGGCGTCCTCCAGATCGTCGATGCCGGGAACAACCGCGTCCTAACCGATCAGCGCTCTCAGGTAAGTCTGAACTTCGGACGCATCAACCTCGGAGGGGCCAGCCCGCTGCAGACCTTCATCGAATCCAGCGCCGGCACGGTGGCCGCAACCCTGCCCACCCCGCTCCTCACACCCTCCACCGTTCAAACCCAGTTCACCCTCACTCCAGTCAGCGACAGTACCGGCTGTTCCTCCGGCACCTTCGCTGTAGGAGCGACCTGCCTCTTGCAGGCCCAATTCACTCCCGCCGCTCAAGGCGACTTCAGCGTCACCTACACTGAGGTCGGAGCCAATGCAGCCGCCGGCGATCCTTCCATCACGCTCCTCGGCACCGGCGCGGTCCTTACACCCACCACCGCCACCGTCGCGCAGACCAACCCCACCGGCAACCCCCCGTTCGGCGGATCCGTCACTCTCACAGCGACCATCACACCCAGCGCCTGCAACACCTTCGCGCCCAACTGCTACCCCACCGGCACCGTCCGCTTCATCGTTGACGGCGGCAACCCTGGCTCGCCCATCACCCTCGTCGGAGCAACAACCTCCGCATCCGCCTCGCAGGTAATCTCCGGTCTTTCTACTGGCAGCCACACCATCTCCTGCAACTACAGCGGAGACGATTTCTACGCTGCCAGCACCTGCGCCACCAGCACCATTACCGTCATCGCAGCCGCCACCACCTCTCTCCTCTCGGTCACCGGCAACAACCAGCCGCAGTTCGCCACTTCGGTTATCACGGCATCCGTCGTCTCCACCACCAGCGGCATTCCTACCGGAACGGTCAACTTTTACGCCAATGGCAAACTGCTGGGCACATCGTCGATCGACCCCACCAACGGCAGCGCCGCCTTCACCATGCAGGAGACCCTCGGCCCCGACGGCAACCCCACCTTCAACAACACCCTGATACCCGGCAGCTACACGCTCACTTGCACCTACAGCGGATCGTCGAACTTCACTGTCTCCAACTGCGCGGGCATCACCTTCACGGTGCTTGCCTCCCCAGTCGCCTTTACCCTTACCACCCGCGGCTGCCAGTCGACTTCGCTTCTCCCCAACGGCTCCCAGAATCCCAGCCTGGCAATCCCCTGCGCGGTCCCGAACTTCATCTCCGGAGTCCCCCTGGTCGCGGTCGCGGACGGGTCCACCTCCGACGTAACCATTTTCGTCAGTCCCTCCAACACCGCCTCCGGCACCTTCACCTTCGCCTGCTCCGGCCTGCCCAAAGCATCCGTCTGCACCTTCTCGCCGACGACCCTCACCTTCATCGCCGGCGCCGCTCCCGCATCGCCCGTAGCGGTCGATATGACGCTCTGGACCGACCTCCAGCCCGGCGTCGGCAACGCCTCGCTCCGCACCGACTCCAACATCTCCCTGGCGCTGCTATGGGGCTGGCCGATCACCCTGCTGGGACTGGCTGGCATCTTCCGCTTCCGCCGCAAGGCAGCCTTCCGCGGACTCTCGCTCCTCGCCCTTCTGCTCACGCTCACCGGCTCCTCGCTCATCGTCACCGGCTGCGGCGCCGGCGGCCCCGGAGCCTACCAGCCCAACCTCACCCCTGCCGGCACTTACCCCATCACGGTCACAGTCGTAGGCGCCGGCGTCACCCACACCACCACCGTCTACTGGACAGTCACCAGCCCCGGCCTCCCCGGCCAGGAGTAGTCACCCAAGGGGGGCAGCCACCAGGCTGCCCTCCGCCCTACTGGCAACTGGCAACTCGCACCTGGAAACTCGTAGCTCGAAACTCGTAGCTCGAAACTGATACCCACCCGCTCTCCTTCCACCTGCACAAATTCCTGCCGAAACCACCGCCCATCCCCACCCCGACCTCACTATCCTCTACGCTCTACACTCTACCCACTGCTCTCCCGATTCCACCTCTCCACCACCCGCGTCTCCCTCTCATACCCGAGCACGCTCAAACTCCCCGTCCCCAGCGCAAACTTCGCCCCTCCGGTAGCAGGCAACCCAATCCACCGCGCCGCCAGAATCCTCAAAATATGCGCATGAGCAAACAGCGCTACCGTTCCGCCAACCTCCACCGCCCGCGCAATCACCTTGTCCGCGCGGTCCCCCACAGCCTCCACCGTCTCTCCGCCAACAATCGGAGAAGTCCAAACACTCCAATCCGCCCCCCTCACCGCCCTCATCTCGGCAGTAGTCTTCCCCTCCGCATCCCCATAATTCCACTCCTTCAAATCGTCCTCAACAACAGCCACGGAACCATACCCCGCAATCTCACAAGTCTCCCGCGCGCGTTTCATCGGACTGACAAACACCGCATCGAACTTCTTCCCCGCCAGATACTCCTTCAGCGCCGCCGCCCTCTCCCGCCCACGCTCGGTCAGCGGAACATCCGTCGTACTCGTATGCTTCCCACTGGCGCTCCACTCCGTCTCCCCATGCCTCACCAACCAAAGCTCCAAACCCATCATCCCTCCTCCGTCCTTCTCTAACCTCTACGCTCCAGGCTCATCCCAAACCGCCTCAACCCTCGCTCCTCGCCCCTCAGACCCTCGCCCCTCAACAGACCACTCTCCCAACGCCATCAAATCCCTGTCCCTCGCTTTCTCTACACTCTACCCTCTACGCTCTACACTCTTAAAGACATGGACTTCCAGCTAGTCACCGACTACAAGCCCCAGGGCGACCAACCCCGCGCCATCACCGAGCTGGTCAACGGCCTCAAGGCCGGAGAAAAAGATCAAGTCCTCCTCGGCGTCACCGGCTCCGGCAAGACCTTCACCATGGCCAAGGTCATCGAGCACTCCCAGCGCCCCGCACTCATCCTCGCACACAATAAAACTCTCGCCGCGCAACTCTACCACGAGTTCAAACACTTCTTCCCCAACAACGCCGTCGAGTACTTCGTCTCCTACTACGACTACTACCAGCCCGAAGCCTACATCCCCGCCGGCGACCTCTACATCGAAAAAGAATCCACCATCAACGATGAGTTGGACAAGCTCCGCCTCTCCGCCACCCGCTCGCTCTTCGAACGCCGCGACGCCATCATCGTCAGCTCCGTCTCCTGCATCTACGGCCTCGGCAGCCCCGAAGCCTACTACGGCATGTTGCTCCTCCTCGAACGCGGCCAGAAGATCCGTCGCGAAGACATCACCAAGCGCCTCGTAGAAATCCTCTACGAGCGCAACGACGTAGACTTCCGCCGCGGAACGTTTCGCGTGCGTGGCGATGTGATTGAGGTCTACCCCACCTACGACGAAAACGCCTTCCGCATCGAGCTCTTCGGCGACGAGATCGAGTCCCTCTCGCAAATCGACCCGCTCTTCGGCACGGTCAAACAAAAGTATTCCCGCCTCCCCATCTACCCCAAGTCCCACTACGTAGTAGCCCCCGAGCGCAAGGCTTCCGCCCTCACCAACATCAAGGCCGAGCTCCACGAGTGGGAAGCCCAGCTAGAAAAAGAAGGCCGCCTGGTCGAGTCCCAACGAATCCACCAGCGCACCATGTTCGACCTGGAAATGATCAAGTCCGTCGGCTTCTGCCACGGCATCGAAAACTACTCCCGCCACATGTCGGGCCGCCTCCCCGGCGAGCCACCCCCCACGCTGCTCGACTACTTCCCCCGCGACTTCCTCCTCTTCATCGACGAGTCCCACGTCACCGTCCCGCAACTCCACGGCATGTGGCACGGCGACCGCTCCCGCAAACAAAACCTCGTCGACTACGGCTTCCGTCTCCCCTCCGCGATGGACAACCGCCCCCTCCGCTTCGAAGAGTTCGAAACCCGCACCGGCCAGATCATCTACGTCTCCGCCACCCCCGGCCCCTACGAACTAACCAAGTCCGCCGGCATCATCGTCGAGCAAATCATCCGCCCCACCGGCCTCGTCGACCCGCAAGTAGAAATCCGCCCCGTCAAGGGCCAGATCGACGACCTCCTCGCCGAAATCCGCGACCGCGCCTCCAAAAACCAGCGTGTCCTCGTCACCACCCTCACCAAGCGCATGTCCGAGGACCTCGCCAACTACTACACCGAAGTCGGCGTCCGCTGCCGCTACATGCACTCCGAAATCGAAACCCTCGAGCGCATCAAGCTCCTCCGCGACCTCCGCCGCGGCGAGTACGACGTCCTCATCGGCATCAACCTCCTCCGCGAAGGCCTCGATCTTCCGGAGGTCTCTCTGGTCGCAATTTTGGATGCCGACAAAGAAGGCTTCTTGCGCTCCCAAGGGTCCCTCATCCAAACCATCGGCCGAGCCGCCCGCCACCTCGAAGGCCGCGCCATCCTCTACGCCGACAAGATGACCGACTCCATGCGCCGCGCCATCGACGAAACCGATCGCCGCCGCGAAAAGCAAGTCGCCTACAACGAAGAAAACGGCATAACTCCCACCACCATCATCCGCGCCATCAACGACTCACTGGCCAGCATCCTCAAAGCGGACTACGCCGACCTCACTGAAGAAGCCGGCATCGACACCCTCGACTTCTCCACCCAGGCCGAACTAGACCTCTACATCAACAACCTGGAATCCGACATGCGCGAAGCTGCCAAGAAATTCGAGTTCGAAAAAGCCGCAAAACTCCGCGATACAGTAAAAGAACTACGAACAAAGGAGTTTCTCTTCAGCTAAACCGCAGGTGCGCTAGATGAATAGACCTCAACAGCAGCATTACGTCACACGTGCATATCTCGAAGGCTTTGTGGCAGACAAAAAGAAGCACCTTCACGTCTATAGGCGTGGAAAGACGAATGGCTTCGCGGCACTCCCGGAAAACGTGGCTAAGATTCGCAACTATTACTCAACTAAGAAAGAGGATGGTACATACGATGATAGGGTTGAGCACTATCTTGAAACCCACATTGAAAGCCCCGGGCTCGCTGTAATCAAGAGGTTGGATGCCGGACATTACAACATTTCAAGAGATGCGAGAATTCGCCTGTCTACATTGCTGGCTGCACAAGAATATCGAGTGCCATGGATGCGTGAACAAATGGAGGCCTTCACGAAAGGAATGCTGGAGCGAGCGGGTCGGGCGATGGCAGAAGCTCCAGGAGTTATAGAAGAAAAGTTAAGTGAACTTTCGCTGGCGGAAGAAGGCGATATCGAGAAAGTCGCAAAGAAACTTCGCAGAGCACTGCTCGACGGAAACATCGAGGTGGTCGCAACCCCCGGTGCGAGTCTTCGCGCAATGGGACACATGCTGGAAATTCTTCCCAACTTCTATTTCACGATGGGGTGAGAAATTTTGGAGACGAACTCAGTGCCGTTCATCACTAGCGACTGCCCTGTACATAGATATTATGTTCCCGTTTTAAAGGAGCAACCATACTCTGGATTAATGGACAAACGAGTCCAAATCCGATTCCCGCTTTCCCAAACAAAGATGTTGGTGATCCGCCACGATAGAAAAAGAATCGAGATGGTAGAGGCCATCAGAGAACGACGCGGGAACCGCGAAGCTCAAAAGGCAGCCAATAGAGCCTCACAAATCCGACATGTCCGCGTCTCCGCAAAGGACGTAATGAACATCAACGCACATACGGCGTCCATGGCATCTCGTTTCATCTTTTCGTCTATAGAACTAGGAAATGCAAACGAACTTCTCAACGGAGAATGCCAAAACGTTCGACACGAACTTATCGACCTCCTTGGCGGTTTCACAGAATTCCGTGCTGTATTTCCTCAATAGCACTGAGTGTGCAGGGCAGCCGACTCACTACAAACTCCAGGGGGCTCATTGACGCGCGCTCTTTGCGCATGAGTGGGGAACCACGATAAACGGGGCGTCCGGCAATTAGGTCACAATCGACACGCGGCAGTCGATGTACTCTGGCAGGCGTACACACCTCCAAATGACAACAGTGGGAGCTGTATCGTCCCAATAGAACCGGCCGTGGTAATGCACTGTCATTATTCGCGAAGGGATGCTGTCATACTTCGGTTGCGGCTTGTCGCTACAATTCATATTGAGGATGTCAGTAGCTATCAGTTTGTGAGTTTCGAAGTCTCGTACCTGCTCATCGCAATACTGGACTTCGCCTGTAATCCAATCCAGCTTGGTGTAAACGGTAAGTTCATCGGTGTGCTGGAACCATCCTGCTTCATTAGCTGCTTGGATCATGCTTTTTCCAAACAACGCAAGAATTACTAAAATAACCACTAGGATGAGCGGATACCCAAAATTCAGTTTCTTGTTTTCCGTAGGTTCCAATGTTCCACCTTCCTCGATTGAGGTTCACCAACCCATGCTACATCCAAGACGCGGGCGGGCGGGTGGCCCACTCATGACCCACCACTCAAGCCGGGGTGGCCCATTCATGCCGCGCACTTTGCGGCGGGTGGCCCACTCATAACCCACCACTCAAGCCGGGGTGGCCCATTCATGCCGCGCACTTTTGTTCAGTATCAGGAGATGCTTTACAGGTTGTTATCAGGACATCCTTTACAGGTCGGCGAGATTTCGACCTGGGAGGTTTGGGATGTCGTGGAGGCTTGTGGGCGTGCAGGATCAGCGTGTGGAGTTTGTTATTCGGGCTAGCCGGGGCGAGTGTCTGAGCAGCCTTTGCCGGGAGTTCGAGATCACGCGTCCGACCGGGTATCTTTGGCTGAAGCGGTTTCGAGAGCAGGGCGTGGCCGGAGTTCAAGAGCACAGCCGGCGGCCGCACTTGAGTCCTAACCGGACAGAGGCTGCTGTTGAAGCGCGCATCGTGGAGCTGCGCCGGCAACGGCCGGACTGGGGAGCGCGCAAACTGGCGGTGCTGCTGGAGCGCGAAGGCACAG
>Ga0207933_1002333_pt1 | contig 12481 bp, 9 predicted proteins | sample NGESurdeep092012_4_FD_184488 | JGI IMG/M metagenome (GOLD analysis project Ga0207933, IMG submission 184488) | Arctic peat soil microbial communities from Barrow, Alaska - NGEE Surface sample F53-3 deep-092012 (SPAdes) | ecosystem: Environmental > Terrestrial > Soil > Wetlands > Peat ... | reverse complement strand
TGCCTCGGCGACCCCGAGCGTGGCACGTGTCCACGACGCCTTCGCCGCGGGCTCGCGTGATGGCGACCCGTCGCGGGACACAAACAGTGAACCAATGGCCAGCTGGGCCGCGCCTGTCTCATCGATCCAGCCGACCCCGGCCTCGTCGAGCAATGCCCGCGCGCCCGGCGACATCACCGGTGCGACCAGCAGCTCAAGTTGCGGTGAGGTAGTGAGCGCGCCTCGCACCTGGCGTGGCCACCCACGGACGAGCCAACCAGCGCGTACACGTGATCGTCCGATCCGAAGATCGGTGAGTGTGCCCGCGCGTCGGATGACGTCGACCGGCACCGACGACGGAAGGACAGCTCTCACCGCAGCCACCAGTCGATCGGCACTCATCCACGGCTCCCAACTTCCATGGCCCAGCATACCTCACTACATCAGTGAGGTATGCTCAACGCTGAGCTTTCGATCCCAAGGCATGGTTGCGACGTGCTCGCGATGATCTGATCCTCTCTGGCATCATGCGGACGCTAGCGAGCCGCGCCTTTGGCCCAGTGCGTCATCGCTACTGCGTGGCGGAGCACGGCTTGCGAGCGAATGTGTTTTGACCATTGCGAACGCCGACCGACGCCGATCGGTGCGTGATGGTCGCGGTAACCCGAACGAGGGCGCTCCGGACGACCCGATCACCCCAAGTTCCACGATCGGATACGGCGGGCAGGTACGGAGCGCACTCGTCGGCCTTCCGCTAAAGAGGCGACATGTCCACGTGCTCAATCGCCCCGGCCAGGGTACCGACGAGAGGAAGATGGGCGAAGCAACCGTCGTGCGGTGGCGCCGGTACGGCAAGGACCGGCTGTACGTGACGGCCTCTGACGAGGCAAAGATCGGGTGGCACGACCTGCTGACCGGCGAGGATCACGTCGACGTGGCGGAACACGCCGACGCCTACCGCGCTGCTGTTGCCGCGTGGAAGGGCGGCGACACGATACCCGCGACTGTCGCGGCGGCCGTCCCCGCAGTGTCGGTCGCCGACGAGGTTGCGGGCATCGCCGAGACGGCACCGCACGCCGAACCTGACTGGAAAGACCTTTCCGCCCGCCGGGCTGGGGCGCTGGCTCGCGAGCAGGCCGTCGCGCTGAAGCAAGCCGCGCCCGTGCGGACCTTTATCGCCCGAGCACTCGGCGTCCATACCGATGAGCGCGCTTGGCGGATCGGAGCCGACGGCGAGGAGAAAGTCGCCGCACAGCTCGTGAAGCTCGAAGGTAAGGATCGGCGGTGGAGGTTTCTGCACGCCGTTCCCATCGGGCAAAACGGCTCAGATATCGACCATGTCGTCATCGGCCCGGGCGGCGTCTTCACCCTCAACGCCAAGCATCATCCGGGCGGCAAGATTTGGGTTGGTGGCAACACCTTCCTGGTCAACGGCGTCAACCAGCCTTACATCCGCAACAGCCGGTTTGAGGCCACCCGCGCCGCGAAGTTACTGACGGCGGCTTGCGGGTTTCCCGTTAGCGTTATGGGCGTCGTCGTTCCGGTCGGCGCGGACGAGCTAAACGTCAAGACGCAGCCTGCTGACGTGTACGTCGTGAACCGCATGCGTCTCGTGAACTGGTTCAGCGGCTTACCTTTAGTCCTCGATGATGCGTGCGTCGAAACCATCTTCGAGGCGGCGCGCCGATCCACGATCTGGCAACCGAAAAGGTGACGTGCTTCAGCCACACGTCGGCGCCTCAGACGTCGTCGAGCGAACGAAGGGCGAGCCGCGCATCGGCGATCAGCAAGATGCCGCACGAGATCGCTGGAGAGCACACCCACTCCCGGCGCGTCGGCGCAGTCAGCCTTCGGGTGATGCAGATCGCCCAATATGCGTGACCGAACTGCTCGCTGACGGCCCGTCGATGTATGCGGGCAATGTTTCTTGGTCGCCAGTAGTGACGTAGTTCTTCCAGGCGTTCCTGTCGCAAGTCTCGGCGCCTGGGCGGCGATTTTGTCGCGGTGCGTGTCACGTTCGCCTTACGCATCATGGGTACCGTACCCCGCCGCGGTCAGGCTCGAGGTGTTCGTCCCTTGCGGGGTCTCGCGCCGAGAAGCGATCGCATCCTGGCTGCGGTAGGTGCAGGCCACTCCCGCCCGCTGTGCGATCTCGTGTCGCGGTGCAATCTGCCAATACAGTGCTTGCAACCCACGCCCACGCTGGGGTGAGCCTATGCTGAGCCCGCGGGTGGAGGGCCGTGCGCGCACGGCTTGGTGCTTGGAGATGGGCACGGGGTGAAGACGAGCACGAATAGCAGTGCCGCGGGTCCTGTTCGGCACGTCGCACTAGCGCTCGCTGATCCGCCCCCGTCCGAGGTGGGGGATCTCGCGCGGGCAGCACTCACTCGGCGCGTTGTGATCTACGCCGGCGCGGGGTTGAGCGTTGCCCCGCCGGCTTGCGGTCCGACGGGGTGGCTGGTGGCTAGTCGCCTACGACCGTATGTCGCCCAAATTCTCGGTGTCGATGAGGCTGAGCTAGGCAGCCTGGCGCTGGAGGAGCTGGCACAGCGGGTAGCGGAAGCCACGCCCGAGCGGATGCCCCAACTGAAGGAGATGGCAGCCTCTGCTTTCGACTTCCACGGTCTCGAGCCGAACTACGGCCACGAGATCCTGGCCCTGCTGCTACGCGAAGGCCTCTTCGAAGTTGTCACAGTCAACTGGGATTGCGCGATCGAGCGGGCGGGCCTCGGTGCAGCGATCCAGATCGCTGGAGTCGCAAATGCACAGCAGCGGCTACAACTTGCGCAAGAACTTCCGCTGTACAAAGTCCATGGGTGTGCGACACGCCCCGAGACGCTCGCTCTGACGCAGTCCGAGGTCGACGCGCCCCAGACCTGGGCACTCGCGCAAGTTCAGTCGGCGCTTACACGCGGCCACGTCGTATTCCTCGGCCTGGGAACAGTGGGCTTATACGTCGCCGAACCAATCGAAGTCATAACTGCCCTGTGGGCGGCAGACACGACAACGGTGCACGTAGTCGACCCGGTCTTATCCGCGCAATGGAGCTCCACGCTGAACGATCGTGCCGACCAGGCTTACTACGCGGCTACCGCCGACGAGTTCCTCGACCATCTGATTCGCGCCGTCGTCGAGGAAGCGTTGTCCCGGGCGGAGCAGTCCGCGCGGGTCCTGGCTGAACACGAACCATGGGCAGGTGCGATGGTGATTGGCGTGCGAAGCATCATTGAGTCCTCAAAGACCATGACCGCCGACGCTGTCTTGCGGTGGTGGCGAGACGGCGTAGCAGACACTGAAGCAGGCAGGACCTTCGTCGTCGAACTGCGTGGCCAGCAAGCGCTCATGACTGTGGGCCTGATTGTCGGGCAGCGTGGCGAGTCAGTGGTCTGCGCAGGAGCGCGAGGGCGAATGACCCTCAGCACTAACGGTTGGTACTACGAGATTGCCTGTAGGCCGGGAGCCCATTTCAGCGATGTCGAGCGGATTACAAGAGCCCGTATCGAGCGACGTGGCGAGGAAGGCGTATACCCGGATCTACGACCCGTGACCGTTGTTGTCGTCGAGTCGGTCGGCGAATTGCCCGCATGGGACGCTCCCAGCGACATCGCCGGGAGCCACGAGGACCCGAATGACATCAGCGGCTTTGCTCGGCAGTCCGTTCGCTTCGTCGCAGCCGAGGACGGCGTGCGAGGACGATTGAGCGCATGATGGCAACGAAACTTGCGACTCTTGAAGAGATTGGCGCTGCCCTTGCCGACGGCGGATTCAACGTCTCCCTACGCCCATTTCGGAGTACCCGCGAGGCGGTCATCGCTGAGTCACCGTACGCAGTTGTTGGCTGCATCGAAGGCAACGATTGGACGACGTTGCGCAGGGATGTTGAGGAGTTCCAAGCTGAGCTGACACAGCTATCGTCGCGACCACCATCCGTTCGCCGCTGGGATCTGTACATCGTCGTGCATGTCCTAAGCCGAGCTAGAGGTCCGGTTGACGAGGCTCTGATCGAGGCGATCGAGGCCGACACCCATTACGCACGAAAGTTCGTCCGCGTGGCGTTGCCTAAAGGCGATCGTGACGTCCTCGAGCGTGCCTTGCGGCCACTCCTTCCGCTTCGCGACATTCCGCAGTTTGACTGGTTCGACCCGCTCGCGGCACTCCGGGAAGAGCTTCGGGAACTCGCCGTGCCGGACAGTGTGGCCGACGCCGCGCTCACGTCGTTCGCCCAGACCAACGACGTGACAGTGCCGTGATGCCGCGACTCGTTGAGCTGGAGATCGAAGCGTTCCGAGGCGTCGGAAAGGCACTCACTTTCGATCTTGACGCCGAAGCCATTTTGCTGCGCGGCGACAACGGGCTCGGAAAGACCACGGTGGTCGACGCCGTGTCGTGGTTGTTGTGTGGCGAGCTTCCGCAGCTCTCTGAACGGCTGAAGGGCCTTCGCAAGGGTGACGATCCCATCGTCAACAGATACTCGGAAGGCCCGGCCCGCGCCAGGCTGGCGATCCGAGAGGGCGACAACGTCTGGAGTTTTCAACGTCGCGGAACCAACGCCTCAAGCGCACTGGACGGTTCGCGAAACGGTGCACTTGTTGATGACCCCGCCCACGCTCTTGCTCAGATCTTTGGTCACCAGGACCATGCCGCATTCAGCAACGCCGTGCAAACGTGGGGGATTCTTCGCCAGGACGCGGTCCGCGCGGCGCTCGATGCCGGCGCTGCTCTCCACGAACGGCTCGCGCGCGTCATCGGCCTCGAGCGAGTAACCAGGTTTGCGGAAAGCGCCACGCGAGTCGCGAAGGAACTCACTCGCGAGCGTAGCCGTGTACGTGCGGAACTCGCAGCTGCTCAACAGGCGGACTCACAGATCCGCGAAACGGTGCGTGAACTCCGCGAGGCCACCTCCGAGTTGTCGCAGCAGAACATATTTGCGACTCTCCAGCGGCAGCGCGGCGAGCTGCCAGACGGGATCGACCTGGACGTCTCAAAGTTGACGGACGCGGCGGCACTGACCGACGTAGGGCGAGAGGTCGGTTCACTGGTAGATGCAGCCCAAAGGATCCTGTCTGCGAGAGTCACGCTGGAAGGGCTGACAGAGGACCAGCAGGCGAACCTAGCTCAAGCGTCGAGTGCACTCGCTGAGGCGCAACGGCAGTTGAACGAGATAACACAACGTTCGCCGTTGATGGTTCAGCTAGCGACTTCGGCATTGCAGCTTCTGGGCCCGACCTGCCCAGTGTGTCAGCAGCCCATCGACCTGAACTCGGTCCGGCGGCACCTTGACGAATTACTCCAGAATAGTGAAGAGGACAGACGCGGCGAGGCGCAGGCCCGTGACGCTGTGCATCAGGCGCAGCAGCAGGTTGCAGCGACCGAGCAATCAACTGCCCGGCTGCGCGCCGCACAGGCAGAGGCGCATGACGCAGCGGCGTCGCTTGGACGGCTGGTGCTCACCGATGGCCTGCTGCAACTTTCCGGTTTTTGGCTGGACCCAGGACATGCATCAGAGTTGATGGATGCAATGACGCAGTTGCGGGACGGGCTGCGAATTGCATTTTCGCAACTGCCCGAGGCAGCCCAGGCGCGGCACGCGTCGGCGGAGGTCGCCGCCGACGCCACCGCGTCAGAAGTGGTGCGACTTCGTTTGGAACTTAAGGATCTTGACGCTCGGTGTCAGCGGGCGGCAACTCTCGACAAGGCTGCGCATGCCGCAGCTAGGCGCATCGTAGACGCCGCACTCGCACGAATTGGGCCAAGCTTTGCCGAGGTCTTCGATCGACTCGCACCCCATCCGACCTTTACCGTTCTCCGTGCGCGACAGGATATCTACTACGGCAAGAACCAGATTGTGCCAGAGGTGTACGACCCCGAGCGCAATGTGGCGGCGAATCCACTAGCCGTATATAGCGAGGGGCAGCTCAACGTCGTCGCGCTGTCGTACTTCTTGGGGCTGGCACTTAACGCTCGCGATGGTGCGTTGCCATTCATGTTCCTTGACGACCCGCTGCAAGCAATGGATGTCCTAAGTGTATTGGGCTTCTCTGATCTGTGCCGACGTATCCGCGAGCAACGGCAGCTCATCGTAACCACCCACGACAGGCGTTTCGCTGACGTTCTATTGAGAAAGCTGGCACCGAGAGACCCCGATACGCGGACACTTGTTATCGAGTTCTCTGCCTGGACGCGTGAAGGGCCTGAAGTCGCAGAGTCAAGCGTGCAACCGTCAATCATCGAGCCGCTGCTTCGGGAGGCGTAATTCTGCCGGATAGCAAAAGAGAGATTGCTTCATGCGACAGTTGCGTCGGCCTGGGAAGTGAGCGGAGTCGAAATGGGGCGGTGCATTAGAAATCCCACCGCGATCTTGTCCAGCCTTGGCGACTACGGTTCTGCCTAAAGCACCAGCCGGCTCGTCGAGGAGCGACATGTCCCTGTCATGAATCGCGGCCGTAGAATCTCAACCCACACCGGGTCAGTGCTCGGCGATGATGCTGGCGAACGCAGAGTCCCCGCGGGTGTAGCCGCTCAACGCAAACGTCTCAAACACTGCGTCCGTGGGCGCCGCGTCTACCATCTTTTCTTCCGTGTAGAGCTCCCAACACGGCACCGTGTTTCGACTGCTTGCTCCATCGACTTGGCATCCGCGGAGAGTCAGCTTGCCAGTGGTTGACTGCCCGTAGGTGGCTGGTTGCACGACTCGAGGCATACCGTCATATACGAACGAGATGACCTGTCGCTGGTGGATCGCAGATGTCAGGTCCATGGGGAGATCCTTAATCGTGGGGCGAGCTATCACAGGTAGTCTGCCACGGTCAGATCCTGCTGGGCCCATGAGTCGCTGACAGGTTTTCGCGCGGGCGGCTTGGACCGTAGGTGTACCGGGCTTGTGGCAGGATGCGCGTCATCGACCGATCGATGCGCTCCAAGTGGCGACCGCAACGGATCTATCCGGGCAGCTCACCAGATCGACGGCGATACCCACCGGGTCGTGCGTATCGAGGCCCATGTATCGCCCTGTCCGATGGCATCAAATATGTGCTGAAACGCGATCGTCGCTCGCCGCTTGCGTCGTGTCATGGCCTAGCGCCTCCTAGCGGCCATGCCTAGGCTGACGAAATGGGGCTATTTGATCGAGCTCGGCAGGCCGACGTCTCCCGTCCCGTAGGAGTGTCGCAGCCTTGTGTTTCAGCGCCACCGTACGAGATCTGGGGTCAGCGGGGCTGGGCGAACATAAACGTTGTCGGCGAGTCGTTCCATATCAAAGCGATACGAGCCATGTTCGGCTCGGGCAGGCTTCCCACGGATGGCACCGAACTTGTGACGCAGGTCCGCCTCGTGCACAACAGCGCAAATCCCAAGGATCGCAACGCGATCGAGGTGCACGGCGCAAGTGGCCTGCTCGGGCACCTCAGCCGTGAAGACGCTGCACGGTACGCGGCCGCACTCGATGGCCTGCAGCAGCGCGGGCTGGTTGCGACCACTGGCGCGCGTGTATGGGGACAAGACGATCAGGACTGGCAAACACATAAGCCCGTCTTCATAGGCAGCGTGCGCGTCGACCTGCCCGAGCCGCACATGATGTTTCCGCACAACCGACCGCCAGCGGAAGCTCACCAGATGCTCCCAATCGGCTCAGCAATCCACGTCTCGACAGTCGACAACTACGCGGATGCGACGCGGCCGTATCTGTGTCCCGAGGGAGAATGCTGGGTGTACGCGACCGTGCACGAAGTCGTTGATCAGGGTCCCCGCACATCCAAGCAACTAGCCGAGGTTCGCATCGACCGCCGGGTCGTCGGACGGCTGACCCCGAAAATGTCCACGGACTTGCTACCGGCGGTGCAGTTCCTCGCGGCGCACGGTTTCGCGACAGGTGTCCGGGCCCTTGTGAAGGGCAACCAACTCAAGAGCGAAGTCATTCTGTACGTCGCCCGGGCAGGGGAGCTTTCGCAACAATGGGTAGACGCCCCGCCCACCGGCGCAGCGCCGACCGACTCGGAGCCGGCGAACCCGGCGGCGGCGGTGTTTGATCTGGCGGGCACATCAGCAGCGATAGGTGCAGCGGTGAACGTGGACCACGCGTCGTCGTCGGCCTTCGATGGTGCAAGCCTTGCGGCAGCAGCGACGGTCCCGCCCGCTGGCTGGTATCCAGATCCGTACCGTTCCGCGCGGCTTCGATGGTGGAACGGTACGGCCTGGGGCGACCAGACAGCTCCCTAGCGCCACTCCGGCACCCACATGCTCGCTAGGCCGCCGGTACGGTGCTGAGTTCGCGGATCCCATGCCTGGGGGCGGACAGATTCTCACGAGCCCAGGCAGCCACCTGTTCTTCCTGCGTGAACACCACGATCTGACGGTCCGCGGCGATCTCCAATAACAGGGCGAGAATGTTGCGGGTGCGTCTGGCGTCGGCGTGCACTGTCACATCATCTAGCAGCAGCGGACATGTGTCGTGCCCCTTCGTCAGGTGGTCGGCCAACGCAACGCGAAGAAGCAGGTAGATCTGCTCGGCAGTCCCAAAGGACAACCGCCCGGCGTCACGCCACAGGCGTGACGGGCCGCACACTTGAACGCGCAGCGTCGTCGGGTCAACAAGGACGTCTGTGTATCGGCCATCCGTGAGTACTGGCAGGCTGCGCTTCACGGTTGCGGCGAGTACTGGGGCGATGTCGCGGTGCACACGCGTCTGCGCCTCGGACAGAAACGCAGAGGTGAGGCGCAACGTCTCCTGTAGGTCCCGCACTCGATCGAGCTCATTTTGTGTTCGCTCGAGCGCTTCCTCGGCTTCGGCCACGCTGCCCACGCTTATCGCGAACAGTCTCAGTTCCCCTTCAGCCGCGGCTGCCGCTGTTTCGGCGGCGGAAGCCTGTTCGCGAAGTGCGGGGAGTTCATCGGCGACCGGTGCCGTGTCAACTGCTGCCAACGCAGCCGGGGGGATCTGTGCGGCTAGGCGGTTCGCCTTGCTCCGCGCTGAGGATGCTTCCAGCTCTAGGTCGGCGAGACGTCGGCCTGCAAGCAGCGCGGCGAGTTCCGCCCACTCGCGCTCCGCGCGCGACACCTCACCTAAGCGGGCCTCCCGTACGCGCGCCCATTCTTGGAGACCGCTAACGGCCTGGTCAGGTGTTTCGGCTCGAACTGCGCAGGTTCGCGCAGCGGTAAGCAGCAGGTTGATCGCCCTGGCCCGTTGCTGCTGGTCTTGGACAGCACGTTGTTCGGCGGCGCGAATAGCGGACAGCTGCATCGTCAGGTCATCCCTGCGTCTCGCGGCGACTGCTTGGACCGCGCGCTGCCGGCATTCGTCCCGGTAGCGGTTGGTCGCCGCGATCACTGCGTCACGGTCGGCGTGGGTCGGTGCATACCCCCGGGCAGTCAGGGCCTCGGCAAGCTTTGCGTACGCAGCGCCAGCCTGCGCTCGCAGCTCAGCGTCTTGCTGGCTCCATTGCGCTAGGTGGCCCGCCAGTCCGGCCGCACGTGCGCGAGCCACGGGAATTGCGCGCACCGCTGGCGGGTCGGGCGTGATGCCAAGGGCGGCGCATCGTGCTACGGCTTCCTCCCGACGCCACTGCGCCTGCACCTGGTCGGCCTCGTGTCCACGCGCGGCAGCTTGCGCGCCGCCACCGTATCCGCGTCGGCGAAGTGCGCCGGTGCCCGCGACGGCCAGCCCCACAAGGAGCACGATCGCGGCAACGGTCGGGCTGCCTATTCCGAACAAGACGACGCCGACCAAAGCGAGCGCCGCTCCGAACCCGATCAAGGCGGTCGCCGATCTGGCGGTCGGGCGGCCCACGGCAGTGTGACGACCGGGCTCACTGCGTAACGGCGGCAGCGTGGGCGGAACGGGAGATTCGAGCGCCCGCGCCAAGTCGAGCAGTTCGTCGTCGCTCGCAGTGACCTGCGGCGCGTGATCCCCGGTAGGTGGCTGTGAACGGTTGTGCTGGTCGAGTTGGATGTCAGCTCGCGTGATCTCGTCGAGGGCGGTCAGCACGGTCGGGTGCGCCTCAATGTCCCCGTCGGGTATTGGTGGAAGCGAGTCGAGTTCGGCTTGAATCTGCGCGCTGGGCCTGCCGAGCAGCGCAGATTCGTCAGGGCGAGACTGCCACGCGGCCAGCGCGTCAGAGACCTGCCTCGCCAGAGCGTCGTCGGTGGCCATCGATGCTGGTGCGTTGTCTCCGTAGATCGTGTGCAGCTCGGCGGCGCGGCGAGCTCGCTCAGTCAGCTGCTCGGCGTCTGCCCCAGAAACTGCGGCCTCCTGAGCGCGAACCGCCGCTGTCCTGGCTGCTGCTTGCTCTCTCAGTTGATCGATGATCTCGACGCGCGTCAGGTACTCCTCGTGCATGCGCCGATTGCGCTCGAGATCCTCTTGAGCGCGGGCATATCCAACTGTCGCCCGCTGCAGCGGTTTGGTCGAGTTGGCCCGCTCGAGCCCGACGTTCTCACGTGTGAAGTCCTCGAGGCAGTCCAGCGCGGCAGCCGCGGTCGCGTCCGCACCGGCGGTTGCCGCCGCTCGTTGCAGGTGCTCTTGCAGCCCGTCGGCGTCGTCGAGCACTCCCAGCAACTGTGCCTGTTCAACGCACGCGCAGGCGACGAACGAGTCGCGGTCCAGTCCCAGCCACCGCGAGGCATCGGGCATTCCGTCGTTCATGACGTCCGCAGAAATGTCGTGACCGAGCACGAGGTCCTTGGCGTGGCAGTCGACCTTGCCAGCGAGATCCTGGCGCATCTCTATCAGGCGGCCATCGTCGAGCACGAGCTGCGCGCTAACGAGCCAATCGTTGCCGTCCCACGGGCGGTGTAAGTCGGTGAAATGCTGCTCCTGCAATCGGCTTCGGCCCTTGCCCCGACGCCGGCCGCACAGCGCCGCATAGATCGCCGCGTGCCACGACGACTTTGCTGACTCGTTGTCACCGACAACGACCGTCATGCCCTCCGCGAGTTCGAGCGTCGCGTCGCGCAGCGGCCCGAACGCGTGCGCAGTCACGGAGCGAATGTGCATCAATGCACCTCCAACTCGTTGCTACGCCCATCGAGCGCACGTAGCCCGGTGATCAGTACCTTTTGGCGCTGCGTGTCAGTCAGGTTGTCCGCAGCGATCACGTCGCGTACGAACTGGCCGCGGACCGTTGGCTCTTCTTTCAGCCGATCGAAGTCGTATCCAACTGTCACCGAACCCAAGCGCGCCAGCAAAGCGTCCAAGTTAGGCACGCGGAGAGCGAGAATGTCCTGCAGGCGCAAATCGACGTCCGGGCCTAGCTCCCCCGAAAGCGTTACCCGGACAACGCCCACGAGCGACCCGACCTGGTCAAGGACACGCTGCCGAACCTCATCGACGTGCGTCACTCCGCTTACGTCGACCGAGACGTCATGCACCGCCGACGTCGCTACGGGAAAGCGCTGCTTGGTGACCGCGCCGTCGCTCGCAACGTCCAACAACACTGCGCCACGTGAGCCGGTCTCGCCAAACGTGAGCGGATCCGGGTTTCCCGGGTAGGTGTAGGTCGGCGCGTCGACCGGCGTATGGAAGTGCCCGAGCAAAGCGTGATCCAACCCGGCGCGCGCCACCTGTTCCGCGCGGAACGGTGCATGCGGTACCTTCCCCTCTTCTTGGAACCCGAACGCACCCTGCTCCGAACCGTGGAACACCGCGATGTGTACTCCGCCGCGGTCCACGTGAAAGTCGTTCAGAAATCCGGGACTGTTCGCTGGCGCGCGATGGCCTGCGCCCCAAAGGGTGAGCCCGTCCGCTAACGGGAATGGGGTCAGTGCACTTGCGTTGAACACGTGCACATTCGGCGACCAGTCGACCTGCCGGTACAGGCTCTTCGCGCCGAACCAGTCGTGGTTGCCGGGCGCGAGGAACACTGGCATCGGGTCGAGCTCCGCGAACGTCGCCCGAAGGAACCGTGCCGTGTCAGGAGTGAACCGCTCGTTCTCGTAGAGGTCGCCGCCGCACGTGATCGCATCCACACGCTGCTGAGCCGCGAGCTCGCATATGCGCTGCAACGTCTGTCGTAACGCCTGCCGTCGGCTGCGAGCCAAGTCCGGCGGCGCCCAACGGAACGGCGTATCGAGATGAAGGTCGGCGAAATGGAGAAGTCTCACGACGCCTCCTCCCGTAACAGCCGTTCCCACTCTCGCAGATGCATGTGACCTTCCTGGCACACGAGTCGGCGATGCGGGTGATCATCCCTGAGCCGCTCCCGCGCGGCCATCGACTAAGCGGAGTTCGCTCGTGGTACCTGCCCCATGCTTTCGACTATGTGAGCGTTCCGCACCGGCGATCGCCCGGATTCATCTGCGCGCTTCACCAAGATCATGCGCCCACATGTCCGCTACTGGGAGCTACTCGACGGTCCTGCACTGCGCTCACCGAGGTGACGGACTGCCAGCCGCGGTCGCACGCCCGCGCCTCGGCGCTAGCGCTCCAGCCGAGGTGGCCAGCGCCGACATAGCGTTGGCGATGCTCCGACCGTGATCCGTGGTGGCGTGGATGTACAGCTCCGCTGCCCGT
>Ga0207933_1002331_pt1 | contig 12483 bp, 8 predicted proteins | sample NGESurdeep092012_4_FD_184488 | JGI IMG/M metagenome (GOLD analysis project Ga0207933, IMG submission 184488) | Arctic peat soil microbial communities from Barrow, Alaska - NGEE Surface sample F53-3 deep-092012 (SPAdes) | ecosystem: Environmental > Terrestrial > Soil > Wetlands > Peat ... | reverse complement strand
TGCATTCTTTCCTGCGTAGTCGAACATAGAATTCCTCAGGCTGGGAGCAGGCGCTCGGCTGTGAGTATGACGCCGCGAAGTTCGGCGAGGCCACGCAGGCGCCCGATTGCGGGATAGCCGGCCTGCGCTTTTCGGTCGATGTCATTCAGCAACTGCTGTCCGTGATCGGGACGGAAGGGAAGTGGCGTAGTATCGCCGAGAGAACGGCGGCGGCGCTCCTCTTTGATCAATTCTAGGGTGATTCCGATGAGATCGGTGTCGCCTTCGAGATGAGCGGCCTCAGTAAAACTCTTTCCATCGGAGCCGCGCTTTGTAGACCGCAGATGCGCGAACCCGATGCGGTGCCCGAAGCGCTGCACCATTTCGACCAGGTTGTTGTCTGCACGCACACCGAGCGCGCCGGCGCAGAAGGTGATTCCGTTGGCTTCCTCGGGCGACTGGTCGAGGAGGAAGGCAAAATCGTCTGCGGTACTGACGATTCGGGGAAGGCCGATCAGGGCAAAAGGCGGATCGTCAGGGTGGACGCAGAGACGGATACCAAGCTCCTGAGCCACAGGGCAGACCGCGCGGAGAAACGCGGCGATGTTTGCGCGAAAAGCCGCGGCGTCCACATTGCGGTACAGCTGGAGACCTTCTCGCAATTGCACCATGGTGAGGGATTGGCAGCCGCCGGGCAGGCCTTGCAGAATCGTGGCCTGCAGGTGTTCGCGGGCAGTGGGCGAGAGCGCCGCGAAGAGTGCATGGGCGGCGCGACAACGATCTTCGCCCCAGTCGGCCTCTGCCTCCTTGCGCTGCAACATGTATAGATCGAAGGCGGCGAATGCCACGGCATCGAACCGCGTGGTGTATCCGCCGTTAGGTAGGGGCACGGTCAACTCGGTTCGCATCCAGTTGAAGACCGGCATCAGGTTATAGGCGACGATCTTGATGCCGCAGGCGGCGAGGTTGCGGAGGGAGTCGATGTAGCTGTCGATGTCCTGCTGGAAGCCGGGTGCGCGCAGTTTGATCTTCTCGCTGACATCGAGGCTTTCAACGACTGACCACCTTAGGCCCGCCGCGGCGACGACCTGCTGACGCTCACGAATGGCGTCGACCGGCCAGACCTGGCCGATGGGTACATCGTGCAGCGCCGTGACGATCGCCTCCGCGCCAGCCTGGCGGGCGTCAGAGAGCGTCACCTTATCCTGGGGGCCGAACCAGCGCCAGGTTTGTTCCATGAATCCCTCCAAACTGCGGGAGCGTTGCGTGTCGGTATCAAACGTCGTCGTTGCACTGTGTTGCTGTCCTGCGTGATCAGGTCTCCTGCAAGCCGAGCTTGTTCTGCAACTGTTCCAGCGATAGCCCCTTGGTCTCGGGGAAGAAGAACAGTGTGACGAAGAATTGAATTGCCATGACCACGGCGAAGATCACAAAGGGAAGTGCGGCGGAGCGAGCCTTCATGGCTGGAAATATCTGGGAGATGATGCCGTTCATCACCCAAACTACAGCACAACCGAGCGCCTGCCCCTTCACACGAACGCGGTTCGGGAAGATCTCGCTCATATAGACCCACAGGACGGCGCCGGAGGAGAGCGCGAAGCAGGCCGTGTATCCAGCAAGAAAGAAGATCAGCGCGCCGCGATCTCTGCCGGTGATGAAGATAGCCGCGATGCCGCTGAGACCGATGGTCATACCGACGCAGCCGATAAGCAGAAGCGTCCTTCGGCCGAGCTTGTCGATCAACGCAATCGCAACGAGTGTGGCGAGGAGATTGATGGCGCCGACGATGACCGCCTGCAGGCCGCCGGATAACTGGCTGAATCCGGCGGAGGCGAAGATGTCGTTGAGGTAATAGAGGACCGCATTGATGCCGGAGAGCTGATTGAAGGCTGCGATGGCGATGGCAAGCAGGATCGGCTTGAGATATTGCCGTTTGAAGAGCGCCTCTTTACGGGCAGAGCCTTCAACGTGAATTGAGTCGACGATGGATTTGAGCTCCGCTTCGGGCTCGGGTGTCGCAAGCAGCCGCAGCGTCTGCAGGGCTTCATCGACTCTGCTTTGGGTGACGAGCCAGCGCGGGCTGTGCGGGATGCTCAGCAGCATCAGTAGAAAGAGCACGGCGGGAAGCGCGGAGACGCCGAACTCCCAGCGCCACTCCAGCGCGCCGAGATGAAGCGAGGCGATGAGGAAGTTGGAGAAGTACGCGAGCAGGATGCCGACCACGATATTGATTTGGAAGAGGCCGACGAGGCGGCCGCGATACTGTGCGGGGGCGAGCTCGGCGATATAGACGGGGCCGAGCACGGAGGAGCCGCCGATGCCCAGGCCGCCGATGAAGCGCGCGATCAGGAAGACGGGCCAGTTCCAGGCGAGGGCGCAGCCGATGGCCGAGAGCACGTAGAGGATCGCCATGATGCGCAACGTTGCGCGGCTGCCGATGCGTTGGCCGATGTCTCCGGCGAAGATTGCGCCAAGCACCGTTCCCCAGAGGGCGATGGAGACGGTGAAGCCAAGCTCCAGAGGCGACAGGTGGAAGCGACCGGTGAGCGCGTGTGTGGTGCCGGCGATGACCGCCGTGTCGAAGCCGAACAGCAGACCACCGAGAGCCCCGGTGATCGCGCTGCGCAGGAGAAACTTGTTAAGAGCCATTCTGTTGTGCTCCTCTTAAGCCGGAGATGTGTGCGTCATTGCCTGATGCGAAGGGTTGCTGTGGAGCGCGAGTTGAAGAGCGTTACCCATGGCGAGCAGCGCCGCGGAGGCTGGGCCGGAGCTCTGCAGGTCATCAATTACTGGGAAGTTATGCAGGGTTCCGAGATACCGGGTTGCGGTGACTGCGACGCCGGCTTCCATGAGCCGCTTTGCGTATTGCTCGCCTTCATCGCGCAGGATGTCGCACCCGGCGGTGATGATGAACGCCGGGGCGACGCGCGCGAGCTCGGCGGAAGAGGCTTGCAGCGGGGATACGAGCGGATCCGGTCGCTGCGTGTCGCTCGTCACATACTTTTCCCAGAACCATTCCATCGCGTCTTTCGTTAGGTTCAGACCGTCGGCGAAGTCGCGATAACTGTCTGTCGTCGAGGACGCCTGGAGCACGGGACAAAGCAACACCTGCAGGCGGAAGGCGGGTCCGCCGCGCCGCACTGTCAGCAATGCCAAAGCCGCTGCGAGATTGCCGCCGGCGCTGTCGCCCGCAACGGCGAGGCGATCGGCGGCGATGTTGTGCGCTGCGCCTTGCGACTGCAGCCAGCAGGCTGTGGTATAGCACTCCTCGAGTGCGACGGGAAAGCGCGCTTCGGGCGAGAGCGAGTATTCGGGCGCCGCGATGACCGCCTGTGCCCGAAGTGCAAGCTCGCGCACGATGCGCGCATGAGTGGCGATGCCGCCGAGCGCCCAGCCGCCACCATGCAGGTAAAGAATCGCGGGGAGAGCCGCTTGTGTGCCGGAGGGTCGCACGAGGGTAAGTGGCACATCCGCTGTTTCGGTCGTCTCGATGGTTACGGAGTCATGCGCAAGCGGCGTGGGCTGGCTGTCACGCATGTATTGCCGCGCGGCTTCGATAGAAAGCTGCGGCAGAGGTTTGCCGCCCTCGCGAATCAGCCGCTCCATGTAGGCGCGGGCGTGCGGTTCCAACTGGTCAAGAGGGTTCATGCGTTGGCTCCGGTGCGCACGAAGGCTTTGATGGTGGCGCATTCTGTGCCCACTGCCGGCCCGTGAGGACGAAGCGTGTAGCGACCGCCAGCTGCGGGCACGATGAATGTCTCGGCGTAGTGGACGATGAACGGCTCGAAGGCGTTGTCGGGGCTTTCGACGATGGCTTCTTCTCCCTGCACGAGGTTGAGAACATTGACGCCGCCGTGCGTGTCGTGCGGGACCGTCTTGGTGAACCAGTGGCGACGTGTCTCGATGAACTCACGCGGGTGCAGACCGGTAGACTCCTCGCGCCAGCCATCGCCCGATGTGAGGGGCGTCACAACGTTGACCAGATTGCGGCGGGTCCACTCGGTGGTTCGATCCCATTGAATGTTTGCGAGCCCGTGCTCGATGTGAATGGGGCGAGGCAGACCGTCGAGGCCCAGACGGCCCCAGTCCCACAGCTTGAAGGTGAAGATGTAGGGCGTGGCGCTGATCTCCAGCACCATACTGTCTTTCCCTGAGCAGTGAATGGTGCCGGCGGGAATGAGGAAGTGGTCGTGCCGCCGAGCGGGGAATTGATTCACGTAACGATCGGCAGGAAAATCTGCGCCGCCGTCCTGTGCGGCGAAGAGATCGCGCGCCATCGCGGCTGGATCCACGTTGTCCTTGAGACCGAGATAGACCGTAGCGCCCGGTTTGGCATCGAGCAGGTAATAGCTTTCATCCTGGGTGTAGTGCATGCCGAAGTTGTCCTGGATGTACTCGGTGAGCGGGTGTACCTGCAACGAAAGATTGCCGCCGCCCATGGTGTCGAGGAAGTCGAAGCGGATAGGGAATTCGGTCCCGAAGCGGGCGTGAACGGCGTCGCCGAGCAACTGATGCGGCTGCAGAAAGACCAGGTCGATTGCGGGGATCTCTACGCGAATCTCTCCGTAGCCGAGCAGGAGACTGTTTTCTTCGGGCACGCAGTCGAAGCACCAGGCGTAGTTCGGAGCGTCCCTGGGCAGATCACAGACGACCTCCATCCAATGGCCGCCCCAGGGGCCGGGATCAAAGTAGGGCACCACGCGAAAGGGTTGTGTGGCTGTGCGTTGCAGCGCGGTGCGGAGTTCGGTACCGGAGATCATCTTCGGAAGGTCTGCGTCGTTGGTGTCGAGAAGGAAATCTGCGCTGGGCAGGAGTTGTTTCTTCAGGCGGTCGGCGGCGCGCCACTCGGCGAAGAAACCGCACTTGTATTTTTCGGCGAAGCTGGCTTTGCGGTTGTCACAGCCGAGGTTGCCCTCTTCAAAACGGCGATAGCGTAGTTGGATCTCCCATCGCGCCATATCGGCGTAGACCAGCAGATCGCGCTGAGGTGCAAGCAGGGCGGCGCCAGAGCCAATGATAAGGACGGTTCCCCGTGAGGACTGCGCGAGGATATCCGCGCGCATGGCTTGCAGGCGTTGCGGGTCGAACCAGTCGTTTAGTGTCAGGCCATTCATGCGGCCGAAGACGCGGTCCTCGCCGAGATGCGGATCGAGCATCTCGCGAATGGCGGCGGTAGGTTTGTAGGCGTCGGATGCGCGAAAGACGGCGCACGGCCTAAGGCGTGCGGCCAGTGCTTCCTCGATGGCGTCAGCGTGTGCGCCGGGGTAACACTCAACGCAGACGACGGTCGCTCTGACTAGCTGCGAGGCAATGGCGTCCCAGCCAACGGGGCATTGATCGCGCCGGCCGCCTGAAACGCACGGGAACTTATCGTAATTAGATGGACGCGCCATGCATCTCCTCGCTCAATAGTGGGATGGCGCCGAGCAGTGCCGCCGAATTTCCAAGCGACGCCGCTCGTATCTGCGCTTTTCCCCAGCTCGACCATGTGTGTTCATTCACATAATTCTGGATGAATGGAATGATCACGTCTGCACTTTGCATCACGCCGCCGCCGAGAATGAGAATCTCAGGGTCGTAGGCATGGATGAGAGAGACGGCGTTGGCTGCCCAGACGCGCAGGCAGCGTTCACGCACCTGCTGTGCGATGGCGTCGCCCATTTCGGCGTGAGCGAAAAGTTGGCGGAAGCCGAGAGTCTCGAGAGGAGCCAGAGAGCTCTGCGCGAACCCAGGCCAGGCACGTACGACCAGGGGCATCGACCAGCCGGAGGCTTCGGCTTCCGCGCAACCAATGTTGCCGCAGTGACAGGTGCGGCCGTCGAACTTCGCGGTCAGATGGCCGCCGAGACATCCAGCATGGGCATGCACGCCGCGCAGCAGGTGGCCATGGAGAAAGACCGCGGTGCCGATGCCCGTGCCCAGCGTCATCATGACAACATCTTCCATGCCGCGTGCTGCGCCGGCAAACTGCTCTCCCATAAGTGCGAGGCGGGCATCGTTTTCAATGCGCAGGCCGAGGCCGAATGCTTCACGCGCCCATCTTGCAAGATCGATGTTAGGCGCATCCTCGTACTTCTTGAGAGTCGAATGGATGGTCCCATTCCGCGCGTCCACAATTCCTGGAAAGCCGATCGCAACTCCTGCGCATTGTTTGGCTGCTGTGGCGGTGTCGCGCAGGAGGGAATGGAGCGTGTCCCCGATCAGGGGCAGCAGCGCCGCGAGGCTGGAGGCTCCTTCTGTTGCGATGGAGGTGTGCTCCAGTAGCCGAGCGTCTTCGACTACGCCGCAAGCAATGTGCGTCCCGCCCATATCCAGTGCCAGAGCTCGCATCAGGCGCACCTCACAGTTTGCAGGAAGTCCGCTGCGCCAGACGCTTTCAGACGGACTGTCTCTCTGCCGTGGATCAGGACGATCTCACCCGCTTCAGCGCGGACGTCCTCTATCTTGCTCCATGTGTGCGGGATTTCTGCAAGAAAGAGGAGCCATGGGGCGCGCTGTATCTGGTGCGGCCCAATTGAGAGCGACGTGGGGGAGCCGAGCACTGGACCGTGCGCATCGACGGCTTCGTTGCCGAGCGGCAATGGCGTTGTGCCGAACTCGAGCCCACGCGCCTGCACGCGGCCGCACCATGGCGCATCACGGCGAGCGCGATTCTCCTCCCAGAAGGTGACCCACGGAAAAAGCGCTGCGGAGAACAGGTAGCCCATCGCAAGTCTGGTCTCCGCATGGCAGGCTGCAATAAACCCGTGCTCGCGGCCTGTGTGTTGATGCAGGGCTGCGACAAAACCTGAGCCTTCGCGTGTGAATACTTCGCGAAGATCGACGGTTCCGCCGTCAGCGCGGGGGGCGCAAGGCCACGAGAAGGTCGCGTCGCGCTCCAGTAGATTGCAGCCTTCGTAGTCCAGCGGCCAGGTAATGCCGTTATGAACGGATGCTGTGATGCGTGCGTTGCCGTTGCGGAAGAGCGGGGCGCCAATGGTGGCGTGTTGCATCCAGTGCAGCTGGCGCGATGTCGATGCCAAATTGGTCACGTGTTCCTCGGCGCGGAGCACGCTTTCTCCGGGCAAGAGCGAGAGATGACGCTGTACGTGCAGGTGCGCGAGCGGCAGGTCCGCCGTGAGGGTGATGGAGGATGTACTGTTCTCTTTGACCGTCCACATGACCGTTGAGGCCTCGCCGTGCAAGGAGTCGCCGGCTGCTGCATCTGTGTCGCTCGGAGGGCCAAAGCCATCGAGACACAGGGCGTGGCCGGTGAAGCTGTCGAGGAAGCGACCGCTGGCGAGATCGCCGTAGGTATGTTCCAGCGTAACGTCGTCGAGCGTCTTCGGATCATGCGTGGCCCAGGGCGATTCCCAAAGTACATTTGTCTGCGAGGGGCCGTGACCTTCCGCGAAACGCCAGGCAGCGAGTGCGCAGCCGCCCGGCAAGATCATCGCCTGCACAACGCCGTTGGAAAGCTCCAGTGCGCGTCGTCCACGCCATGTCGTATGAGGAGATGACACGTTCATGGTTTTGACCCCGGCTGCGTCTGCAACTTCAACGTAAGAATCTCAAACGGCTTTAGCTGCACGGCAACGCTATCGTTGCGAATGGGTAGCTCACCGGTGCAGTCCTCCAGTAACGAACATTGCTGCACACGTTGCAGCCGGAGATGTGGGGTGCGGAGCTGAACTGCCTCCTGCTGGCCGGCAATCTCGGTGAGCCGCACGATGCTGCCGTCACCGTCTTCGGCCCGCTTCCAGGTGGAGAGCACGACATTGGGATTATCAAGAATGAGGAAGCTCGCGCTGGAGACGGGAGATGGCGTAAAGCTGGCTGGAATGGCGTCGCTTTCGAGCGGAGTCATCTGCTCCCAGCCTAGACGCGTCAATTGTGCCGGTTCGAACGTCGCGCTGCTCACAACGGTATAACGGAAGGTGTAGTCGCCACCCTGCGACGACATGAAGTTTGTGCTCCAGTAGTTGCTCATCAGCCAGGAGAAGATGGTTGCACTCTTCGGTGCGAAGTCTGTGGGCCAGGCGCCGCGGACGATGTCGCCAAACGCGAGCATGGGTGCATCGAGAGGGATGACGGCAGCGCTGAGGACGTTGTTATGGACTGCGGCCCAGTGCTGGGTAGCGTACCACTCGCGGCTGCCGCCGGCGAGTTCGTCGCGGGAGGGATCGACCCATCCGTTCTGGGTGTCGTACGCGAAGGACGGACGATCGATCGCCAACGGAAAGGCAATGTACACCGCTTCGCGCCGCAAGGTCGACTGCTTGCTGAACGAGAGGCTGATGTCGATGCGTCGAGCGTCTGCAGGCAGTGTAATGGTCGTGTGGATGGATGGAGTGTTCGGCGCAGAGGACTCCAGCGTGGCTGTTTCGGACGCTGCTCCGTGCGCGATGGACACGATGTGGCCGCTCTCAGCTGGATGAGGCGTGAGATGCGGCTGAGGCAAGCCTGCGCCATAGCGATAGAGGCTGTTGTTCGGCATGTCGTCCGCGCCCGTCACGTAGACGTAACTTCCGAATCGGTAGGGGCTGTGCTGATCGACGAGTTCGCGGTTCAACTCCTTGTCCCACACACTGCGAATCGATCCGCTGGCTGGGTCGAGCGTTACGCGATAGAACTGGTTTTCGATGACATGGCTCGCAGACAAAGGCGCAGTCGTTGCGGCCGGCGTTTCCGGGGCGTCGACAACCGACAGCAGTTTGTAGCCGGCTGCGGGAACGTCATCTGCACGATAGCGTACGCGCAGCGTACCGCCACCGAAGCCCGAGAGCGGTGTGCCCTTTTCAACGCGAAGAACGTCCTGCGGAACGGCGTGGTGCGTTTCTCGGTCAACGATCTGTTTGCCTTCGGGCAAATCTGTCTCAAGCCATCCACTGCGAGGCCAGTTCAATGCGTTGAATACCAGCAGCGAATTGTCTTTTGGCGCCAGCATCGATTCCAGTTGCGCGAAGCTTCTCTCGATGCTGTAGGTGAGATCGTTGCCGGCGCGAATCACCTGCGCGCGTTTGGCGGCGGTCTGGCGCAGGGTCTGATCTCCTTCCGGCTGGGTGGTAGCGGCGACGGAGGTCCATGTGTGCTCATCGAACAGCGCCGAGTTTTCCCAGGCGTCATGCAGAGGCGAAACGTCTGGACGCAGGTTCGAGTCGAGCAGGGAAGGGATGGTGGCCATGACCTCAGCGTTAAGGAAACGCTGTTGATTGGCGCGGTGCGTGGCCGTGGATCGAGCGTCGGAGGTGAAGCCGTCCTCCCAGTACGGACCGAAGTCGCCGCGATAGGTGGGGATGGTTCCGTCGAACTGCTGCTCGATGGAGGACATCGCCTCTTTAAAGGTGGAGAACTCCAGGCGAGGGTAGGCGTATTGTTTCGACCACTCCGTAGGAAGCGTGACCTGCGCACGATCGAGAGAAGTGTTTTCCAGTTGGCTGCCGAAGACGATGACGGCGTTGGCGCGATACTCCTTGCGCCCGTAGGCTTCGAGGAATACCGGCAGCGCGTCGTGAATGGCCTCCAGCGTGGGTGGTGTGCCGAACATGGAGGCAAGCTGCAGATAGGCTCGCGAATACCACATCAGGACACGGCCGCCGTCGGGACCCTCCCAGTAGAAGGGCGACTTCTCATTCCATCGGCCTTCGAGCATCAAGGGAGCGCGCCAGGCGTTGCTCGCGGCTGCGAAGTAGCGAATGCCCGCGCTGTGCAGTACGGAGGCGTAGGACCATGAATACGAGGGAACGTCCGTGATATTTGCCGCGCCCAGCGGGAGATTGAATTGCTGCGCCAGGTGATGCGAGTAATAGAGCGACCGCGCCAGTCCCTCGAGCGAAGCGACGCCGGTGTGCTGGTTTGCGTACTGCGGTGGAATGACGATCTGGCCTGCACGTACGGCGTCGAGAAGCTGCTTCACGCGATCGGGCGAGCGGCCGGCAAGATACTGCTGCGCGACCCAACTGCCGTCCATCGTCCAACGAAACCCGGGATGTTGAGGAAGCAGATCGAGCACGCCGTCTATGCTCTCCGACTGGAGCTCGGCCACTTTTTCGCGATAGTCGGTGAAGCCGATGTCCAGATGTTCGTGGGGGACCACCAGCACGGTCCACTTCTTCTGCGCCTGCAATTCGACGGGGAAGGTCTTTCCGTTTACTCGCAGCGTCACGGCGAGAGCGCCGGTCCATTCCGGGATATCGAAGTCGGCGCAGCTCTCGCCGAATTCAGAGGTGTCGAAGTGCAGCAGTTGGGTCAGCGTGCGACCGTTGCTGAGCAGTTCGATCTGCGAGGGAAGAGAACCGCCGGCATTGACGTCGGCGCAGGCGTGAACGACTTCATACAAGCCGCTGCCTGTTTGACGAAAGAAGATCGTCGCGCCGGCGGTGGCGTCGATCTGGCCTCGTTTGTACTGTGCTGTGGGCTGCTGCAGAAGCGCGAGTGCATCGTAAACGAGGCCGCTTTCTCCGGGCGCAATGTCGCCGAGGGAGTTTTGCGGCGTGGCTGGATCGTCGATGGCAGTCAGTGTAATGAGGTTGCCGCCGCGATGAAGCCAGGATGCGGGGATCGCGATCAGGCGGTCGGCGTGCGAGGTCTGAGGAACGAACGTTCCTTCCCAGTCGCCAGCGGCGTAGTCGAGCTTCGGAGAGAAGTTGAACAAGCCGCTGTGACCGTTGATATTGATGCGGAGCGAGGAGAGACGTGGCGTCTCATAGAGCACCGCCAGCTTCAGAACGTAGGTTCCTCGCGGAGACTCCGCGAGAGTGAAGTGAATGCGGAACGGATGCAGACGCGTGCCTGCCATGCCGTTGGCGGGACCGGGTTGGAAGCGGAGCCAGTCTTTCGCCGTGCTTTGGCCGACGATGTAGTCGACATCCGATGCAGTCTTGGCGTAGTCCACGCCAAAGCTGTCGTGAAATTCGCGCGAAGAGTCATCGAAAGCGCCGATCTGCCAAATTGTCTGCTGCTGCGCATGGCTTGCTGCCGCGCATACCGCAAGCATGAGAGCGCACCAGAGCTTCACGCTTGCACGGCCCTTTCTGCTGCCAGCAGATGCCCTGGGGAATCAGTGGGCAGCGACGTAATGTGCCAACGGCCGAGATTTGCTACGAAAAGGGTTTTGCGCTCCAGGCCGCCAAAGGCTGCGTTTGTGGGCCGCGCAAGAACAGTGCCTTCGGGGTCGTAGGCGAAGAGCTCGACGGTGCGGTTGGGACGCACGCGATAGATGCAGTCGGTGGCGTAACAGGTGACGTAGAGGTTCTGCTCGGCGTCAAGCACGGCGCCATCGGGCACGCGCGAGAGCCCGGATGCATAGACCTCCGGCGCACCGGCAGCGCCATTCATGCGAATCGGCACCCGTGTTACGCAGTCGCGTTGGCTTTCGACGACGAATAAGGCGTCTTCTTTCGCGCTGAGGGCGAGGCCATTCGCAAAGGCGAAGGGGCCTGCGAAGAACTCGACGAGGCCATTGGAACGAAGGCGATAGACGCGGCCGTTGCCTGCGTTCCATCTTCCCGAGTCAGAGAAGTAGAGGTTGCCGGCGCTGTCGAATACGGAAAAGTTCGGTGTCTCCAGCGACTGACCATCCACCTGTTCGATGGTTCTGAGCATGCGGCCGGAGTGGTCGATCTGCTGGAGAACGTGCAGACCAGGATTACAGACAAAGAGATCCTGTGCGGGAGAGAGCGTAATGCCGAGGCAGAAGCCGCCGACGTCGGCAACGTGCTCTGTTCGGCCGTTGCGAATTCTATAGATCTGTCCGGCCTCGCCTCCTGCCCACAGGTCACCATCGCGGTCGAAGGCGAGCCCTTCGGGATGATCGAGCCCTTCGGCGAACACTTTCATCTGCTCGCAGGGAACGATGGGAGCGACGGTTTGAGGAAAGAAATCCATTGTGCGGCGTATCGAGGCGCGACGATAAATGTAAGACAGATAAGAAGCGTAGTGCCGTGAATCAGGCCGTGTCAATAGATTTGCAGAAACCGCATCACCCACTTGGATGGCAGGCGCAACCTATGTGATTCTCTTGAAATATTCGTTGACAAGCGTTCAGGGCGCGGCCTATTGTCTGACAATTCCAGGATGCCCGCACGCACCGCTCCAATTCGAAGAGTTGCTCCCACCTCGGCACGACCGGCCGAGCGGGAGACGGTCATTGAGATGGTGGCGCGCCGCATCGAGTCGCTCGTGCGTTCTGGCGACCTTACGCGAGGCAGCCGCCTGCCTTCCGAGCCGCGCCTTGCTGAGATGCTGGATGTAAGCCGAGCCTCGCTTCGCGAGGCCCTGAAAGGGCTGGTGTTTCTTGGCCTGCTGAAGGCGCGCGCGGGTGACGGCACGTATCTGCAGCCGTCGCTTAGCAGCATGGCGACCCGGCATCTGCAGTGGATGTTGCTGCTCGATGAGATCAAATATCTGGAATTGTACGAACTGCGCGAGGTGCTCGAGCCGGCGGTGGCCGCCCTGGCGGCGCGGCGGGCTACGCGCGACGATCTGGAGCAGATGCGCTCTGCGCTGGACGGGATGAAGCGGGCC
>Ga0207933_1002329_pt1 | contig 12490 bp, 9 predicted proteins | sample NGESurdeep092012_4_FD_184488 | JGI IMG/M metagenome (GOLD analysis project Ga0207933, IMG submission 184488) | Arctic peat soil microbial communities from Barrow, Alaska - NGEE Surface sample F53-3 deep-092012 (SPAdes) | ecosystem: Environmental > Terrestrial > Soil > Wetlands > Peat ... | reverse complement strand
ACGATCCGGCGAAGCTGAATCTTCTTGCTTGCCGCATCGACCTCGACCTCAACGCACGTCGCGACATAGCCGCCCTTCTCAAACCCGCCAGCAATGCCAAAGCCAAGTCCCGATGTGGGCTTCGATTTTCCCCAGCCAAACCGCTCCGCCGCCGCCTGAAAGACGGCCCGCAATCGTGGATCAGTCAGGTTTTTCAGACGAAATTCCAACGGATCCATGCCGATCGCATGCGCTATCTCGTCCATATGGGATTCGCGCGCAAAGTGATTTGCCGTCGCTGCCAATCCACGATACGATCCTTGGCGCAGAGGGTACTTTGTGGGGTGAAACTGGATGATCTGATTCGCTACTTTGTACGGCGTCTCGATCCCCGACGGGCCGGAGTTGTAATTGTGATGCTCCCAGGCCACAAGGGTTCCATCGCGCCGCACCCCACTGCGAACCTCTATCCATCCCGCTGGCCTGAAATAGGCCCAGGTAAATTCCTCTTCACGAGTCCAAACTAGCTTCACCGGTTTGCCCACGCCTTTGGCAAGACGCGCAGCCTCAACGGCGCACTCCCCTGTATGTTTGCCCCCATAGGCGCTGCCCATGTCGGGCATGATGACACGAACCTTTGTCGCGGGAATGCTGAATGTTTCAGCCAACTGATCCCGCACCGCGAAGGGACGCTGCGTACCCGTCCAGACAGTAAGTTTGTCGCCATTCCACTCCGCCACGGCCGCGCGGGGTTCGAGCGGCGCGTGAGCAATGTACCGCACCGTGTAATGCTGATCCAACTTGATTTCAGCTCCAGCCATCGCGTCCGCCACGGAACCGGTAATGTGTGGCGGACTCTCGCGTTCGGTGTCCGGGTGGCTGCGGAGATAGTCGAACAGCTCCGAGTTGGAGATCTGCGCAGGCACGTTCCACTTCGCCTTGATAAGCGAGAGCGCCTGCGCCGCGGACGATGCATCCGCAGCGGCCACGCCGATAAAATCGCCATCATGCACCACCCTGCTTGCAGGCATTTTCTCCGGGGCGCTGGTGTCCAGAGACGCGAGTGTGGCATTGAAGGCGGCCGGCCGCAGAATCTTGCCGAACATCATGTCCGGACGAATAATGTCTGATGGATATTGATGTTTACCCGTGACGAACTCGCGTCCACCCACCTTGGAAACCGCAGTACCGGCGATCTTCCAATCATTCGTAGGCGTCAGCGGCGGAGCAGCGGCGACCGTCTGCAGCAACTTTTTCCCGCGCGTGATCTCGCCATAAGTTAGCGACTTGCCCGTCTTCGGATTCGTTACCTTGCCGTCCGCAACCGTCAGCGACGCCGCATCGACGCTCCATCGTCGCGCGGCTGCTTCAATAAGGATCTGGCGCGCCGTGGCGGCCATCGTTCGAAGTTGGGGTCCCATGGTCGGGGTAGAGCGGCTGCCGAAAGTTCCCATGTCCCAGGGAGTCAGGTCTGTATCACCCATCACCATCGTGATCGCGCCAAAGTCGACCCGAAGTTCTTCGGCCACAAGTTGCGCGAGCGAAGTGCGAATGTTCTGGCCTATTTCTACTTTGCCGGTGAAGACCGTAATCCGGTCTTCCTCATCGATGTGCAGCCACGCACTGACCTCTCTGGGAAGCTCGTGTTCCCCGCCCCGCCCGCGCGGCTCCTGCGCATCGAGAGACACGCCTCCAAGGCAGACCAGTAGGCCACCGCCGCACACTTTCAAAAACTCGCGGCGATCAAGCCGGAACCAACGCAGCCGGTTTACGATCTCATTTTGCTCGAGACGAAGATCCTGCTCATCGAGCGTCATCGCTCACATCTCCCTTCTCCATCAACTGCGATGCGCGCGTTATCGCGGCGCGAATCCGCGGATAGGTTCCGCAGCGGCAAAGATTGCCGTTCATAGACTCGGTGATTTGTTCTTCGCTGGGACGAGGATGTTCGCGCAACAGTGCGGTTGCAGAGAGAATCATGCCTGGCGTGCAATATCCGCACTGAAATGCCCCTTCATCCAAAAACGCCTGCTGTACCGGACTGAGCGTTCCATTGCTCTCTAGTTCCTCGATGGTTGTGATTCGCGCACCTGCCGCCGATGCGATCTCCGTACGACACGATCGCCTGGCAATGCCATCCATCAGCACGGTACAGGCGCCGCACTGTCCCTCTCCGCATCCATATTTCGTTCCTGTCATTTGCAGTTGATCACGCAGAATGGAAAGCAGGCTTTCCTCGCCCGACGCACGAACCCTATGCGCGGCGCCATTGATATTCAGAAGGAAGACATCCATCCAGGGCCTCCTGATCGAGGCAACGAACTCGTTGCGTCATCAGAATACGCCTGATCGTAAATCGACTCCTTGCGCGGCTACTGAGAACGTTGGGAGCGCCACGCGCCGAGGATTATGCACGGGAGCAACTCGTCTTTCTTCGAAGGCATACGCCTCCGACCCAATGAAGCCCATCGGGAGCATCAAGGAAGCATGGGAAGCGGCGAAGCTGAGAGCAGCGAGGATACTGAAAGGGGAGCAGGAGGCGACGGCGAAGATCGCGCCCCTGTCCTGCCGCTTTCACGATCTGAGGCACACGGCTGTATCGCGGATGTTAAATGCGCAATCGCCCATCGCGAAAGTTGCGAAAATTGCCGGATGGAGCACGGCGGCGATGGTACGCATGGCATCGCGTTATGGACACTTCACTTTGAACGAACTGAGGGACGCGGTGGAGAGCATCAGCAGCGCCGGAATTCAATCGGAGGACCCTGTGTCGACCGCCGCGTCCGCGGCCCATCGCCCGCACTGAGTCCCGGACGAGGGCAGACGGCGGGACGCACTTGTCCGATATTCCAAACCCGCAACCACTATGGGCAGAACACCGCAACAACGGTTCCGGTACCGGCGTGCCCAGGCGAAGGTCCATATCCAGGGCTCGTCTTCACCACAATAATTGCCGGTACATTCCCGCTAATCGCGCTGCCCGACTGGCCAACGGTGCTCGATGCAATCACTCCCATATACGAAGGAACGCTCGACGGCGGACCCGGACTATTGCCGGTGCCACTGCTCCACCCGCCGCCGCAACTCTGCGGAGCCGTGCCGGCAAAGCCCTTGAACGCATTAGGTGCCGGTCCACCACTCAGCGAGTTGGTACGCGCCCATTGCGCACCCCAGAACTCCACCTGCGTGCCCGGCGCCGCATTCAGATTCCCGACAATCATCGACCCCTGCGCCAGGAACGCGAACAGAATCACCGGCTCCGAAACTGTCGACGACAGATAGTACGGATCGCCGGCGAAGTTAGCCGCCACAGAATTCGGCCCCAGCGGCTGATTCACAAGAATCGTGCAGCTCGCCGTACCGGTCCCATCCGTGGTGCCCGAACACGTCTGTGCGCTCCCCCCGGTCCCCAGCGTAATCGAGACCGTTCGTCCCGCAATGGGCGTTACGCCATCCTCCTTCAACACAGCGGCAAACGTAGTCGAGTGACCATTCGCAATCACGGTCGGACTCGTCGCCGTGAACGTCACAGTGTCCTCCTCTTTGGTCACCGTAAGCGCAGTCGCCGCGGAAGCCGGCACATAGAACCCGTCTCCCGCAAAGCTCGTAGTCAGCGTATACGGACCCGCCGCCTGGTTCGGCGTCAGCGAACAAGCTGCGTTCCCTGATCCATCCGTTGTCGCAGAGCACGTCGGTGCACTTCCACCTGAGCCAAGCACAAACGTCACCGTCTTACTCGCGAGCGGGTTTCCATCGGTCGTCAGTTGCGCCTGAACCGTCGCCGCATCGTGATAGTCCGAGGTCGTGGCGCTGGCGGCCGTGAACGCAATGGCAGCCTCCTCACGCGTCACCGTGAATGTGGTAGACACGCTGCTTCCTGCATACGATGAGTCCGCAGCGAACGTCGCCGTCAGCGAGTACATTCCCGCCGCTTGATTCGGCGTCAGCGAGCACGTCGCGATCCCCGAGCCATCCGTCGTCGCCGAGCACGTCGGCGCACTTCCGCCTGTACCAAGCACAAATGTCACTGTCTTCCCGGAAAGCGGCCCCCCACCGGCAGCAGTCAGCACAGCCTGCACCGTCGTCGGATCGCTGTAGTCCGACGTCGTCGCGCTCGCACCGGTGAACGCAATCGCGGACGCAGGCTCAACGTTCACGTCAAAGTTCGCCGAAGGAATTCCGTTCGCTACCACAACCAACTCACTCGCGCCCTGCTCCATACCGGCTGGAGCATCGAAGTTAGTCGAAATAACCGAAGCATCCCCCACCGCCTCCACTCCCATCCTGCTATGCCCATGCGTGCGCGCATAGAAAACATCTCCGGTTCCGTTGTTCGTAATTCGCACCAGCGGGTAGTTCGTGGACTCCTGGACATCATCGCCGTAGGAGCCACCCATCGAAAGTCCATTGAACAGGTTCCCCGAGATCGTATAGGTATCGCCCAGCCCAAGTACGCTCGGCGGGGGGGCCGTAATCACCGGCCTCCACGCGTTCTGCGGGCTGCCCGTATTCTCGTAAAGATAAACATCGCTCCCGCCGTGCGTGTACAGAATCTCCCCTGTCGGCAGCACCAGCATCCGGCCGTGGAACGCTGCCTCGCCGCTGACGCTGGGGCCTCCACTCGTGCTCACGGGGTTCAGCGCCCCTCCTGAAAGGGTAAACTCGAAGAATTGGGCGCCCGCAGGGAACGACGTCCCCACTACACCCGGCGATGCCTCGACCAGCACATTGCCATCTGGCAGGATCGACGCCGTACCGTCAGGAACCGTCAACTGTACACTCGACGAGTTCAGCGGAAACGATGTAGCCGTCGTCCAGGTCTTCGCACTGGTGTCGTACGTAGCATTTTGTCCCGATACATTGCCCCCGAAGTAAACCACCACACCATCAGGCCGCAACACCGCCGGACCAACCTCGTGCGAGCCCTTGCCCGCCGCCGTAAGGTCCGCTAGATTCACCGGCGTATACCCGGGATTGCTCCACGTCAAAGTCGTCGGATCGTAAATCTCGTACGCACTTCCGCCTCCGGTCCCCAGATTCGCCTTGTTATTCGCATCCACCGTCAACACCGTACCGTCCGGCAGGATGGTCCACCCTTCCTCGTCATTGCTGTCCAGTTTTCCACTCGCAGAAACCAGCGTCAGCGTCAAAGCGTTAGGGTCCAGTTTGTAGATCGTGCCGGAGTTATCGATATCGGCGATCAGCGTTGTTCCATCCTGAAGCGTGATGGACTGGTTATCGCTCCCCACATAAGCCCCCGGAACCGCAATCGGCCCCGACCACTGCCCCGTTCCGCCATTGGCCGTGGGATCGAACACATAGCCAAGCGTGGTCGGACAGTTAGTCACCGGCGGCGGCGGCGTAGCGCACCCCAGGTATCCGTTGTTATATTCGCCGCCAATGACGAACACTCGACCGTCCGGCAGCACACCGGAGGCATAATAAAGCGGCCCATATCCCGGAGGATTGGGACTTGGTTGCGGCAGACTCTGCAGTGCGGTCCACGAGCCATTTGCATAACTGCCGTTCTTCGGCGTCAGCCGATTCCACGCGGGGTTCTGTTCGGCCGCCTGGCACATCACCGTGCCATCCGTCAGCAAAAGACACGTGCTCGCGTTCGGCGAACTATTCACCGCGGTCCACTGTGCATGCGCAAAACTGCGCCCAGCCATCAAAACGAAGAGGAGAATTGCAAGACTGGAAATCAGTCGCACACAATCTCGTTTCATCGCATAACCTCCTGCGTTGAAAAAACAAGCTGTGGCCCATGGGAGTGTGCAAACTTCACCACATTTTCCCTTAACTGTCAATCGAAATCGGGGATAAATCTCGCGAAAACACCCGCGCATCGCTGCTTTCGCTCTAACTACAAACGCTTTTAATGGGCCACGCGGGCGGCGCTAGCGACGACGGAATTCAATCGGAGTCTCCGGTATTTTCCCCGGTATCGGACACGGCATCCGAGACTCTCTGCCCTAACTGATTGGAAGGAATGGCTCCTGAGGTAGGACTCGAACCTACAACCCTTCGGTTAACAGCCGAATGCTCTGCCATTGAGCTACTCAGGATCGCGTGAACACGCCGCAGTCAGAACGACCGCTCTATAGAGTTTATAGCAAATGGAAACAGGCGGGTCAAAGTCCACTGCCGCCTCAAACGCATGCGCTCGCTACCGCTTCATCGCCCTTAGGGGAACAGCAGCACCGCGATATCGTACGCCGTGAACGGCCCCGAGTGGCGCACACCGCACGCGCCCACCGCCGCAAAATGATACTTCCCCGTCGCCAGCTTGGCCTTCAGCACTTGCGGCAGCCTGTCCAGGCTTCCCGCTGTAAACCGCATCACGAACCACGGCCGCCGGCTTCCCGCAAATCCTGTATCCATCGCGCACGTGCGCCGCGCATCTTCTGCATCGGGCAGCAGCTGCAACCGAGCCTCCGTGCGCAGCAGCTCCGCAATCTCACTCTCCTGCTGCGAATAACTCAGCGCCTGCACCGAGCGATCGAAATCCTCCACCGCATACAGCTGCCCATCTCTCCGCTCCACGCTGATCCCCACCGAATCCACCCGTGGATCCAGCAGATTCGCGCGATGACCGGGCGACTCCATCCACGCTTCATGGATCTCCGGTGCGCTCCACGCCTCCGCCACATTCTCCGAGATCACCGTGAACCGCGCGCCCGCGACATGTCCGCGATTGGCCAGATCCTCTTCGCCCGGATATTGATGCGAAATCGATTCACGCGCTACCATCTCACCCGCGTGCCGTTGAGCAGCCTCGTACAGCTTCGCATCCCAGTGCAAAGGCGCCAGACCTCGCTGCACCCGCTCCGCATTCGCCGCGGAGAACAGATACTGTTCCGCCACCGATCCCATGGAATGCCCCATGGAATTCCCAGACCCACCCGAACCGGACGCGGGCGAAGCAGCCATCGCGCTCGCTCCCGGCACCAGCATTGCCAGCAAGACTGGAAGAACCCGCGAACGTTTCATCACAGACATGGACCCTGTACCCCGGCGAAAGATGTCTTGCTCCTCCTATCCAAACCTCGGGGCCCAAAGTCATCAACTCCCTAAATGGGGGATATGCCTGCTACTTATCGCTTCCTTCCTCCTCGTCGAACCTGCTCCGGACGGCCTCATACGTACTCCGCAACCCGTCCTCCAGCTCGATCGCGTGCCTCCATCCCAGCGCCTGCATCCTGCTTACATCCAGCAACTTGCGCGGAGTCCCGTCAGGCTTCGTCGCATCGAACACCAGCTCGCCCTCGAAACCCACCACCCGCGCCACCCTCTCCGCCAACTCGCGAATCGTACAGTCCTCGCCTGTACCGATGTTCACCAGGGGAGCCGCATCCTCCTTCAGCAAGCCATCGAACTTCGCAGCCTCAAGCCGTAACAGAAAGATGCACGCACCCGCCGCATCGTTAGCATGGAGAAACTCCCGCCGCGGCGTCCCCGTCCCCCACACCACCAGCTCATGCGCCCCACTCCGCTGCGCCTCATGCGCCTTCCTCAGCAACGCCGGAAGCACATGCGAAGTCTTCAGATCGAAGTTGTCCTCCGGTCCATAGAGATTCGTCGGCATCGCCGCCAGATAACGCGTTCCATACTGCCGGTTATAGCTCCAGCACATCTCGATGCCGGCAATCTTCGCCAGCGCATACGGCCGGTTCGTTGGCTCCAGCGGCCCCATCAGCAGAGACTCCTCGCGAATCGGCTGCGGACTCAGCTTCGGATAGATGCACGACGACCCCAGAAACAGCATCCGTTCCACGCCGCTGCGAGTACACGCCTCAATCACGCTGTTCTGAATATCCAGATTGTCGCGAATAAAATCCGCCGGATACGTATTGTTCGCGAAGATGCCGCCCACCTTCGCCGCTGCCAGCACCACATACTCCGGCCGCTCGGCCTCAAAAAATAGCACAACTGCCGCCGCATCCTTCAGCTCCAGTTCCGCATGGGTGCGCAGCAATAAATTTTTAAATCCCTGCCGCCTCAACTCCCGCACCACCGCCGACCCCACCAGCCCGCGATGCCCCGCCACATACACGCGTGCGTTCTTGTCCTCAAGCGGCCGACCGAGCGCGCCCATCCGTCAACTCTCCCGCACGTTATACGCGTCGAAGCCATGCCGCCGCACCAGCGCATCGCGCTCCGCCGCGCGCAGGTCCGCATCCACCATCTCCGCCACCATCTCCTCAAAGCTCGTCTTCGGACTCCATCCCAGCTCACGCTTCGCCTTGCTCGCATCGCCCAGCAGCGTATCCACCTCGGTCGGCCGAAAGTACCGCGGATCTACCGCCACAATCACCCGCCCAAACTCATCGACAGCCTGCTCCTCCGCTCCGCTTCCCTGCCATGTCAGCTTCATCTCCAGCCGCGCCGCGCAGCGATCGACAAACTCGCGCACCGAATACTGCTTCCCTGTCGCGATCACAAAATCCAGCGGCTTCTCCTGCTGCAGCATCATCCACTGCACCTCCACATAATCGCGCGCATGTCCCCAGTCGCGCCGCGCGTTCAGATTGCCGATGTAGAGCCGGTCTTGAAGTCCAACTTTAATCCGCGTCAGCCCGCGCGTAATCTTGCGCGTCACAAACGTCTCTCCGCGCAGCGGCGACTCATGGTTGAACAGGATGCCATTGCATGCATACATCCCATACGCCTCGCGATAGTTCACCACCGCCCAATATCCATACAGCTTCGCCACGCCATAAGGCGACCGCGGATAAAACGGCGTCTGCTCATTCTGCGGAGTCTCCCGCACCAACCCGAACATCTCCGAAGTCGACGCCTGATAAAACCTAGTCTTCTTCTCCAGCCCCAGAACCCGGATCGCCTCCAGCAGCCGCAACACGCCCAGCGCATCCGAGTTCGCCGTATACTCCGGCTCCTCAAACGACACCTGCACATGCGACTGCGCCGCCAGGTTATAAATCTCATCCGGCTGTACCTTCTGCACAATGTGCACCAGCGACGAGCCGTCCGTCATATCGCCATAATGCAGAATCAACCGCGGATTCGGCTGATGCGGATCCTGATACAGATGATCGATCCTCGCCGTATTGAACAGCGACGATCTCCGTTTGATCCCATGCACCTCATACCCTTTGGCCAGCAACAGCTCCGCCAGATAAGCCCCATCCTGCCCGGTGATGCCGGTAATCAATGCCTTCTTCAAACCCTCTCCTAAATGCCTGCATATCAGCAGTAAAGCCGAAGCCTATTCTACCGAACCACTCCCGCCACCACATCCAGCAGATCGCGCTCGAACCTGCGCAGTACCTGCTCACGCCCCATGTGCTCCACCGCATACGCGCGCGCCTCCGCACCCATCTGCGCCCTCAGTTCTCCATTCTCCGTCAGCATATGCAACGCCTTCACCAGGCACTGCGGCGACTCCGCGCCGACCACCACGCCGCGACCCTCCACCACATCCGCCACCTGCGTCCCCTTCTCCGCCGTAGCCAGCACCGGCCGCCCACTCGCCAGCATCCCCGTGAGCTTCGAAGGCATCACCAGGTCTGCCGCTCCAGCCCTCTGCGGAAGCAGATGAACGTCCGCCGTATTCAACAGTTCATTCAACATCTCCACCGGCTGCAACGGCAGCAGCGTCACATTCTCCAGCCCCGCTACCTCCGTCTCCAGCAGTGGACGAAACGATCCATCCCCGCAGAAAAGAAAATGCACATGCGCGTCCTCGGCGAACGCCTTCGCCAGCGGCGCCAGGCATTCCAGTCCCTGCTTCGTTCCAAGATTGCCCGAGTACATCACCACGATCTTGTCTTCCAGCCCCAGCTCGCGCCTGTACCGCGTCACCCCCTCCATCGGATACACGGCCTCCACATCCACCCAGTTCGGAAACAGCAGCGCATGCTGCGGCTCAACCTCCTTGGTCAGCGCGCGCTCCACCATGCGCGGCGAGATGCTCGACACCCGGTCGAACCCGCGCGTAAACAGCAGCTCCAGCCCCAGCGCCATCCTGTGCACAAGCCCGTCAGCCGGCAACAGTCCCAAATCGAACGCCGCATCGATCTCGAAGTCCTGCACATGCAGCCAAGCCTTCGCTCCGCAAAACCGCGCCACGCCCAGCGCGATCGGCGCCGAAAAAAATGTAGGCTCCACCGTCCACACAACATCCGGCTGAAACAGCGGCTGCAGCAGCATCGCCGGCAGGCTCGACAGCATGAACGACGCCAGGTGCAGAACCCGCTTCACCCCCGTTGGCCGTTCCGGCACCCACAGCGGCACGCGAAAAACCGTAGCCTTCCCCGGCGTCTTCTCCACCCGGTACGACGAGCTGCGATAGTCCTCCCGCACTCGCCATGCGGGATAGTACGGCGGCGCCGTCACCACCGTCACCTTGTGGCCACGTGCAGCGAGCCAATCGCTCATCTCGCCGGTATACTTGCCAATCCCGGTCAACTCGGGCGCATAGTTCAGCCCGTAGATCAGTATGTGCAAACCAGTATTCCTTGCAATCCTTACCCTTCATCATACCTTCCGGCCAGATCACGTTGCGCCTCAGCCTCATCTAACACCAGCCAACAATCAGGTACGCCGAGGCTTCAGCCTCGGGTCTCATACGCTCCCAAAGAAAAGGGGGCTTCAGCCCCGAGGTATGCTTCTCTCGTCCCAGCCACAAACCGGGTGCCCCATTCATGACGACGGCTTCATCGTCGGCATGGGTGGGGAAAACCACTCCACGCGCCCAACGCCTTCCTCACTCTCTAACTCCTGCATCTTGCGCTCCCTCACAAAACTTGCGATGCTTCCCCATAGACCATGGTCACATTACGAGCAGCCGCACGTTCCCTCCGCCGTCAACCCATGGTCGCCATCGGAGTCACGCTCCTCACCTTCTTCGTCCTCTGCGCTCTCTTCGCCCCGCTCGTCGCTCCCCACGACCCCGCCCAGCTCAACCTCTCCCAGCGCCTCCTCACACCCTCCGCCGCCCACTGGTTCGGCACCGACGAGCTCGGCCGCGACGTCCTCTCCCGCACCCTCTACGGCTCCCGCGTCTCGCTCATGGTTGCCGTCTCCGTCGTCGGCCTCTCGCTCTCCGTCGGTCTCCTCCTCGGCGTCCTCGCCGGCTTCTATGAAGGATGGGCCGACCTCGTCATCAACATCTACCTCACCAACGCCTTCCTCGCTCTGCCCGGAATCCTTCTCGCTGTAGCGGTCGTCGCCTTCCTCGGCCCCAGCGTTCCCAATCTCATCTTCGCGCTCGCGCTCTCCGGCTGGGTCAACTACGCGCGCCTCGTCCGCGCGCAAGTCATGGCGATGAAGCAGCGCGAGTTCGTGCAAGCCGCCCGCTCTCTCGGCGCCAACGATCTCCGCCTCATGCTCCACCACATTCTTCCCAACATCATCCAGCCCGTGCTCGTGCAGGCCGCCATCGGCATGGCCGGCGCCGTCCTCGCCGAAGCCACCCTCAGCTTTCTCGGCCTCGGTGTGCAGCCGCCCACCGCCACCTGGGGAGCCATGCTCAACGACGCCCGCTCCCACCTCTTCGAGTCGCCCTATCTCGTCTTCTTCCCCGCCGCCGCCGTCGCCCTCTGCGTTCTCTCCTTCAACCTCGTCGGCGACGGCCTCCGCGACTTCCTCGACCCCCGCACCCGCATCCGCGAAGGGATGTAAGACAGTAATTAGTGGTTAGTAATTAGTTAGTAATTAATAGTTAGTCAGTAGTAGCAAGCCAGCGATGCGCAGTTGTCTTTCACTGATCACTAACAACTAGCCACGAACGACTGCCTTTTCCCCATGCTCATCGGCGTCCTCTCCGACACCCACTCGCTGCTCCGCCCCGAAGCCCTCGACGCCCTCCGCGGCGCCTCGCACATCCTTCACGCCGGCGACGTCGGAAATATATCGATCCTCAAATCCCTCCGCAAACTAGCACCCGTAACCGCCATCCGCGGCAACATCGACCGCACCGGCCCCTGCGCCCAACTCCCCGCCACCGAAGCCATCGAGCTCAACGGCCACCTGATCTACATGCTCCACTCGCTCGCCGACCTCGACCTCAACCCACAAGCCGCCCGCATCCGCATCGTCATCTCAGGCCACTCCCACAGGCCGCTCATCGAAGAGCGCAACGGAGTCCTCTACCTCAACCCCGGCAGCGCCGGCCCCCGCCGCTTCTCACTCCCCATCTCAGTCGCCCACCTGCATCTCGAAGCCGAGACCATCAGCGCGAAACTAATCGAGCTGACGATCTAATCGAACCCCAACCACAAATTTTGTCATCTCGACCGGACCCTGAGCGAGCGGAGCGAGTCGAAGGGGGAGTGGAGAGACCTGCAGTTCGGGAATGTCAATCCGCACACCACCCCCTACCGCGAAGCCACCGCCGACCCCGCCTGCGTTGGCCGCGGCGCGGTCTTCGGCGTGGGCCGCTGCACCATCGTCGGCGGCTCCGGCACCGGCACCGGGTGCGCTCCGTTCTTCGACCAATTCAGTTCCACCGTCGACAGAATATTCACCATCCGCTGATTCAAACTGC
>Ga0207933_1002328_pt1 | contig 12491 bp, 12 predicted proteins | sample NGESurdeep092012_4_FD_184488 | JGI IMG/M metagenome (GOLD analysis project Ga0207933, IMG submission 184488) | Arctic peat soil microbial communities from Barrow, Alaska - NGEE Surface sample F53-3 deep-092012 (SPAdes) | ecosystem: Environmental > Terrestrial > Soil > Wetlands > Peat ... | reverse complement strand
TGGGTCGCTTGGGGCAACCTCGGCAGGTGGTGTAACTGGAGCACTAAAATCAGTTGGCGCTGGTGGAGTATAAGGACTAACTGGTTCACTGGGCGCTACTGGCGCACTATAGTCAGGCGTTACTGGAGCGTCTGGTTCTGCCGGAGCAGGAAAGCCAGTACTTGGTTCTGGAGTAGCTGCTGGGTCAGCTCCATAGCTTGGTTGATGGTTAGGGTTTGTTGTTTGATCTTGTGGATTGTCCTGAGGAGGCATAATCATATCCTTTTTAGTTATATATAGTTACTCTAGCATAAGCGTTAGCCTAGCCCAAATGCATTACACTGCTGTGATAGAGAGCTGCGGCTAAAGCATCAGCACAGTCATCAGGTTTTGGAACCTCGTTTAGTTTTAGGATAACTCTTACCATTTCCTGCATCTGGTGCTTATCAGCTCGACCATATCCTGTAATTGCTTGTTTTATTTGTAGGGGTGTATATTCGTAAATTGTTAATCCGGCTTGGCGACCACAGAGCAACACTACACCTCGGGCTTGAGCGACAGTCATGGCGGTGGTAACGTTTTTAGCAAAAAACAATTTTTCAACAGCCATATGTTCGGGATGAGTTGCTGTAATAATATCGGTGAGCTCGTCAAAAATAACTTGTAAACGAACAGCATCATCCTCTTTAGCCAGAGTTCTAATGACACCGGCATCTACTAATTGAACCTTACCGGCGCTAGCTTCAATGACTCCAAAACCCAGAATACCAGTTCCTGGATCAATGCCCAGGATTCTCATAAGACAATTTCGTCTGGAATTTCGAAATTAACATAGGTATTGGTAACATCATCAATGTCTTCCAACGCTTCCATTAAGCGCATAATCTTACCGGCAGTCGCTGAGTCGCTGATTTCAACAGAATTGTTGGGTACATAACTTAATTCTGCCTCGGTTATATCTAGATTATTACTGCGAAGGGCGTCTCTTACTTTAGCTAGGTCATTTAAGCCGGTATAGATAATTGACTCACCATCTTCTTCGACAACATCATTAGCCCCAGCGTCCAAAGCTTTAAGCAGTACCTCATCACCAGTCCCGTTGACGCAGATCATACCAACGTGGTCAAACTGAAAGGCCACAGCACCTTTTTCTGCCAAATGGCCACCATGCTTGGAAAAGGCCAAGCGAATATCTGGGAACGTTCGGTTAATGTTATCTGTGGCAGCCTCAACCAAAATTGCTACGCCAGCTGGCCCATAACCTTCATATAAGACTTCCTGGATTTGTTCACCACCTAGTTTACCGCTACCACGATCAATACTTCGTTGAATGTTAGCGTTTGGCATATTAGACGTCTTAGCTCTATCGATGGCCAGTCGCAAATTAAAGTTTAAGTCCGGGTCTGGACCACCACGAGCAGCAATTGCAACAGCATTACCAAGCTTGGTAAATTCAGCACTACGGGCAGCATCCTTGGCACCTTTTTCTCGTTTAATCGATGACCATTTTGAGTGACCTGACATCAAATACCCCTTAGAAAATTTATATATCCTATCTGTTATTATACCAGGGATAGCTTATATGACCAATATTGCCTGAAGCCTAAAAGACAATCCTACCCAATGCAACTTCCCTCGGGGGCTTCTTCAGCAAGAGCCTGTAGATTAAGAGCCAAGAACATACTATAAAAAAGGACTATCACATGAATGTTATTAGTAGAGGAATCCGAAACGCGTTTCGTAATACAATCCGTACGGTCTCGATTGTCAGCATACTTGGTATTAGTATTGGCCTAAGCTTAACCATGCTGCTGGCTAGGCAAGCTGTCCAGCAAAAAATTACTGACATTAAAAGTTCAGTAGCTAATACCATAACTATTGCACCAGCTGGCTTCAGTGGCTTTAGTTCGGTTAATAACTCACTAACTACTAGTGAACTATCTAAAGTCAGCTCACTCCCCCATGTTACTAACCTTACGGAAAGCCTAACCGATCGACTAACAACCATTGGTTCCTCGGCACCATCTTTTCCAGGTCAATCATCATCTACTAGCGGACAGACTAGTCTAACGTCGCCGGTAACTATAAATACTAGCGGTGGTGGTTTCGGTGGTGGTGGCGGTCATTTCTTTGTGTCTGGTGGCGGTAGTTTACCGACAAACTTCACTCCGCCCGTATCAATTACCGGTACCAATGACCCTGTCTCTCTGGCTGGTACAGCGTTGACTATAACTAGCGGCCAGACTTTAGGTGGTACGACTGATAGCAATAACGCCATGATTAGTAAAAGCATGGCTAGTAAAAATAACCTAGTGGTTGGCTCGACATTCACAGCTTACGGTACGACTATGACAGTCAGTGGTATCTTCACTGTCAGCAACCAAGCCGATGCCGGTACTGTTGTGGTGTCACTACCGACTGAAGAGCGTCTTAGTGGACAAACCGGTGATGTCACCAGCGCCGTTGCCACGGTTGACTTGCTGAGTAATTTAAGCTCAGTAACCTCAGCAGTCAAGAGTACTCTAGGAACATCAGTTGCCGATGTAACCAGTTCGGAAACTCAAGCCAACAACACAGTAGCGCCGCTAAATAGCGTTAAGAACATCTCACTATTTAGTCTTATTGGCGCTGTCATTGCCGGCGCTATTATTATCCTACTAGTGATGGTCATGATTGTTCGCGAACGTCGCCGAGAGATTGGCGTCCTAAAAGCTATTGGCGGATCAAACATTACTATAATCTTTCAATTTATTACCGAGGCTATTACTCTAACTATTCTTGGGGCAGTGATTGGCTTGATAATCGGTGTAATTGGAGGTACCCCAGTGACTAAGTTACTAGTCAATAACAGTACTTCTACGACTACTACAAGTTCGAGTGTCGGCCCCGGTGGTGGTGGCTTCACGAGGGGCGGGGGTGCTGGAGGTGGAGGTTTTGCCGCTAGACTGAACAACAACTCATTAGTTAGCAGTGTAAAAGATATTAAGACCGCCGCTGGCTGGAGTCTATTATTATATGGTTTTGGTTCGGCCATAATTATAGCGGTGCTAGGCAGTACCTTAGCCGCTGGGCTTATAGCAAAAGTTAGACCAGCTGAAGTAATGAGAACGGAATAAGGAGTTTATATGTTGAAAGTTACAAATCTTACTAAACAATATTCGTCGGCCGGTACAAAAGTAGTTGCTGTCAATAAAGTTAATTTTAAGCTCCCAGACGGTTGCTTCGCATCAATTATCGGAAGAAGCGGTAGTGGTAAAACTACTTTGCTTAGTTTATTGGGGGCCTTAGATAAGCCCAGTGACGGCAGTATAGAAGTTGATAGTCAAAATGTCGCTAAGCTAAGCGATCATGCTCAAATAAAGTATCGCTGCAACACCATTGGTTTCATCTTCCAGAGCTATAATCTAGTCCCCAACCTAACTGCAATGGAAAACGTTATGTTACCAATGGAGTTCGCGAGTCTAGCTAAAGGCGAGCGACTTAAGCGGGCTAAGGAACTGTTGGGACAAGTTGGATTAACTGAAAGCGAAATGCTGCGTAAACCAAGTAAGCTCAGTGGTGGTCAACAACAACGCGTAGCCATTGCACGGGCTCTGGCTAATAAACCTAAACTTATTCTTGCCGACGAGCCTACGGGTAACTTAGACAGTCAAACCGGCGATATGATAGTTAAGCTTCTACACGGTCTAGCGAAGAGTGAAAACACTACAATTATTGCTGTAACTCACGATTTAAGCATTTCAAAACAAACCGACAAGACTTTTAAAATCGATGACGGTGTTCTAAAAGAATTATAGGCAGCAAGACCAAAGAGAAACCGATATTATGCTTATGTTTATGGGAAATCTTCAGACATTTGTATTATAGTAATAGGCGTACTTACCATTTATAACTATGGAGGGTAATTATGTCAAAACAACATTTTCAAAATCAATTCGCCGAGCTAAGACGGGAAAAACTTCTACGCCGTAGAAGATTTCTGAAGCATTACGAAGTAAAAATGCGACTTAAACGAATCTGGTATCGTAGCCCAAAACATAGTCATTAAATCTTTATTGGTCAGTAAATATACCTTTAATAACTCTGACGCCAACTACCAGCATTACATAATATTCCTTAGGCCAGAGCTGGTGGAACGCTTGATGGTTCACCGTGAAAACCTTGATTCTTTGATTGAGGAAATTTCTGCCGGCAAGGATGTCGTGTACTGGAGAGTCCAAAAAGGCATGACCGTAAAGAGTACTTTTTAACAAATTTTGGCTAAATCAGAGTTAAAGGATTTTCAGACAATCCGGAACCTAAACACTATTAATCGAGTATTGGCATAAATATTGACCTACCAAAGTACTTATGCCTGATATAATTAAAAGTGATCTTTAAATAAGAGGTTTTTCTGTGTATCCAAGCAATAAAGGGTGGGCTGGCAATTTTGTTGTTTATTTAATTGCTATTTCTGGCCTCTTAAGTATCCTAGCTGTATTACTGATTAATATTTCGGGTTCTTCTATTAATTTTAGCCTCGGCTACAACGCCTACTCTATTTTATCTTTCTTCTCAGCAGCGGTTGACTTAGGTGTCATATTACTAGTTATAATCAAGAAACACTATTCTATTACCAACAGTTGGTATTTATTATTTCTAGGTAGTGCACTCTTGATGGCTATAGGCGAAGGCCTGCAGCGCATCAGTATCCATCCGGAGGCGGCTTTATTCTGGCAGAATTTTGTTTTTATGGGCTTATCTTTGCTGCCCATAGCTTTCTATCTTTTTATAGTGTCCTTTACTTCTCACTATAGAAAACAATTTATATTTCTGACCTCAGGCTTAATATTGTCTTGGGGTGTTGTCACCTTTTTTGCTGGCAACGGATTATTCTTTGCCCACAGTATGTCACTAGTCCAGCATGGCCCTTGGGGTTTCTCAAGTCCTCCAACGCGGGCTGAGGAGATTGCTACGGATTGGTTTTTACTCTTCTATACTCTAGGCACTGGCCTATTACTACAATTTAGAAAAACTACCCAGAACATACTCATCAAAAGACAGATCGTAATTTTTCTCGTATCATTCCTGATGCCATTACTGGCGGCTATTATCACACTTACGGTTTTACCGGTAGTACTACCAAACACCATACCACCATTAGCAACCATCGTCGGTGCCTTCTCGGGAATAGTAGTTTATTTTGCTATATTTAAGTACCATTTATTCGAAATTGATCCCCAAGCCCTAGCACAAAACATTCTTGATACGATGACCGAAGCGGTAATTATCACTAGGCCCGACATGTCTATTGAGTCTATTAACCAGGAAGCTGAAAGATTATTAGGCATAAAAGTTGACACGGTGGCTACTCAAAAACTCAAAAGTTTTTTCTCTGATGAGACTTGGCAGCTCATTATGGCTAAAATAAATGGCAAACCTGACCCACAGAACAGTTTATCTAGTAGTAAAAATTATATTAAAAGCAGCAGTGGTAAATTTACACCTGTTCGTATAGCCGTGACAAGCCTGAAAAGTGCTGGCGAAAAAATGGCCAATATTCTGGTCCTTTCTGATATTTCTGAGATTACTAAATCATATGATGCTCTGCAAACTAGCGCAGCACGAATATATAAACAAAACGACGACTTAAGAGAATTAGAAACCCGTCTTCGTGAAGAAAAGGCCAATGTTGAAGCTATCGTAGAGTTTAGAACAAAAGCCCTAGTTGATGCTCAAACTAGACTCAAAGCTGCCGATCAGTTAAAGACCGAATTTATTATGCTTACTTCGCACAACCTGCGTACACCGTTAGCTATAGCCAAAGGATATGCCGAAATAATTATTTCCCAATATCCAATTACTGAAGAGGAAAAACCGATGTTCGACGGTTTGAGCAATGGTCTTACTCGGCTCGGTAAAATAGTTGAAGATCTCTTAACAATTAGCTCAATCGAATCGGGTGCTCAAATAACTCTTGAAGAAACACCATTTCAAGAACTAATAAATCCTCTTATTCAGGAAGTTACTGATCTAGCCCGAACTCGTAAAGATAAGTTTATAGTTAATTTTCATGCCGGAGATGTAAAAATTAAAGCAAATGTCGATAGGTTGCAGGGAGCTCTTAGAAATATCTTAAACAATGCCTGTAAGTTTACCGAAAATGGTACCGTAGAACTCAGTACTAGCCGATCAGGAGATCTATTAATAATAAGCGTTTCCGATACTGGTATCGGGATTGATGTTAGTGAACTTCCCAAGCTTTTTACCAAATTCCATCGAGCGGCTAATGCCCTGAACGGTGGTTACGAGGGTAGGGGCATAGGTCTATATCTGACTAAATTAATTATCGAAGAACATGGTGGTAAGCTCAGTGTAGTTAGTCAGCCAAATAAGGGTGCAACTTTCACTATTGAACTACCTTGCCACTGACCAAACCCTCTATTACTTGCCTTAATACCGTAAGAATGTTATAATATAGTCATGTCACCGGCAGAAATATCACCTTCGGAAATAAAGTATTTGCCCAATAACCTAGATGCTAACCCTGAAGCAATGAGAGAATTACTCTATAGTTATGCCACTGCGTATAGGGATGAGTATCAAGTAGCTGACACCAACGATCAGGCTAGGCCAACTTCTAAAGATTTTGATGACGGCTATGCTGGTTTTAAGCTGTGGGCTGATCTAAACCCAAAAGAGATAAAGCTTGTTGACGAAAAATGGAACGAAAGACTGGGCATAGGGTTTACTAATAATTTCTATATCTGGTTTGTAGATACTACCCCAGAGCAGGGCTATGACCTTGATAATCCGACAAGCCAGGCCGACAAGCCCGCTTTAACTTATCTGGCTAACTTAAAGGCCGATGACCCTGAATTTTTTGAAGCCTGTAGGGAGGCTGCAACTCAGCTCAGGTCATACATGGGTAATAATCCAGATTCTGAAATCAGTAACTCCAACCAAGACAACCCCGAACAACGTATTCTTGATGGCATTGTAGCCAATTGGATATCCGAGCTGCTCATGCATCAGGTAATTCATCGTCTTACTCAAGCAGGAGCATCCCAAGAAGCTATAAAGACGCTGTACTCGTAGATCTCTTGCAGATTTATATATCAACTATTATTGCGATAGCTCTTCAAACTAAAGAAGGATAAAGCCAGACTCATCACAGGCTGGCTTTATCTATTGTCGTAGAAGCTGGGCACGCCCAGCAACATCGTGGACTCTAAGATATGCAGCTCCACTGGCAATTGCGATTCTACCAGCCTCTAAATTAGTCACAAGTTCCATTCTATGGTCACCCAAGAACCGTTTTCTGGAATAGCCAATCATTACTGCAAAATCAGGTATCAATTGGGCAAGTATGTTCTGCAAGCTGCTTCATAAAACGTTTAGACTATTACGGACTTGAACTTTTCAGCAGATACGAATGAAGCTCTAAGAACAACACAAATAACTTAATGACCAATTCTTATCTGTTGGCAAATAGTGGAGGACGACCATAGATTTAACTTCAACAAAAATACAGAGAAGTTACGAATTGTTTATACCCAGTTATCTAAATAGCTTAAAACGTTGTACGGTTTATTTGCTGTGATTGTATTTGCGCCATATTAACTTGTGTATGGGTATTAGTCTTGGGATGTCTCTTACCCCCGGTATAAAAGGAACAGCTAATAAAAGGAATGTTGCAAGGCCTGTAAGATATACAGCAATTAGATCAACACTGGCTGATGAGCTAAATCCCGGCACCTGATACCACAGAGTGTATAACCACAACCATGGTTGACCCGGATAACTACCGGTTTCATTCATTACACCCCACTGAGCACCTTTTAAATGTTGTTTTTGCGCTAATGTCGAAAAATAATTACCATCTTCCATGAACAGTAGGGGCTTTGTGTAATTAGTACCATAAAAAGGTTGTTGAGCAAGTAAGTCAGAGTCAACTGCACCTGATTGAGCAAGGGTCAGCTCTGTTGATATTAGCGTAGGTATTGGACCATCGTTCGCTTTGGGTACCTTTGGAACTCCCGACACAAAAGTTACGTTTATAACTACGTTTGAATAGGCTTGATTCCAGGCTTGTTGTTGTGATGAACTTGCTGCTTGATAGGTCGCCAAAGCTTTTGCTAGAGCTGGGTCTGTCGGAGCTACTTTAGATAATGGCGACAAAACGAACGTCTGAGCAGTATTAATTGGTTGATGTACTCCTGTTAACATTTGCCATGACACACCTATCTTCTGCGCGTTTGATATCCCGTTATTATAGGGAGGTCCATAGGTAGCAGTTTCACTTGTTCCTGCAAGTTCGTTAGCAGCAGTTCCCATAAAATCAGCAGGAGCAACTTTAGCCCAACTAGCAACCGTAACAGGTGGCTCATCTGGTGAAGAAAGCACTGCAGCTAAACCTAACACAAGAATAAACACAACTATTGAAGCAATAGCTCCTTCCTTTAAAATATCGTAGCGTCTTGTAGGTCCATTCCATGCTGTTGCTTCGGCTGCTTTTGCAGCTTTACGAGCAGCTCTACCATGGGGTCTCTTTTGGATTGGGTGAACAACACCCCTTACTCTAACGAGCAATACGTGAGCGCCTATTAGAGCGACTAAGACCATGGGTATTAGCACAATATGCCACATTAGCATTTGACCAAAGTTCATCAGATTGAAGAAAGTGCCTAAGCCCGTGCCGTTGATTGCGTCTTTACCGTTAGTTGCAATCCACTGGGAATCAAAGTTCTGCTGAGATAAATAACCCGTGAAGCACTCAATTATAGAAGCTAGAAAGGCAACTACTCCCGTTATCCAAGTAAGTTTTCGTTTACCTCTCCAAGCAGCCATCCAGAACTTACCCCAAAGATGTATAACCATAAAGGCCATGAATAGTTCGACACTCCATAGGTGCATACTATTAAAGAAATGACCGATAGGATTGATGTGCCACCAGTCAGGCCCACCAATGGCCAGAGCCATTCCTGATATAACGACCATACCTAGAGCTGATAAAGTAGCTACGCCAAATACATATATCCATGACGACACATAAGCCGGTTGTCTATCTGGTAATAGCTTATCTGGTGGTAAAATTCTCAACCCAAAATTCCTAACACGAGCCGTCCACATTTTACTGTCAGCAGAATCAGTGTGAGGGCGCGACACTGATTCTATTTCTGGCGATGGCTGGTTGTCTAATGCTTCATTTGTTTCTTTTTTAATTTTTGGGAAGGGTATAAGCAGCGCCAATCCGAAAATTACCACCATTACAGCAATTATTACTAAGTTTGCAACTGAGATTGTGAAAATAGACCAGTGAGTATAATGTCCCGGCTGATTTAAGTTGATAATGGAGGCAAATAGTATATTCACTACCTTTATAATACCCCAGAACAGACCGATTCTATGCTAGTGCCTCGCAGTAAACCCTGCTTTAAGCGCACCTGCTGTGCTATTTAATATGATTCTCTCTTTTATCCGAACGAATCCGTAGCCACATTCTGTTGGCAATTTTAGGAGGGCCATCGTGCATGCTGTTGCAACTATAATTCAATCAAATACAGTTGAAATCAATAATTGAGTATATCGCTTAGTTTACCAGTGGCTAGACAAAGAACCGTATCACTCCCCGAATAATATAATTTTAGCTCATTACCCACAAGAATTGCTCCACAACAAAACACTGCCTCAGGCAGTTCTCCTTTTGCCGAAAGCCTTCGCAGTTCTTTTTCGTTTATAGTTTTTAATCTATCCATACCACCTTCAATAATATCGATTTGACCGATTCGTTCATATGATTCAATAGGTTCGAGTATTGGCTTTGAGCTGCGCCAAATAATTTTTGTCGGGTCCTCGTATAACGACAATACTGCACCTATACGATAAACACGACCACTACCCCGATTATCAATACCATGGTAGATAATCAACCAGCCATGTTCTGTAAGTATTGGCGGTGGGCCCGTCTCTATGTATCCCGAATCAAAGTATCCTTTTCTTGGTCCTAAAACGGGCTTTAACACAGGTGTCCAGTCTAATAAATTATCTGAGTAGGCTTGCCAGATATCATCATCTCCGAAAAAGAGTAAGTATTTTCCGTTCACTTTTTTTGGGAAAATAGTAGCTGCTTTATTCCAAGCTTTTTGCGATGGGTCTGCCCAATGACCTTCTCGCCAATCGGGAAAGAGGACTTTACGAGAAGACCAATTAATTAAATCAGTACTAGTCGTTAATCCAACCCTGGCAGTTAACCCATCATATGCTGTGTAGGTCATAACATAATTGTTATCAACCTTAGTGATACGAGGATCTTCGCAACCCTTAATTTCCCATTTTTCAATTGGCTCAAAGAATGGTTCTGGATATATGTCAAAATGTTCACCATCTTTACTTACCGCGTGACCTATTCTTGATATATAGTCATCGCCAATAGCTCGAAAAAACAGATGGTAGTTATTATTGAAAAAAATTGCAGCCGTGTTGTACACCTTCTTATTGGCCCATTTTAGGTCAACAGGAGCTGTGATTATTGGGTTTAGAGCAGACTTGATTAACACAGCCTAACTATAACAAAAACTCCTAGCAGTCAGGAGTTTAGACATAAGCGGTATTGGAGGGCCATAGTGTATGCTGTTGCAACTAAATTGAAAGATAATTATGCTGTTTATATTTCAGTTATCTGGGTACGATAAGCGTTATGAAACCATCTTCGGGATCATAGGGGAGTCTTCTTGTAATGTCATCTCGGTCGGGTAAAGCACCAATAACCTCTACCATCGCATCAACTTCTTCAGATATACCACAATCAGGATTTCTGGTTCTTTCTGCTATTTCTTGAAGTTCCTCAAAGTTTTCGGGAGGTTTTGCTCCAGCATGCACACCAAATACTGATGAATCAGTGTGAGTAAAATGATCTTCAAGAATCCTTTCTAAATACTCGGGATCCGAGCGATCGGGTTGTTCTATTCCAGTAGGTTGTAACTCGCTCATAGTTTGAATAATAGACTCGTAGATGAGTAACGTAAAATGATAATGCTTAGAGGACCATAGTGATGGTTGGATCTACTAGACTTCAAGCGGCAGTACGCGACATTGAATCAATTGCCAGTGCAGGTACATGTAATAGTTGATCTTCTGGGAGAGTATCAAAAAAGGGGAGTAGTGTAACTTCATTAAAGGATAGACATAATGCTCTAACTGACGTTGATCCTAGAATCCTTCCGATCTTAACTACGGAGTATGTTGCTAGCCTACCCTCAAAGGTAAGGGAATTAAAGCTAACATAGGTTGTGTGTTCATCGGCTTCAAATGATACGGGTATTGCTAGTGCTCGTCCCGCCTGAGTGAAATACATGCCATGCATATCGGCAAGGTCAGTTAAATGGTCTAACTCAACCAATAATCTTTCTTCCTCTTCGCCAATATTCAATTGGCTTCTGGTATCGATAGTGTCTACGAAAGGTAATGCCAATTCTGCGGGGTTGGTCACCAGAGGATTATTGAACATTGTTTGTCATTTTGCTCCAAATATTCAAAGAGTCAAGCATAATCTTACTGGAGGGCCATCGTGGAAGCTGTAGCAACCGCCGTACAGAGTAGCCAGCACTTACATATTATGACATTGACGCCGAGTACGTCGAATGTTAAGCAGAAAATCCGCTGAGTCTCTCGGTCAGGATCCTTTTCGCTTTGGGTTCACCCCAGTGGGGCAGCTTGAGCAATTTCTTTTAGTTCACGAATTCTAACAATTGCTTCACCACGCAAAGGAAAGTGCATGACGAATACTCTGGACTTACCAATATCGGCTTGCCAACCAAAAGTAAAATCATTTCGCCCAGTATATTTTTGATAGGTTACTTTGCCAATAAAACAAACTATCTTTGGTGCTTCTACGTCTATAATACGAGTTATTTTTTTACGTCCTGGCAATTCTTCGCTTTTATTGAGCTTTGTAACATCTCGGGTTGGTCTTCTTATGATATTTACAAAGCCTAATCCATATACTTCGTTAAATTTCTCTTGATAAATTCGTTTTAGTGTTTCGTCATTACGAAGTTCATCTCTTTTTTCCTTAATCAAACCGGCATCTGATAGCAGATACCAAAACAGTTTATTATTTGAAAACGGTACGCCTCGATTATATGATCCGAAATGTGGGTTGATACCCACGAAAAGTATTTTCGATTTCTTGTGTAGATAATGAATCATATTTTTGGTTCGGGGTATACCAGTTGTCCTCTCTTGATCTTTAAAAATGGTGTTAACCTATGTTTTGTGGCAGACGTTCGACTCATAATATCTCGCACCAACCAGCCCTTTTTAATAAGTGCGTCGGCTATGAGTGAACGATGACATCGCCACGGTACTGCCTCAGCACACATAATGGCGGTATCTCTCTTGCTCGCTGTCTTCATGAGTGCTTCCAACCCTTCCGAAAATTCTGGAGTAGCCATATAGTCCGCAAACCCTCTGAACGAAACGTTATGCCAACCTAAATTTATTGAATCTTTTTTTGAGTGTCGTAAACCACC
>Ga0207933_1002325_pt1 | contig 12510 bp, 11 predicted proteins | sample NGESurdeep092012_4_FD_184488 | JGI IMG/M metagenome (GOLD analysis project Ga0207933, IMG submission 184488) | Arctic peat soil microbial communities from Barrow, Alaska - NGEE Surface sample F53-3 deep-092012 (SPAdes) | ecosystem: Environmental > Terrestrial > Soil > Wetlands > Peat ... | reverse complement strand
GGTTCTTGAGCGTAGCGCGAAAAATACTGTAGGTAGTTCCCTGAACGATTCGTGAGACTCAGCGTTGGCGTAAGCTCGATCTTTCTTCCAGTCGCCGATAACGAAGGCGCCGGCGCTGTGCGATTTGTGGTCTAACGGTTTATGTCTGCCCACGACATCCAACTCTGGCCGAGCGAATTGCGCCTGCACAAGGACCGCAAAACGCTGACCGTCTCCTTCACCGGCGGCGAAAGTTTCGATCTGCCGGCTGAATATTTGCGCGTGAAAAGTCCGAGCGCGGAAGTGCAAGGCCACTCGGCCGAGGAACGCAAAACCGTTCACGGCAAGAAGAATGTCGAGATCATCGAGGTGCTGCCGGTCGGCAACTACGCCGTGCGGCTGGTGTTCGACGACATGCATTCGACCGGCATTTTCGGCTGGGACTATCTGCATGAGCTTGGCCATAACCGGGCCAGGTACTGGCAGGACTATATCGACGAATTGACCGCCAAGAATCTCACGCGCGAGCCGCCGGCGCTGCGCTCTTGATTGAAGGGGCGTCCGCCCACTTCCAAAAGGCCCCAATTCCAAAAGGTCCCAATTCCAAAAGGCCCCAATTCATTGTCTCTTTTTGCGCGCTTCCGATGGCGGGAACGCGATTGGGGCGGAACTTGGTAACACCGAATTTATTGCGGTTGTTGCAGCGCGATATTCGCGGTTGGCGCTAGGCACCTATTCGTTTTGAGTATAGCCTTCCTGCAAAATAACAATAACTCAACGACAACAGGGAGGAATGCCTCGATGTCTTCACTGACTTCACGACGAACTGTCTTGAAAACCGCGGCTCTCGCGTCGGCAGCGGTCATCACCGCTCCCTATGTGCGGGGCGCTTACGCGGCCGGCTCGCTCACTTTGGGCTGCTGGGACCATTGGGTGCCCGGCGCCAATAATGCGCTGATCAAAATCTGCAAGGAATGGGGCGATAAGAACAAAGTCGACGTTCACATCGACTTCATCACGTCACAAGGTGAGAAGGACAAGCTCACCGCCGCCGCCGAAGCACAAGCCGGCACCGGTCACGACATCATGTCGCATCGCGACTGGAATATCCGTATCCATCAGGCGCAGCTTGAGCCGCTTGATGACGTGATCGCGGCACTGATCAAGAAGTATGGCCCGATCAGCCCGGTCGCCGAATATCTCGCCAGGAGCAAGGGTGTTTGGCTCGGCGTGCCGACCACGATCGGCAGCCAGGTGAAACCCTGCTGCTCCCGCTTCGATCTTTATAAGGAGCATGCCGGCCTCGATCTGCGCGACATGTTCCCGAACGATGAGTCGAAGTACGACAAGGCCAAGACTGACAAGTGGACCTGGGACCTTTATCTCGAGTCCGCGCAGAAACTGCACAAGGCCGGTTTCCCGGTCGGCCTGCCGATGGGCCAGAGCTCCGACGCAGTCGACTGGGTCGGCGGCTTATTCAATGCCTACGGCGCTGTGTTCATCGACGGCAAGGACAACATCAAGGTCAATTCCGACCAGACCCGGCAGGCCATGGAAATGGCCCGCAAAATCATGGAAGTCAGCCCGCCGGAAGTTTTCGCCTGGGATGACGCCGGCAACAATCGCTGGCTGATCTCCGGCAAGGGCTCGGGCATCATGAATCCGCCAAGTGCTTGGACGGTCGCCAAGCGCGACAATCCGAAGGTTGCGGAAAATTGCTGGACTCATGCCGTGCCGAAGGGACCGAAAGGCCGTTTCGTCGGGCAGCTCCCGCAGTTCTATGGCTTGTGGAAGTTCTCCAAGAACAAACAGGCGGGAAAAGATCTCCTGCTGCACATCTCGCAGAAGGAATCGGTTGCGCAACTGGTCGCTGCCTCCAACGGCTATGATCTGCCTTCGTTCAAGACCATGTACGATCTCGACACCTGGAAGACGGTCGGACCGCCGGTCGGCACCGTTTACTCCTACCCGCCGCGCGGCGACGAGGAGACCTCAATGTTTGGTGCTCCGGCGCGTTCGGAAGTCGGTGCCCAGATGTACAACCAGGCGATCAACACGGTGATGGTGTCGAAGTTCGCGCAGGGCAAAGAGAAGCTCGACGACGTCATCAAGTGGGCCGAGAAGGAACTCGAAGGCACCTTGCGCGCCTAGGCGTTCTTTAGGCTTCAACGACAAGCGCATGCCGGCCGCGTTGGCCGGCATGCATCGTCCTTAGAGCGGGAACAGGGTCATGGCCGATACCGTCCAACCATGGAATACGGCGAGCCTGCCGGGCGTTGCGTCCGCGCCGGCGAAAAGAAACGGCTTTCAGCTTTTCATGCGGCAGCGCTCGACGATTGCGCTGATGATGTGCACGCCGCTGATCCTCATCATCGTCTGTCTAATCATCTACCCGGCCTTTTATTCGATCTACCTCTCGATGCTGAACAAGGCGCAGACCCGTTTCATCGGTCTGTCGAATTTCGCCTTCCTGATGTCGCGCGACACGTTCTGGATGGTGGCCGAGCAATCGACGATTTTCGCTCTGTCGGCGGTGTTCTTTAAGGCGCTGATCGGGCTCATCACCGCGCACCTGGTCAACAATTTGCCGGTTAAAGGCCAGCGCAAATGGCGCGGCATGCTGCTGGTGCCGTGGGTGATCCCGCTGGCGCTCTCGACGCTCGGCTGGTGGTGGATGTTCGATCCGACCAATTCGGCTTTCAATTATACGCTGCGAAGCTTTGGCTTCGAAGGCATCCCGTGGCTGAGCGATCCCTATTGGGCGCGCTTCTCGGTGATCCTGGTCAATGTTTGGTACGGTGCGCCGTTCTTTCTGATCATGTATCTGGCGGCGCTTAAATCCGTCCCGGAACAACTCTACGAAGCGGCCGAGATCGACGGCGCCAGCGCCTGGCAGAAGTTCATACACATCACGCTGCCGATGATGCACAACATCATCGCCATCACCGTGCTGTTCTCGCTCATCGTCACCTTCGCCAATTTCGACATCGTTCAGATCATGACCGCCGGCGGCCCGCGCAACATGACGCACATGTTCGCGACCTACTCGTTCCTGCTCGGCATCCGCTCCGGCGACCTGCCGCTTGGCGCCGCGACCTCGCTGTTCATGCTCCCGATCCTGGCCATCGCCGCGGTGTTCATTCTGCGCGGCGTGCGCAAGCGGGGGAGGGAGATCGGATGAGTACGCTCGCCGCCGTAGCTCCAACCACCAAGCGGGTCAGCATTGGCGCCAGTCTCCGGCGCAATCGCCGCTGGGCTTTGATCGTGTCCTATATCTTTCTGATCATGTTCGCGGTCTTCTTCCTGCTGCCGCCCTATTACATGGTCGTCACGGCGCTCAAGAGCGACGCCGAAATGGCGCGCATGGCGACCAACCCGTGGTTCATATTCGATGGTGTTACGCTTGACCAGTTCAGGATATTGCTGGGGCAGACCGACTTCCTGATCTTTTTCAAGAACACCGCGATCGTCACCGTCTGCGTGGTGGCGATCACCATGGTGGTCAGCATTTTGGCGGCCTTCGCGCTTGGCCGCATGAAATTCTGGGGCTCGGGCATGCTCGCCACCGGTATTTTTCTCACTTATCTGGTGCCGGACACCCTGCTGTTCATCCCGATGTTCCAGATCGTCAAATCGATCGGCTTGCTCAATTCCTATTGGGGCATGGTGCTGGTCTATCCGACGCTGACAGTGCCGTTCTGCACCTGGATCATGATCGGATATTTCCAGTCGATCCCGAAAGAGCTTGATGAGGCCGCGCTGATCGACGGCGCCGGCCATATGCAGATGCTGCTCAAGATTTTCATTCCTGTGGCACTGCCAGGCATTATCGCCGCCATGATCTTCGCTTTCACCGTGTCATGGGCCGCCTTCGTCTATCCGATGGCATTTCTCTATTCGTCCGATCAGCAGGTGCTCACGGTTGGCACCGTCACCAGCCTGATCCGCGGCGACGTCTACAAGTGGGGCATGTTGATGGCCGGCGCGTTGGTCGCGGCCGCGCCGCCACTGGTGATCTACGCATTTCTGATGGACTACTACATCGCCGGATTAACGGCGGGGGCGACCAAGGGGTAAGGCAAATATCGAGGGGACTAGCGGATGGCTGACGTGACTTTGCGTAACGTGGTGAAGAAATACGACGACGTTGTCGCCGTCAGCAGCATCAATCTGGACATCCCGAACCAGGAATTTGTCGTGCTGGTGGGACCTTCCGGCTGCGGCAAGAGCACGACACTGCGCATGATCGCGGGCCTCGAGGAAATCACCGGCGGCGAAATCTCGATCGGCGGGGCGGTCGTCAACGACCTGCCGCCGAAAGACCGCGACATCGCGATGGTGTTTCAGAACTACGCGCTCTATCCGCACATGACCGTTGCCGAGAACATGTCATTTGGGCTCAAGCTGCGGAAATTTCCCAAGGCCGAGATCAAAGCCCGCGTCGATAACGCCGCCCGAATTCTCGATATCACCGAACTTTTGGCGCGCCGGCCGAAGCAGCTTTCCGGCGGCCAGCGCCAGCGCGTCGCCATGGGCCGCGCCATCGTGCGCAATCCCAAGGTGTTTTTATTCGACGAACCGCTATCCAATCTCGACGCCAAATTGCGCGTGCAGATGCGCACCGAAATCAAGCGCGTGCACCAGAAGGTCAAGACCACGACGGTTTACGTCACCCACGACCAGGTGGAGGCCATGACGCTGGCCGATCGCGTGGTGGTCATGAACGGCGGCAAGATCGAGCAGATCGGCACGCCCAGCGATCTGTATCATCACCCCAAGACGCGTTTTGTCGCAGGCTTCATAGGTTCGCCGGGGATGAATCTCATGCCGGCAAAATTGGAGAGCAACGGCAGCGGCTTGAAAATCAGGCTGTCAGATACGCTGTCTTTCAATGTGCCGGAGAGCCGCGCCGCGCGGTATCGCGGGTACAGCGGCAAGGACCTGCTGCTCGGCTTGCGTCCGGAACACATCACCGAGACGCGCGGCCTCGAAAACGGTGTCGGTCAGGAATTCTCAATCGCGCTCGACGTGGTCGAGCCCATGGGCATGGAAACCATGGTGTTCTTCCGTATCGACGGCACGGAAGTCTGCGGCCGCGTCGAACCGACGGCTGCCAAGCGTTCCGGCGAGATCATGCAGTTACGCGCCAACCTCGACCACATGCATCTGATCGATCCGGCGACCAACGAGGTTATTTGAACTCGCGCAGGCGCCGCTAGATCGCCAAGCCGCCATCGACAAGATGCGGCTGCCCGGTGATATAACTCGATTCATCCGAGGCCAGGAACGCCGCCAGCGCCGCCACTTCTTTGGCGGTGCCAAGCCGCCCCATCGGTTGGCGTCCGATAAAGTCTTCCTGCACCTGTTTGATCGGCCGGCTTGTCTGCTTGGACACCGCTTTGATGCGCTCTTCCAGCGAGGGCGATTCGATGGTGCCCGGACAAATGGCATTGCAGCGGATGCCTTTGGTGATGAAGTCGGCGGCGACCGCTTTGGTCAGGCCGATCACGGCAGCCTTGGTCGCACCATAGGCATATCGGTTGGGCAGGCCTTTGATCGAGGAGACGCCCGACGACATATTGACGATCGAGCCGCCGCCTTTTTTCAGCATGCCGGGCAGAAAGGCCTTGATCGTTCGGTGCATGGACTTGACGTTGAGGTCGAAGGAAAAATCCCAATCCTTCTCCGAACAATCGAGCACCGAGCCTTGATGCACATAACCCGCCACGTTGGCGAGCACGTCGAGCCCGCCATATTCCTTGTTGATTGATTTGGCGAGCGCTTCGACGTCCGGCGTCGACAGCACGTCGAGCCGGGCACTTTGCGCGGCCTTGAGGCCTTTGAGTTTTTCGAGTGTCACGTCGGTGGCAATCACCTTGGCGCCTTCCGCGATGAAAGCTTCCGCGATGGCGCGGCCGATGCCTTGCCCTGCGGCGGTGACCAGCGCGACTTTCCCTTTAAGTCTGTTGCTCATAAGCGTAACCCTCAATGGTTGTCCCGCGGCACACTCTTTTGCGCGACGCGTTGAAATTTGACGGCCGGCTTGAGCACCATGCCGTCGGCGAGTTGATCGACCATGCCACGCTGGATTTCCTGCCACGGTGTCTGGCTCTCGGCGTAGTGATAGCCGCCGTGCTTCTGCAGCGCCGCGCGGCGGGCATCGTATTCCGCCTTGGAAATCAAAATATTGGCGGTACCTTTGTTGAGATCGATGCGCACACGGTCTCCCGTTTTGAGCAAGGCAAGTCCGCCGCCCGCCGCCGCTTCCGGCGATGCATTGAGAATAGATGGCGAACCGGAAGTTCCCGACTGCCGGCCATCGCCGATGCAGGGCAACGACGTAATGCCACGTTTGATTAAAGCTGCCGGCGGCTGCATGTTCACGACTTCGGCCGAACCGGGATAGCCGATCGGGCCAACGCCGCGCACAAACAGCAGCGTGAACTCGTCGATCTTTAGCGCGGGGTCGTCGATGCGGTGGTGATAATCTTCCGGGCCGTCAAACACCACGGCGCGGCCCTCGAAGGCGTTTTTGTCTTTTGGATTGGACAAAAAGCGCCGGCGGAAATCATCGGAGATCACGCTTGTTTTCATGATCGCCGAATCGAACAGATTGCCCTTGAGCACGCGGAAGCCGGCGGATTTCATCATGGGTTTGGCGTAAGGCTTGATGACATCGGCGTCCTGCGAGCGAGCGCATTTGACGTTCTCGCCCATGGTCTTGCCGTTGATGGTCGGCGCATCGGCATGAATGCGCTTGGCGCGCAAAAGCTCCTGCATCACCGCCGGCAACCCGCCGGCGCGGAAATATTCCTCGCCGAGATATTTTCCGGCCGGCTGCATGTTGACCAGCAGCGGCACGTCGTAGCCATGTTTTTCCCAGTCTTCGATCGAGAGTTTCACGCCAACATGGCGCGCGATCGCGTTGATGTGGATCGGCGCATTGGTCGAGCCGCCGATCGCCGAACAGGCGACGATGGTGTTCTCGAAAGCCTTGCGGGTGAGAATATCGGACGGCTTGAGATCCTCGTGCACGATCTCAACGGCGCGCACGCCGGTTTCATAGGCGATCTGTCCGCGCTCGCGATAGGGCGCGGGGATGGCGGCGCAGCCGGGCAGCGTCATGCCGAGCGCTTCGGCCAGCGCGTTCATGGTCGAGGCCGTGCCCATGGTGTTGCAGTGGCCGATTGACGGCGCAGACGCCGCGGCGATCTCGAGAAATTCCTTATCGTCGATGCGTCCGGCAGCCAATTCCTCGCGCGCTTTCCAGACCGCCATGCCGGAGCCGCAGCGCTCGCCCTTCCACCAGCCATTGAGCATCGGGCCGCCGCACAGCACGATCGCCGGCGTATTCACGGTGGCCGCCGCCATCAGGCAGGCCGGCGTCGTCTTGTCGCAGCCGGTCAGCAGCACGACGCCGTCGAGCGGATAGCCGTAAAGAACTTCGACCAGGCTGAGATAGGCCAAGTTGCGGTCGAGCGCGGCGGTCGGGCGTTTTCCCGTTTCCTGGATCGGATGGCACGGGAACTCAAAGGCGATACCGCCGGCGGAGCGGATGCCTTCGCGCACGCGCTTGGCCAGTTCGAGATGGTGGCGATTGCATGGCGACAGATCAGAACCGGTCTGCGCGATGCCGATGATCGGTTTGCCGGATTGCAGTTCCTTACTGGTGAGACCGTAATTGAGATAGCGCTCGAGATAGAGCGCGGTCATGCCGGGGTTTTCTGGATTGTCGAACCAAAGCTGCGAGCGCAACGGATGCGAACGCGATTTCAACGAGTTCCGCACTTTCTTGGACATAAGCATACTCCCGGCGTCTGCGCGCAAGGATGCGCCGAACCGCTTGAGCGATCAAGGATTTGCTGCGCGTTTCTTATGCAGCGAAACGCCAGCGCTCAGGGCTATTTCCGCCGGCGGTGGGCCGTGCCCGGTTGTGAAAGACAGTCTGCGCGCTACAGCCAGAGGACAATCGTATCGACCCCGCTAGCTGACCTGATCGAAATTGCGTGCAGTCATCTTTCTCGTGGGGATCTTTTCCATCTCGACGCCAATATCGATGGCGATTTCTACAATCGAGGGCACCACATCTTTTCGGCGTGTCGGATCCCATGCGGCCGCAATTGTCACAACCTCAATCTCTTCGATCAGTGGCCTGAATACGGCGTCGCCGCTGCCAAACCGCATAGAACGGCTCGGCACCATGCCAATCGCAACCCCACATCCCACGAATGCAATCTGCGAGACGATGGATCTGACCTCGTAGCCGATGCGCGGTGAAAATCCGACAGCGCGACACGCCGTCACGATCTTGTCGAAATAGGCCGGACTGACCCAGCGTGGCGACAGCACAAGGTTTTCGTCGGCAAGATCAGCGAGCGCGATGCGGTCGCGTTTGGTCAGCGGATGATCGATCGGCAGCACGATCACCAGATGATCCTTGACGATTGACCGTATTTCGAGCCCGCGCACATCCTCGTCAAAGCGGGCCAGCGCGATATCGATCTCGCCGCTTTGCACCGCGGACAGCGCCGTTGCGCTATCCATTTCCGAGAGCGAGAGCGATAAATGAGGATGGCGCTCCTTCGCGATGCGCGTCAGGCGCGGCATGATATCGAACAGCGCCGCATTGACCGCGCCGACCCTCACCGAAGTGCTGCGGCCCTGACGGGCATCGAACACCGCTAGTTGCAGTCTCTGCGCATGTTCCATAAAGCGCTGCACCGGTCCCAGAATTTCGGTGCCCGGCTTGGTCAAGCGCACGCCCTGCCGAGATCGCTCAAATAATTGCACGCCCAGCGACTGCTCCGGGACCTGGATCTGCTGACTGAGGGGCGGCTGCGACATGCCCAGCCGTTTTGCCGCCTTCCCGAAGTGGCGTTCCTCGGCGACCGCCAAGAAGTACCAGAAGCGCCGCAGCAGTCGAAAATCGATCATAGGATATGTTTCCGATATGGCCAGGAAAGCAGACAAAATAGCCCAAACTGAAGGACGAAAGGTTGCTTAGCGACCGACGTGACGTTTTACATATCAAATCGTGAGGCAAATCGGAATGGACCTTGGCGGGCACTTTCTCGATGATGAAAGCCAGCAGCTGTCGGATCGCAAAGATCACCCGGTGAGATGCCGGACAAAGGGCTGCGGGAGGGGACGCAATGTCGAGCCAATTTGGAATGCGTGCCTGCGCACGTCTGATTGTGCTGACCCTGCTTGGCGTACTCATCACCGGCATGGGGGTTTCCAACGCGCAGACGAAATACCCGGACAAACCCGTTCGCATTATCCTTCCCTACGGTCCGGGCGGCGTCGCCGACGTGACCATGCGGCTGGTTGCGCAGAAGCTGAGCGAGAAATTGGGCCAGAACTTCTTCATCGATAACCGTCCCGGCGCCGGCGGCATCATCGCTGCCAAGGCAGCCATAGCGGCTCCGCCCGACGGCTACACGCTGACGGTTAGCGGCAACGCGATGGCGATCAGCGAGACGTTGTTCAAGTCGCTGCCCTTTAATCCTTTGAAAGACTTTACGTCGATCTCGATGCTGGCGGAGTTCGAAATGCTGCTCGCGACCAAAACCGACTCGCAAATCGACTCGGTTGCCAAGTTGGTCGCCTATGCCAAGGCCAACCCCGGCAAAATGAACTTCGGCACAATCGCTACCGGCAGCACGCAAAATTTGTCGGCTGAAATGTTTCGCATGATCACTGGGGCGAAAGCCACGATCGTGACGTTCCGCACGACGCCTGAAATGGTGTCGGCGATCATTCGAGGCGAGATCGATGTTGGCTTCGACTATTACGCCGCCATGCGCCCGCTGATCGTCGGCAAGCAAATCAAGATCATCGCCACCTCGGGCGAGCATCCGGACCCGGCACTTTCCGGCGTTCCTACGGTCACGGCCAGCGGTTATCCCGATTATGTAGTGACAAGCTGGAACGCATTGTCGGCTCCCGCTGGCACGCCGAAAGACATCGTGACCAAGCTCAACGAGGAAATCGTCACGGTTCTTAAAATGCCGGAAATCAAGTCGCGGATGGCTGAACTCGGCATGGAGCCCATGATCGGCCCGCCTGAGCGGCTGACAGCTCGCATGAAAAGCGACACCGCCAAGTGGGCGAAGGTTATTGAAGCCGCCGGCATTCCGAAACAATAGTCGAGACCAGAAAGGTAATTCTGTCGTGAGCGTACAGGTAATGACGGGTAGGGCGCCGACGGGCGCCGATCGCCCCAGACTGAAGATCGCGATCGGCACCTATGGCCACACCGCCGCGATCAAGGACGGCAGTGTGCCGATCGAAGGCGTCGATGCCGACATGATTGAAGTAAAGCCGATCATCGCGGCGTTTCGGCGCATGGTGCGCAACGTCGAGTTCGACATCTGCGAAATGGCGCCGACCACTTACATGATTGCGCGCGCTCTGGGCGCGCCCTATATCGCGCTGCCGATTTTCGTGATGCGCCGCTTCCATCACGGCGGCTTCGTGGTGCGGCCCGACGCGAACATCAGACAGCCTAAGGATATCGAGGGCAAAAAAGTCGGCGTGCGCGCCTATTCGGTCACCACCGGCGTTTGGACGCGTGGCATCTTCGTCAATGAATACGGCCTGGATTCTTCCAAGGTGACTTGGGTCGTCGACGACGAGGAGCACGTTACCAGCCTCAAGCTGCCGCCGAACGTGATCCATGCGCCGGAGGGCAAGTCGCTGGTCAGCATGATGGAGGCCGGTGAAATCCAGGCCGGCTTTACTGGACCTGCCGGCGTCGGCCGCGCCGGGCCGCCGATCGGCAACTGGGACATGACCGCGCCGACCGGGGCTGCTGCGGGCACTTATCCCGAACTTATCGCCGATGTTGAGCGGGTCGAGGCCGATTGGTTTCGCCGCACCGGCATCTATCCGATCCACGGCCTGATCGTGGTCAAGGACGAGCACATCAAGCGTCATCCGTGGCTGGCGCGTTCGCTGATGAATGCGTTCGTCACTTCGAAAAAGCCCTATCTCCAGGGCCTCAAGCTTGGTCGCGGCGATAGCCCGGAGGACAAACGCTATCGCAGCTTCTTCTCGCTGATGAGCGATCCCTTGCCACACGGAATCGCCGCCAACCGCCCCAGCATAGAAGCGTTGGTGACCTACGCGATGCAGCAAGAATTAATCCCATCGCGACCGCAACTCGACCAGGTCTTTGTCGATATCGACGTCTGAGCCCCGCAATCAAGATTGTAAGTGAGGAACTGCATGTCACCCATTATCGATATTCATCCGCATATCGTCTCGCCCGACACCAAGACTTATCCGTTGGACCCGCTCGGCGGCACGCAGTCGACATGGTCAACCGAGCGGCCGACCACCTATGACGATCTACTCAGGGCGATGAATGAGGCCGGCGTTGCAAAGGCGGCGATCGTGCATTCGTCGACCGCCTATGGTTATGACAACAGTTATGTGGCTGACGCCGTTAAGGCGGTGCCGAAGCGTTTCACCGGCGTCTATTCGATCGACGCGCTCGCGCCCGATGCCGTGAAGGCTTTCGATTATTGGCTCGGCCGCGGCTGCACCGGCATGCGTCTGTTCACGACCGGCAGCACCATGCCGGGGCAGGCGACCTGGTTTGCCGATCCCAAAACCTACCCGTTCTGGGAACATGCCGCCGCCAAGAACATTCCGGTCTGCGTGCAGATGAAGCAGGAAGGCATTCCGCTGCTGAAAATGCTCATGGATAAATTCCCCAAAGTGACGATGATCCTCGATCATCTGTCGCGGTCGCCCTTCGAGGACGGTCCGCCTTATGCCGAAGCGAATGATTTCCTTGCGCTCGCCAAATACAAGCAGGTCTTTCTCAAGATCACGCCGATTAACATCTCGCCGAAGAACTGGGGCAAAGGAACGCCGGCGACATTCTTCGGCAAGATGATCGATACCTTCGGCGCCGCGCGCATGGGCTGGGGATCGAACTTCCCCAATTCGATCGGCACCATGAAGGAAATCCTCGACACGGCGCAAAAGGCTTTCTCGTTCGCCAAGCCGAGCGAACAAGACTGCATCTTTGGCAAGACCGCGCTGGTGCTCTATCCGAGCCTGAAGGACTGATCGTCGAAATGCCCGGAAGCGCGCGCAAGACTCTCAAGACGCTCATCGGGACTTATCCGCACACCGCGCCGTTGAAATCCGGCGTGCTGCGCTCGGATCGTTTCGATCTCGAATTCACCGAGGTCGTTCCGGTCTGGGACGGCTTCAAGGGCATGATCCGCGAGGATCGCTACGATCTTTCCGAGATGGCGGTGGTGACGTATCTGATCGCCAAGGCGCACGGCAAACCGCTGGCGCTGCTGCCGGCGGCAATGATCGGTCGCTTCCAGCATCCTTACGCCATCTATAATGCATCGAAGGGCACGATGCGGCCGCAAGACCTCAACGGCAAGCGCGTCGGCATTCGCTCGTTCACCACCACGACCGGCGCCTGGATCAGGGGCATTCTCGCCAACGACTATGGCGTCGACCTCGACAGCATCGAATGGGTGACGTTCGAGGACCCGCACG